>Ga0209489_104332_pt1 | contig 26332 bp, 8 predicted proteins | sample SiratrowhiteBW_FD_187527 | JGI IMG/M metagenome (GOLD analysis project Ga0209489, IMG submission 187527) | Root nodule microbial communities of legume samples collected from California, USA - Siratro white BW (SPAdes) (version 2) | ecosystem: Host-associated > Plants > Roots > Nodule | place: USA... | reverse complement strand
TTTTTTTTTTTTTTTTTTTTTTTTTTTTTTTCAAATCTCTTAGAAATTTGAGAAAACCAAGTGATCATTTTTTGGAAAAGTATTTAACTCTCCAAAACTTTACTCTTATTATAAATGAACGCTTAAACTTCTATTAGTCTAAAAAGATATCTAAAATTTTAATATTATCCTAATAGCTTTATAAAAGATATCCAAAAAATTAATACGTTTTCAATATTAATTAGAATATCATTGAAAACGTAGGTATCTATTTTATTAAATAAACTTTTCAATATTATTGCATATAATTAATCTTTAATGCTATACTAATTATTCTTCAAAAAATTTCAATTATTTATAAGAATTTAATAAGTTTTAAGGATTAATTAGAATAACATTAAAAGTTTAAGCATTTGTTTACAAAAATAGTAGAGTTTAAAGATCAAATAGAACAGAATTAAAATTTAAAGCGTTTATTTATAAATAGATAAAGTTTGAGGATATTAAAGTACTTGTAAAAAGTATAATGTTTAGAAAGTTAAATACTTTTTTCTCTGTGTTAAAATGCGTTTTGCTTTTCTCAGCAACATTTATTAAAACGAGTTGAATCAATAATTGAATGAAATTTAACCAAATAGCTTGTTAGATGTTGCAAAACTATAACTAGTTGAAGACTAAAGGTATAATTTCTAGAAGTACATGTTTTATTAGCTTACAAAAAGTAATTGTATTTGATAAAATTATATAATCAACAATGGTCATATGGTCCTTGAGTAAAATAACGTAAAATAACCTAAATCATATAATAAAAATACCTTTGGACGAATTATATAATAAAAATAGTTTTAAAATTTTTTCAAGTAATCTAGAATTTCAGCATGTTATTGTATAATTAGTTTCTATCTCACACTATCAGCCTTTTATTTCACATTTAAATTTATTTATTAATATTATTCTTTCAATATATCCTAATATTTATTAATTTTAAATATAAATACTTTATTTATAGATAGTTTTACTATGTGTAATAGGTAAAACGATTAACTGCACTAAACACTAAACAAAACTATAATTTATAATATTCTAATATCTTTGAAAAAAATACGTATATGCATTAATTGAATGCTACTTTAGATCAATTCCAAACAGAAGCACAAATTTATGCACGCACGTGAGTGGCAGCTGTTAATTGGAATCTGTTTCAGTCGTCACTTTAATTAAAATCAACCCCAGATGCAGTTGTCTGTGTATGAATAATAACCAAATAATTTAATTAATTGATTTTTTTTTGTAAATTACATCTTTGACTTTTCTCTTGTTTACATCCCATGTTAACAAAGTACTTACGTGTCGTTAAATGTGACTATTCTACATTTTAGGAGTAATTTTTAAAATATTTGACAATATGGATAAATTTAAAAGAAAATAAAAAATAAATAAGCTATTCTTAAGATAAATTTGTTTATGTTTATGATTTTTCTAAAAGATATTCAGTCCAGCTTTCTTTTAAAAAATATGAGCCAAAAATGTGTTGAGTCAAAACATTTCAACATATGAAATTAAAAATCTAAATCTTATTTAAAGTCTCCCTTTTTTTCTAATTCAAATATTTAATTATCACCACCGTAATAATATATATCATTAAAGTTTCTTTCTCTATCTTTTTCTACTTTTTGTTCTCATTTATTATGAGTGTGTTACATGAATGTATTTTTAATAATTGTTTAGTTAAAAATCAAATTTATGACTTTAATTTTAATATTAATTATTGAAACCAGTGTTTATTATTAAACTAAAATTTATAACTTATAATCAAAGAGAAGACATAACTTTTTTATATAAGAATTTAGTAATCTAAAAAATACAAATTGATTGGTATTTGACTCGTCTAGCATTTAAATGTAACAATTAATCCACCCCCATAAGGAAAAATTTGACCAAATAATTTGCTTAATATTAATTTTTTTCTAGTTTGAAATTTGTCTATCTTGTCTCTTCCAGCTATTTTTGTGGATGCTTCCAAGTGTTCAATAAGTTTAAAAAAAAGTATTATCTCGACTAATTCAATTAATTACTAATTAATGTTTTGGTTGTTGGTTGTTTGCTTGATGTTTCATTGTATTTTTAATGACTTTAGGTATATGTTCAAATCTCTTTTTACTCTGGTTGTTTTTTGTTTAAAGATTAATCAATTTTGGTTGAATTAATAATTATAAATGATGATGAAATTTTGTTATGCTATTAAGAAATAGTTTTTGTTCTGAAATTGCTTAAATAGTTGTATAGTGTATGCTTAAATACAATTTTGGATTTTCGAATAGTCATATTTATGATTAGTAAGTAAACTAATAAGAGGTGAGGTAAAAAAAAAAAAAGTACAGGGATGCAATAGAAATATGATATACTTTAATTTGAAAAATTTTAAACTTTCTTGGAAGGATTGATTTATTAAAAGTGAATTAAGATAAACCACTTTTTGCTTTGACTTGATTTCTAGTGCTTAATAGTTTTAGACGACTTAAGTTGGTATATATGCATGTTGGAGTAGAAAATAAATTAAATTGATGTTTAAAACTTGATAGGGAGTTAGAAGTAATTATTTTGAATTGTTGAGATGTTAGTTGATTTTATAGAAATCTAGTTTTGTACCATTCGTCCAACAAATAAAAATTTGTTCCACAATTTCTAAATCTCATCGAAAGAGTAAAAGGTTAATTTTTTTAATTAATTTCTTCTAGTAAATTTTAATCCACCCAATAAATTTCATGATTTTTCTTAACAAGAAGAAAATTTGCACAACAAATATCAATAGGAGAAATCTGACAATTTCTGAATTTAATTTACCCAACCAATCTATTTGGACAAAGAAAGAAAGAAAATTGTCAATTGGAATATATCTAATTCAAGATATATACAGTTATTTCTTTTAAACAATTTCTATTATAATTTAAGTTAATCATGTTTGTGAATAATTGATTATGTTATTGTTGGTTTTTATGACGTGGGGTGAATTAAAAGATGATATAATACTAATAAGCAATTATTAAAGTAATATACTTATACTACATGCATGAGTTGGTTATGTACGTAGAAACAAGAGAAATACTATTCTTGATGTTTTATGTATATTAAGTTAGGAAATTAAATACAATTTCAAATTCTACTAGTACATCAAGTCACATATATCAAATGGTCAAAATATATGAAGATTTCTTACCTTAAATTAAAGATGAAAATATATCAATATTCAACTATAGGTAAGAAATTATCTTATTATAAAAAATATAAACGAAATATATAATAGAAAAATTAAGTTATTAAGCAAACCATATATTATTATATATTAATTTCTGAGTCTAATCTTAATATTAATATTGTAAAAGCAATCGGTTTTATTTATTGATATAATTATGTTCTGTGCTTGACTTATGATTATTTATACGTTAACATCGTTCACTGCATGTTTAATTAAATAACTATTTCACCTTTATTTATGATATTTTTTTCAGTTTTCTTATAATCGTATATTGATATATTGGCAAACAATCCTTGCACGAGCAAACCGACGGCGAAAGACGTGCATAAATTTGATGCTATTTTCTCTATCTATATAATATTTTCGTTATACGATGCAATAACTACATATATGCTAATAATGATTGTAAAATGATGATATATAATATGGATGTACATTAAACCTAGACAGTTTTTCCGTGTTAATTACATTTAGGTTATTATTGTTTTCAAAATCATATTAGATCCATAATAAGACATACGGTAACTCACTCAACCAAGAAAACTAAATATCTTAAAACTAATTAACATTTATAACAAAAAAAATCCGGTTGAAGCACTTTAAAACATTGATAACATACAACTTTGAGATTATGATTTATATTATTTCTTTAATTATTACTCTAAATTTTATATAATATTAAAAATATAATTTAGTTTTTATGAGTTTAATCATTATTCACGATTAATATTAAATCTAATATCAATGTCTTTTTCAACTCAATTACCAGTCCAGATTTTAAAAATGTTGAGTTTTATTTTGTATGTGTTAATAAACATAATAATGTTCTTTTTAGTTAAATTAATAAGCTCGACATACGTGAAGCTATTTAAGTGCATATTTTGTGTAGGTGCATCTGTGTAAGTGCATTTAATTCACTAAAAAGGATAAGATTAAAAAAAAAACATTTTTTTAATTTTAGCTTTTAAAAATAATTAGCATATAATAAAATAAAATATTGGAAGTGGATAAAACTCTAAATAATTCTTATTCAAGAAATTTGGGAACATAACTTTACCGAAAAGTAATAGCCATTAAAATTAATCAACATTAATAAGAACAATAAATTTAGTTATCAAAACCTTAGAAAAGAAACTTAATGGACCAGTATAGAACTGTTAAGCCAGGCTTCCACTTCCCAGCCCATTATTATTGGGCTTAATGTTATTTTTCGATGTTATATATTTGCTAGGAAAGAAAGTGTTATTAATGATATTATTAGTTTTTTTATCAAAATAAATGTTATTAACGTAACCTTTATATTTTAATTTTCATAAATTATATGAATTTACTAATTTAAAATAATTAAAAATTGAATTACTATTTCGTTGTCTTACTTTAATGTATACCTTTCCTAAAATATTTGTAAGATGTTACTATTCAGTTACATATATAAATATTTAAATCACATAATATCATCATAATTATAATATATGAATAGTTTATCACGTAACGTCATCAATATGGAGTGTATAATTGAAAATTTGTTTATTGTGACCAATAGGAACTATAAACACAAAACATATAGTCAAAATTAAAAAAAATAAAAACGCATGACTTTTTAAAATAATTACGTAACTACAGATTAACATAAAAATGATACTTATATAAACAATGTCGAATATTTTTCTCAAACTAATATCAGTTAACGATATTTTTCTAACCAATTCATTAGTTGAATCATTGACGATTTCTCATAATCATCTATATCAAATTTTACACAATTTAGGTATTTTTACAATAGTTTATCTAACAAGACACCTAATCTGAGCATTGGCTTTTATTCAAAAAATGTGGGTATTTTATTAACTACATGTATTTAATATTAACGCTACACTCTTAAATTTTATAGTTATAATTTACATTTTTATTTTAATGATTTACTTTTTACGTTAAAATTGAACATCCTAAGTTCTTAATGATGCAACGATATTGCAAAGTTTTTTTTTCCTTAAGTTTGTTAGTGGAGAAACGTTAGCAACCTTCTAATATAGTTTCTCTTTGAAATTAAGATATAAAATAATACTTTTCTTTAATAAAAAAATGCAAGCAATGATTCTAGGAATGGATATTTAGGTAGTCATAAAATATGAGGATCCATATTAAATTGTTGCATTACAATATCTCTTCTAAACCTGCACAAATATCATCTACAGTATATACTACAAACCCCAAAATTAGTCATTTTATTATGGATAATAAATGGAATTCGTAGAATAAAATTTATTTTGAATTATAGTAGATTGAATAAAAAAATAATTTATTTTTTATTTATTATAAGTTTAATTAAAAGATTTGATCCATTTAAAGATTCATTCTAATTTATTCGTTAATATATTTTTTCATACACGGTGTCTAATTCATTCACAGAAATAACATTTAAAAAATAAATATTTTAAAAATAAATTATCTAAAAAATTAAAAAAGATACTTTTGAAAGCTTGAAAATTTTGAAATTTAAGAAAAAAATATTTTTGAAAATTCTGATATTTTTTATATTTATTTACTAAAGGAAATATTGGATTTTGAAAAATAATTGATGAATCTTTATATTTTTCTTAGACGAATTCATTTCTTAATAGACATGACAAACAATGGATAAATGAATTGTTTTATCACCTCTGTATTTTAATGGTGAAAATGTTTTATTTTGTGAAAATAAAAAAATTCCCAATTAACTTTAACTTCAGAATAAGTAATTCACTATAGTAATTTGTTAACTTAACTTCTCCCTATTAATTGTATAAAACGAACTCAAATAAATATAATTTTGTGAAATAATACTCGTAAGTTTTTAAAGTTTTCAAAAACTAAAATAATCTACATATATAATTTAAAATGGTAATCTGAAAATTCAAACATTTCTGCTTAATTGGGCCAATGGATTGGAGGGATTCCTAATCAGAGATTTATATACGACATGATTTTTCTTTCTGGTATTATTTTCTTTTGGGCGATAAAAAGTGTTTTAAGAGAGTAGATCCCAAGATAAAATCTAGTGCCTTTGGAAACCAAAAAAATAAAACAAGTGGCAGTAGTTGAGACTGACTAGTAACCTAGATTCCTATCACAATTAAATAGTAAATCCAACTGGTTTAAAAAACTAATTTCTAGATTGTCATTTCAATTAGGTTGAATAATAAAGGATTTAATTTGGATAAACTTCATCCCACGATTGACTTTGGTGTAGCTACTAATATAGTTAATTTTTGGCCACATAATCTAACACTTTGATGTAGATATTTCTTTTGCCCTGGTGAGAGAGTAAGTGTGTTTATATTGCAACTTCAAACTTGTTTCATGTTACATGTAGGAGTAGGAGAGTATAGAAGGACCCCATGAACACTCATCAAAAAATGTTACGAAACCAAAAATCTTTTGCAAAAAGAGACGTCCATGATTCAATGATTAACAGATTAAGAATCCTACACAAAGAAAGATCTGATACAATGCTTGCAATATCTCAATGATTGAAACAAAATAATAGTGGGAATCGAGTTGCTTTGCATGCCATGTCCCTTTTCGGAAGTATACTATATACTCTGATGTTGAATGCTTACTCAACCTTCTCATCTTTTCTTCTTAGCTAGCTCCATCACCATTAATGGATTGTGTCTCACACAAAATAACCCTCACACCCTTTATGACAAAGTAAAGAGGTACACATCAATTTCCACTCCAACAATTTTATATATTTAATCAAACCTACTTCAAGACAATTTCTTATACCTTTTTCTATCAATAATTTAAACTTTCTAAACATGCGTTTTAGATTTGCCATGTTATTTTTCCCTTTTGTCAATGTCATTTAATTATCTTATCATCATGCCGATTATAATTCTTCCTTCTTTTCTTCCCTCACTATCTTGCCATCTCTCACATATCATCATGCACGCATTAGCTTCTTCTCATTATTCTTCTCACTAATTTAATTGATAGTTATTCTTTTTTTAAACAATCTCTGGATCCAATTATTTGCAAACTCTTTACACCTATCTGCAGCTTTCAACTCTCGTGCACGCATTTTGAAAAGCGAAGAATATTATTGAACAAAGTTCCTAAAATTATGTCTTGTTATCATTCTCATATTTGTCCTTAAAATTAAGAAACTTCTAAACGAGCCTTTGAAATTTTCAGTTTCATTTAAATTTCTGAGATGTATTCTATTTTTTTTTTTTTTTGTCCTTATTGAACGTATATTTGGGAATCAAAATAAAAATGATAATAATTTTCATTAAGTGAAATATTACAATATTTCAAAGGCTTATTTGATAATTTTTTCTTTTAAGAACTATGACAATGAAAACACAATTTCAAATATTAAATTAATCATTTATTTTATTTTAAAACGAGTAACTTACACAATTCCAAATATTAAATTAATCATTTATTTTATTTTAAAATGAGGAACTTATTTTGTATGAAACATAGATACAAGTACATTTACCTTAAGAATAAATTGGTTTGACAAAATCATAAAAATTACACTCCTTTCACAACCCTAATGTGTAAGCCTTAGAGTAAAGTTGTATTTTTTTTCTATTTTGTGCATAATGAAATCAAACCAGAATATTTTAATATCAGATCTTTATCCTTTTTATCTATCACATCCTTTTTACCTATTACAACAGTAAATCCTAAGAATCAAACCTTTATCTTTTTCATCCGACGGAGATCAAGATATGTTTACACCCAAATAATTAAGAAAACGGAAAACAACCAAGAAAAAATCAATACTAAACTATTACCCAAAACAAAAACCGCTCACAAACCACCTCATCTCACCGCAAATCAAAATATACCTACGCTTCACTTCATTAGAAAATTACGGCCTAACAAACAACCACCACTCCAAAACATTACCTCTGTGCGAAACACCATCACTTCAAACACTCCTAAATCCCCATAAAAAATTGATTCTTTAACACAATCAATATCTCTAGCTAAAAAAGTATTTTTATTATCAACTAACCACCACACGACCGGCAGATAAGATTGTCTAAAGTGATTGGCGTGCCGGTCTCAAACCATCACAACTCTTTAACTTAATATAATGGCATAAGTTACTCATTACATTGAAACTCGTGCATGATTGGTTTTCAGCTTGCAGGCCACTAAGTGGATGAAGTTTCTCATTGCCACATAAAAACATAAATATATGGTTCAAGTTGTGAACTAATTATGGTTGAAAACGAAAATAATTAGTGGCAATGGAAGAGACAAGTTCGATGATTGGCTTTGGTAAGCTTTTGTTCTGCATTTGGACCAACCCTTCACCCCACTAACCACTATACAATCGTGAAAGGGAAAGGAGCATACGTGGAGAAGATTTTCGACAACACAAAAAAAAGGGTTGAGCCCTGAAGTATCTGATTCCACCTTTCGGTTCTCTTTTCCCCTATGCTACGGGTATATCACAATTTCTATTGATGATATTTATCTGTTAAAGTAGCACTTCATGGTTAAAAATTCCCAAGATTCCTTAGCCTTAATGTTGGAACTATATCCTCCTAGTACCTAACAGTACTTTACTATGTTAAATTAGAATCTTGCAGCATTTCATTGATTCTCGCCCATGCATGCATTGAGATGGCCAAAGATATATATATATATATATATACCTATGCACACTGATATATGAATATTAGTTTCAACCTAGCTGGGTATCAACCGACCGAATTTATCACCCGAATCAATGTATACATTCAGGATTGAAACCGGTTTTTATTATTCACTAATTCCTTAACTTTCTAAGATTCTATTCGCCAATATACCTTGCTCGCATGGGGTGGAATCGATCAACCTAAGACTGTAGTTGTCGCATACTTGCATGCAGGGGCTTCACAACGTATGTAGTGTGTAGTCCACTCATTTAAGTGAGTCTAGTTTTTTCTTTACTAAATACTATATATATCTAACCCTAGATATTAATCACCATATTTGAAATGGACTTTACTTATTACATCATAAAGTTCCACGTATTTTTATTCGATATTAATAATTATAAATAATATCAAAGTATCTTTTTCCTAAAATTAGGGTTATTACCAAGTTACTAAACATAAAAGCTGCCAATACATCAAATGAAGAAAAAGCTAGCTTTTTACCGTGCTTTCACTTTTAATTTAAGTTTTGGTTTAGTTCTTTAATCTTTTTTTACGGTTCGCTTTTGAATTTTTAACTTTTTATTTCATGTTAAATTTTTTCTTTTATCATAAAGTGTTAGATCATAGATCTTGCAGTTAGTTTGCTGAAATCTTGTTTTGTGTTTTTTTGTCAGTTTTGTCATCCAAAGATAAGTTTTGACTGTCAAACAGCTCCATTATCCCTCCTAATAATACGTTATATTTTGAATTGCCCTGTGGGAAGATGAACCTGGGAATATTACCACCGATTTTATTAAAAAAAAGAATATATTTTCTTTTTGGTATAAAAGAACAGTTGTTGACAGTATATAAGGAAGGTTCTCTTATCTGCAAATCGAGTGGCGTAAGCATAAGCCGGTGAAGGGATTTTTATTTTTTCACTTCAGAATTTATCCGCTTGGTTTGGGGTAAAAAAAGAAATCTCTTTTAAATTCTAAATCAGTTTTAAAAATTCTACGTTTCCGAAAGACTTATCATACAACTTAGCTATAAAATAAATTTAGTTATTGTTTGTGTAACAGTTCATATAATTACAGTAATATTATCATTTGTGGTTGTGTTTTAATTTGAATAAAGAAAACAGCATAACCCTGAGATATTGCAAATGAGTTAAAGTAGGGAGAACAGCATAAAAAGGTTTTGCCTAAATGCGAATGAGTTCAAGAAAAACGTGTTGCAGATATTCTTGTGAAAGTAGGGATGGGCCTTTGTTCTTGCAGTAGAAGTGCGTTGTATGGTCTTAGACGTCATTGCTCGTCACGCACTATAAATGTTTAGCCAACCGCTTCCTTTATTGGCACTTGAGAAAAAGCCAATTATCACCCCACTATTATGCCTTAAAAAACTACAACTCCGTCACTAATAAGAAACTCCTGCACTAAACCAATCCCAAGTACAAAGGGAAAGAAACCAGACACACAACTGAGCACACAGAAACAATGTCAGCAACATGTAAAGTAGGAGACAACCTAAGCTTAAACGATGAAGCCAACCAACCCTTCTCACCTCTTCCTCCTCCACTACACGTCCAAAAATATGCTGCCAATTCAGTGAAGATGGTGATCTCAGAGCTAAGAGTTCAACGAGGAATAGCCCTTCCAATGGTGGCAATGAATTTGGCTTGGTTTGCCAAGACAGCCATCACAACAGCGTTTTTAGGCCGTCTCGGGGAGCTCAGTTTAGCAGGTGGAGCTCTCGGCTTCACTTTTGCTAATGTGACTGGATTCTCTGTTCTCAATGGTCTATGCGGTGCCATGGAACCCATATGTGGGCAGGCTCATGGTGCCAAAAACTTCAGGCTCCTTCACAAGACCCTTTTCATGACAGTCTTATTGTTGTTGTTGGTATCACTTCCCATCACTTTCTTGTGGCTTAATGTTGACAAAATTTTGATTCATTTTGGCCAACAGGAAGACATCTCCATTGTGGCCAGGACCTATGTTTCCTCTCTCATACCGGACTTGTTTGTTGCCTCGCTCTTCTGTCCCTTAAAAGCCTACTTGAGCTCTCAGAGCATAACTCTTCCCACCATGTTTAGTTCGGCTGTGGCACTAGCTTTCCACATACCCGTTAACATAGTCCTTTCAAAGACCATGGGCCTCAGAGGAGTCTCCATGGCGGTTTGGATCACTGATCTTATTGTTGTGGTTCTGCTAGCCATTTATGTTCTAATTCTTGAGAACAAAAAGGGAAGCATGTGGAAGGAAGGAGGGTGGTGGGATCAGAGCATTGAGGATTGGACTAGGCTGGTGAAGCTTTGTGGACCATGCTGCCTCAATACATGCCTTGAGTGGTGGTGCTATGAGATCCTAGTTTTGCTTACTGGGCACCTCACAAATGCTAAGCAAGCAGTGGGAGTATTGGCCATTGTGCTAAACTTCGATTATTTGCTTTTCTCAGTGATGCTGTCACTAGCCACATGTGTTTCCACCCGTGTCTCAAATGAGCTTGGTGCTAACCAAGCTGGCCTCGCTTACCGATCAGCGTATGTTTCTCTGGCATTGGGCTTTATCTGTGGTTGCATAGGCAGTTTGGTGATGGTGGCTGCAAGGGGAATTTGGGGACCACTGTTTAGCCATGATAGGGGAATTATAAAGGGAGTAAAGAAGACAATGCTAATGATGGCTCTGGTGGAAGTGTTTAATTTTCCGTTGGCAGTTTGTGGAGGCATAGTTCGAGGAACAGCACGACCTTGGTTGGGCGCGTATGCGAATCTAGGTGGATTTTATTTCCTGGCCCTGCCACTTGGTATTGTTTTTGCCTTCAAGCTCCGTCTTGGGCTTGTTGGACTCTTCATTGGACTTCTTACTGGTATAGTTACCTGCTTGACGTTGTTATTGGTGTTTATTGCACGGTTAAACTGGGTGGAAGAAGCTGACAAGGCACAAACACTAACAAGCAAAGAGCCGGACAAGGAACTTCCCAAATATGACGCAGAAAGACGAATAGACGCCCGTGAAAAAGTATAAGTGTATAAAAGTAATTAGGAATTATCATCTTCATCTAACCATGTTGATACGCATCTCCAAACACCAGGCCAAAACGAAAAAGACATGGAGGCCATCATACAATATCTCAATTGCTTTTCGTGTCATCCCCATTTTTTGTGATTCAGTGCTCAAGGACTTTCTTGAAAATAACTTTAAAGCAACCCATATGATTTATCTGTCATTTTATGTCCATTTCTCCTGCTTTACTTTTTCGTGCGTGTTTATTTCTTTCTTTATGTTTGAGAGAGGAGGAAGGACACTTCACATTTGAAAAAAGTTTTATGCATTCCAAATCAGTAGGCACAACCGAACAACCTGTTCATATATCGATTGTACAAACAATGGCATAAATAATGACAATTATAAAATTAAACCAAAAGTCTTGGCCGTACACATTCATCAATCATCCGTACATCCAGGTTTGGAAATTAAGGACTCAAGCTCTTCAGCTTTTTCATCATTAAAGCCAAGGGTGGACAGAATCTTGTGACCAGGAGAATCGAGTTCGGACCAGATACCAAGAAGTATGTGCGCTGTGGTCATTTCGCCGCCATCATCTGCAAGTCACGTAAAAGGATTAATTTCTTTGCCTGGAGCGTATAACATTTGATAGGAATCACCCTTTGAAAAACATATAGTGATGATGCACAAAGTGAATGAATAAAATATAACGCGAAGAACTTCTTGGATAACGTATAATTTAAAAGTGGCTAAATATTGAGAGCAAGTTTGTCCCACGAAACAAAACCAATTGCAACATTCCTACCAATAAAATAATAATTAAACATGGGAATATCATAAAGGGTCATCACGTAAACATTCTCAGAAACAAAGATCATCTATTCAGTAGCAGGAAATATAATGACAAAGAAATGTCTCCGGAAATGACAAAATGTTCTTCTGTTTGGCTATAGAACCAACATGTCATCAACTCTTCAACAAAAATGTTTATTAGACAACTCTATACTTGCAATACCTTTTCCTAATTGCCTCAGAGCTTCTTTATCTTGGAATTCTAGTTTAATTTTTATTGTATATCAACATGATTTCGCAGAATTACTTTTGCAATATTTTTTTATTGTTAAAATATGAACCAATGTCATTAACTAACTAACCATCATCAACCTGAATGCAGGTTCAACAATTACTTTTGCTAGAATACAAGCTTCAGGACCAAATAACAATCTTGTAAACCAAATTTTAAGCAACAAGAAATAAGTAAGTAGACCCATAGGCAATAAGAACCAGGGTTTTAGACAACATAGTACCTGGCATCCTCAACTTAAACCACATTTATTTAATTTGGCAGGATGACAGCTAAATATTCCATACACGTTATTATATTTGTTTAGAGATTTTCGATTCAGTACAAAATAATGTCTTCTTGTCATATGCTTAAATATAGTGTTTTAGTGGCTATAAAATACAAACTTTTGTGTTCCATCATTCCATGTATAGTAACTAAATGTGGCACATTGCTTAGTAGAAGATGAACCCCAAATGACACATCATTCCATAAAAAAATTCTGTCATACTTTATGTAGAGAAGAGAGTAAAAAACACAATCAGGGACAATTTACACCACTAGAAAAAGCATTAATCCAGAAAAGTACTATATGCATTGAACCAGTTCTCCATTCTCCTCTGCAATTGGTGATAAAAAAATAGCAAAAGAGAAAAATGAAAATAACCAACCAGATTTTATTTTTCGATCAACAGCCCAATCAAGAGCTCTCTGAGCTTCATCAGTCAGTGGAGGATGCTCCGGGCTGAAGAAAAACAAATCACCTTTTCCAAGTAACTTCACTGTTTCATCTTGAACCTTGAGAAGTGTAATTCCATTGGCTCGCAAAAACTTGGCAGCTAGATTAGTACCTAAAGCCCAAAGATAGGTTAGGAATAATGCTTAAACTTGTATATTCAGATCTTTGAAGAAATCCACTAACACTATGAACACACGTAATTTGCAAAGCATATCTAGTTTTGAATTCAAAAATTGAGTCAGTTGTTAGTGGCCTAGAGTTTAGTAGTTTGATGCAATATAGGTTACAGTTTATCTATTACTTTTCTGTTTCTAACAGCGCCAAAACAAAGTCCAGTGGCCTTTCCAAGTCAAGTTTTCACTGACTAAGTTTTGGAAACACTAAATCCCTAGCTGTGTGCAGTTTCCCTTTCGCAATAACCGAACTCGGTAATCCCCTTTATGAGACAATAAGCAATTGAAAACACATCCTCTTAGTCCAATCATTATCATCATCATCACCACTGTTGTGTTTAACTGAACACTCTGTTTTCTTGTAGGACATTTCTCACTTGGCTGAGTGGCCTCGTGTTGGGTTCTTAGTTGACGGTTTCTTGCTTGGCTGGGAGCTACATGGGTGTTGGTGGTTTAACTGTGGGTGCGTGTTGGATTCTTGTCTAGTTGAGGGATGCTTGGGTGTTAGTACTAGTCGGGGATGTTCTTTGTTGTTCTCAAACTGATGTCCAAAATAAGTCTTCAAAGACTACTAGTGGTGGTAGAAAAAACCAGCAGTTGGTTCAAGAGGTGGAAGCAAAAACCGAATTACAGATCGCATGAATTTACATTCCCACAACAGCGTGCCTACTTGATTCACAAGCAAGCTCATTTCCAGTGAACTCAAAAGGATCGGGACTCGAGTTCAGCACAATTCACTAAGTGCACATGGTTGTCCTTTTTTAAAAAATATACGACAGCACCCAAGTCATTTTTGGGTTGTGATTGCATACAGAAATGGTAATTCTGAAAACCAAATAGGGTTTTCACTTACTATGGACAAGGACATTATATCACAGCCATACTAATGTGTTATAATCGATTGGTGAACATTTTAAAACTATAGTTTTTAATTACGATCTTTTTTATAATTTTAAATAATTTAATCTCCTTTTATGCTAAAATTTATGCATATTTGTGTCTTTTATATCAGTCAAACAATTTAGTCAAGTTTATATACAATTATAATTTTTATACACTAAAAATTATAATTTTTTATCAGTGAAACATGTTGTATACCCATACTTATATCAAATCTTATAAAACGTCTCAGTCATTGCACTAAGTTGGTGGGTCACTGATGGAACTAGTGAATCACTAATTAAACAAGCTACATGAACTGATAACTATTAATTTTCTAAATGTTTGTATTAAAGATATTATATATAATTTATCATACAAGTGTCAATCAATTAACATTAATTTAGTGGTAAAGCTATTTGTACATTCTTTTCATGTCTTTGGTTCCAAACCCACCAAGGCCAATCCGAATTTCGATCAGTTATTTTCAATTTGATTCAATTACCATGCATGTGATCGTGACTGAAGCTAGGCAATTTGAACAATTAAATTTTTCATGTTTGAAATTCATGTGCACGTGAGTGTATGAGGTTAGACAATGTGCCTCAAAAAGTGAAGCCGGTGAGTTGGGCATGTACTGCACCACGTGTTGCAGTGTGCTGCAGAATGTGATGGTGGAGGCAGTCGTAGGTGTAGAGTCATGGCATAACCAGAAAGTAATCATACTTGGAAATCAGATAAACTAGGTTATGGAGTTAAACAGTTGTGACTAGTTTAGAACTGACTTTTGCAGTTTTAACTAGTTTAACTGCACTTCGTTCGGATTTAATTTGACAAAAGTGACTTAGATTCATATTGAATCTGTCGGACAAGACAAACAAATGAGTTTTAAAACACTGCCAGTAAATGTACCCAATAGCATAATCATATCCACGCATACAATGTAGGTATCTAGCAAGCGTGATCCTTCTCTTACAATACTTAAATCTACAACAGCATGGTTTATATTTTAATCTATGTAGAGGTTATCATAACTAGGACATCTAACACTCTACAACAGCCTATGATTACCAGGCTTAACTCCACCTTTGTCTCTAACCAATTGGGCGACTTGGATCATTTCATTGGTATTGAGGTCAAGTGCTTACACAATGGCTCTCTTCTACTTTCTCAGGGAAACTGTATTAGGGACTCACTGCACAAGAAAAAATGTAAGATTCCAACAGCATCTTTACTCCTCGGCTAGGAGGCATCAAACCATCCAAACATAGTGCTGACTATATGGAAGATCTAGCCCTTTATCGTTCTACTGTAGGTGCACTACAGCACAACACCACCACCAAACCTGAACTAACCTATAGTGTCAACAAGCAGTGCTAATCTATGGCTCAACCCTTGGTTGAACATTGGAAGACACTCAAACAAATTCTTCAGTACTTAAAAGGCACTACCCATCATGGACTTTTGATGCAACCAACTTGCACTCGATGCCTTATAGTGATCATGCATACTATGATGCTAACAGGGCATCTGATATTACTTCTGGCGCATATGTCTTTCTTGGTCCAAACCTCGTCTCCGGGTGGTCCAAAAAGCAAAGCTTGGTAGCCCTTTCAAATGCAGAAACAGAATACAAAAGTTTAGCCTTGGAAACTGCAGAAATTATACGGGTTCAACTCTTTACAAAGAGAACTGCAAGTTGCAGTATCCACTCCAATACTTTAGTATGACAACCAAAGCATAGTAGCCTTCAACCCCTCGTATATAATCATGTTCTTCAATTTCACATAAAGCATATCGTGTTAGACATCTTCGTACGTACAAAAATTCTCAACAAGTCTCTCTTTTACTCACATTCCAGCTTAAGACCAGAGAACGGATGTCCTAATGAGGGCTCTCTCCAAATTTCGATTTTCCTCTCTTAGAGACAACAGATGTCCCATGGAACCATACTCTTTTGCATAAAAACTTAACAGGAAACCAATATCTATCATATCAAAGATTATCCCGAATCCCCATTGTTGTGAGTAAGCTCCCATCAAAAGTGTGTAAAGATGCTCCTCTATTTACGTTGTAAAAACAAACTAATTGAGATTATACCATAAGATATCCTCAATTCAGTTTTAAAATACCACTTCCCAAAACACAAACAAATTATCTTAACCTCAATTCTTCTAACATAAATCCTTCTAAAATCAACTCCACAAAAAAATGAAAAACTAACACAAAAGGCTATAAAAAAAAAGTTTGCAATGCAGCAAATGAGTTAGTTACCCTCGATGAGAACCCCCATGAGAAGGGTTTCAGTGCCGGTAGTAGGATACTTAAGTTTTCGCGCCTCCAATTCAGCCATTGCAAACGATTTTATAGCCTTGGAAGACCATCTTGCTTTCATAAAAGAAAATTAGCAAGGAAATAATGACAACGGAACGAGAAAATGAAGTAGAGTGAAACACACTTGGGAGATACTACTCACTTGGGAAATTTTTGGCCAGGAGAAGCACGTTCTGGTTTCCTTCAACCAGAAAATCAAAATTTAAACTTAAAACCCTAAAAGAGGCAAATCAATTCCGAATTGGGAACTGAAAGAAAAAAGAAAAAAAAAAAAACTTACGCGGTGCGGAGGCTGAAGGAGACGGTGGCGGCGAGGGGCCGGTGCTGGGAAACAGACACGTGATTTCTGAGATTGAGACTGCATGGTGAAACCCTAAGTTTAGTTCCAAGCCACGAACTTTGAGGACACTTTAATGTCAAAGTCTGACCCAGACGAGCTCCGGTATCGGACCGGAATACCAGGCTGGCGGGGCAAAGATGGTTGTGCGCAGCAGCCATTTTACAACAAATTAATGCAGTAGTTTGGGAATGGATAAAGCTATTTTAAGCAGAAGAAACACAGCCGTCGGATTATTGACGCGATGTTTTGGGCCGCTTGAAAAGTAACGGTCGGGTTTTGGGCCTCTAAAACACTCTTCTTGGGCTGAAGTTTTATTCTCAATTTTAGCTGAAGTTTTATTCTCAATATTTTACATTTCCAAAATACCAATTATATATTATATTTACGAAAATCGTAATGCATTTAAAAATATAAACAATATATAAATCAATTTCAAAATTATTATTCTAGAATATAAATAATACATTTCAAAATAACTCTTTTGAAGGGATCATTTCAAAATAAATAAAACATTAAAAATGACTATTTTGAAATCTAAATAATATGCTTCAATTCGACAATGATTTTTTTGAAAAAATAATTCGTATTCTATTTCAAAATTATTTTTATAATGTAAAAAGTACATTTTGGAATGATCTTTTGAAAATTTGAAGAGAAAAAAAAATTATAATGTGCATTTTTTAATCATATAAACATGAGCTGAATGGATTCGTTGATCCAAAAACATTTTTATTATGTTGTTTTGTAACATATACAAAAATTACACTTCATAAATAATAATGAGGAAACATAAGAAAATAAAAAATATAAAATTCAAGGAATAAATATATATACGAAAATTACCCTAAAGAAAATATAAAAGAGAGCATGCTTATAGAATAACCATATGGAATAATATAAAATTTAAGAAAAAATGTAATATAGGAATTTACCTATAAATGAAATATATAAGAAGAAGTCGAACAAACCGTGCTTATAGAAGGCTTTAGTAATTTAGTTTCTTATAATAAAAATCATCAAAAATGGATAAATTATATTTTGAAGCAGTATTTTATTTTAAGAAAATATTATTTTTCTTAAAAATGTGTGAAGTTGTGTAATGGCATACGGTTTTAGAAAGATAATTAAAGTTGTATTTATTAGAAATGGCCTAAAAAAATGATTGAAGGTATATTATCAAATATGAAGGACAAGGGCAAAGAAGGTAGTTGCTTCATGCACCATACAAAATGCTTCCTACACTTAAATTTTTTTCAAAATATCAATAATGTTCTTATTATTTTATATATTAAATAATTTTTTTCTCACATTTATATAAACATCTCTCTTATAACTTTTTTTTAATGTTGTAGTTGTTAAGATATTTACAACAATTTAAAAAATTCAGTTTAATACATTATTTTCAAATATTTAATTTTATAATAACTAATTTAATATTGTTTAAAAATAAATATTTCTTAATATTTATTAGATTTTTGTATTATTTATCAAAAAAATTTGTTAATATTTATGAGAGAAATTACTAAATTTTTACTTGACTACACTAACAGATTTTTACTTAATTATACTTATTTGTAAGAAAAAAATCATTTAATAAATAAATTTTAAAATAAAAATAATAAAGAAACTGTTGATATATTAATAATTTATTAAGTACAGAAAGTGCTGGAACCGACTGCCTAAATCCAATAGGAAATTGAATTAATACATGAAAATGAGTTAAGTGATCCAATAAAAAGTGACACACAGTAAAACATTAGGGAAAGAGACGGTGATATCACATTAAAAAATAAGTTTAAATTTAATTTATTCTGATACAGTTATTATAAAACGAGGATTGTTTTTACCTATATAATGTAGAATTGATTTTATTTTTTAATCCTTAACAATATATAAAATAGGTAATTGCAGAGCCCTTTCCAACAAATAATAAAAATTGAAGGATGGTTCCACACTAGCAAAGTTTTATTGTCGTGGAAAAGGGGAGGAAACGACTTAGGTTGTACTCGCAATAACACCAAAATATGTTGTGTGGCTTCCTATTTTATCTTTATTTGCTTTTTGGTACACTCTCTTCTGCCATTGCCACCTTCGTGGCTGCTTCAATAAACGTCCCCACTATTGTAGTTATATGGTTTTTTCCATTCCTTATTTGCATGCTGAGAAAAACTTTCTAGCATATGGGTATGGGTCCCCTTATCTCATTCAATACTTGTTATTCTTCTGTATATTTGTTGTCACCATTGAAAAGCCAATTACACACTTCATATATGCCCTTTAATTTATGGTTGACTTCTTTAACCTAATATTTGTGCAAATTCAAATTTAATCACACTTAAGCTACTTAAATGCAGGTTTATCCAGTTTAGGTATGTTTGGCCAGCTTTATTATTTTACTTGAAAGCTATCTTTTTATATTAAAGCTAGAAATAAGAGTTTCAAAATAAAAGTACAGATGGTTTTATCGAATCTCATGCTTTACAGAATTTTTTATCAGCATTCTTTTACAGATTAAAGCACTCTTCAAAATATAAGTTGTTTAATTAAGATTTAAAAACGGTTTCCAAAGAAAAGTCTGTCTCATTGAAAAAAGTGCATTTACAAAAGCTACAAAATTAATAAAAATACATATATTTAAATCTAACTGTTTAAAAGAAACAAAAGTTGACCTAATAGTGAATTAATTAGAGCAAATTGTATATATTATTAAACAAAGGAAGCTAAACATTATTTATTATACATGATAAAATGTTAAATTTATTTTATGTTGTCATTTAATAATAATACTTTTAAGGTATAGAATAATTTGTTTATTACCATAAACCATTAAAACAAACAAAGTAACAAATAAAGCCATTTTTAGACATTGTTTAAGAAAGCACGGAGAATCTTATCGAAAGAAAAAAAAAATCTAAAATATAAGCCCAAGAATAAATATGCAAAAAAATAAAAACAATATATGTTTCCACAAGATTTAAATTTAGATTTAATCTAACAAAATTCTCCAGTAACACCCTACAAAAACTATTACTACTAATGTAGTTAAAATAACATGGGTTGCGATATCTGATATAAATTTTTCAAAATATAACACTAATTCTTATAGCACTCCTCAACGATGATCTTCCAAAGATCTATCTGCAGCACCATCAACTCCCGTGTCAAAACACAATCATCACATACAGAAATCAAACACAATGCAACAAAAACAAAGGGTAAGTTAACTAAGTTTTAACAAATCAAAAACATTCAATTTCATGTATCATCACAATATAAGAAGCTGACACACTACAGACTTGATTCTACTTTCGTATATTGAATAGACCTCGAGATATGCACCTATCATACATCTTCAAACTGTGATTTAACACAACCTCCACATAAATAAATCCTCAAATCATGTATGACAGGGTTAGTCCCCCTGAGACTTTTCTGACCAGCTATATTTCAAGTTGCAGCCACCCAGTTTAGACCTCCTTCGACTCTCACCACCTAGTAGTAATCATCTATTTGTTTCCTATTACTAATAGAGTCAGGATATCAATCGTTAACCAGATCCTTATACAATGCACATTCTATATGACCTAGACACGAGTATTTTCTTTCCTTAAAATGCTATGTTTAGACCTTGACCAACTTATAGACACTTTATCAGTTCCATAACATAACATAAATCATAAATCTCTTCTCATGTATCATTCATTCACCTTCAATCTCAATCTCATCAAAATGAAAGACATTACTAAATCATTAATACTATTAAATTTAAAGTAACAACTAATCTATTATATTAAATCAATGCATTGTATTCCAAAAGAATTAAACAAATGAAACAAAAAGCCAATTTTGTTTTTATTTTTTTTAGCTCACCCAGGGTAAAAATACCCCTTGCTGGAGCGAAAAATTTATCACTTGAGCGAATATAGTACAGAGAGCACTCTTGCTCCAGGGCCATTTTTTTCTAAGCGAAAATACTCTCGCCCTGGGCAAGAATACCTCATCGCCTGGGCGAAAACACTCTAGAGAGCACACTTGCTCCAAGGACTTTCTTGCTTGGGCGACCGTACCCTCGCTTAGGTGAAACTACTTTCTCGCCTGGGTGAAAACAGTCTAGAGAGCACAGTTGCTTCTCGAAACCATTCTCACCTAGGCGAGATGGTGTCACCTGAGCGAATGTTGCAGAAAATATCAACATATTAAACAATTCATGCAGTTTTTACTACCACAAAGCTACTACACATGCCTCATATCACTAACTTAACCAAAAATTCAACTTGCATTCCATCAATTCCCACATATTCATCATGCATGCAAGAATGAATAAACAATCAAAACTCAACTTAAGCTTTATGTCAACAGAGAAACCATCACAGATGCATTTTCACAAACACACTTTGATAAAATCAACAAACTGGAACCACGCAACATGCAAGTCAGCTTCCCTTACCTGAATTGTAGTGAAAATCCTCTCTAACAGTCCCAACCGTCTAAGGTATTTAAGAACTCGAATCTACATCAAATGACCTTTGATCAATGATCAAACTAAAACACTAGGGAACTGAGCTCACAGATGCACTGTCTGATACCTCATAGGCCACATGCAAACTTAGAAGGCTAAGGAAAACGAAAACCTAAAACCGGCTCTAATGGGAAAAGGATAGAAAACGAACTTACTCTAACGGAGATTCTAATAAGGTAGACTTGCTCTATTCTCTGTCACGAGTCCAACGATAAGCTCCGCTCGAGAATCTAATGAGGTACGGAAGCGGAGGATGCTCATAGAAAAGTTAGAGGAAAAAAAAAGTTAATATTTTATAGAGATGATGACTCAAGTAGAAATGAGATTTGACTACTTACTTTTTCTATAAATACGTATTTTCAGTTTAATAATATAATAATCAAGTATTCATTCCACTTTTACCACTTTTACTGAGAAGAATATTTTTTTAGTTTGTTACTTAAACTATTTTTCTCAAAATTTCTTCTAAGTTTAGAGAAGTTTTCTACTTTATTATTTCTTCAAAAACTATGATATTTGTTATTTTAAAAGCCTTTACATAAATATTTGTAGTTTAGCCATGTATATAACTTTTTTTATTTGCTTATTTATAAAATTTAAAATAAAACACTAAATTTATTACTCATAAAATTAAAATTAAATACCTTGAATGTGCTTGAGCTATTTGAATGTTATACATGATGTATTTGACATTTGCTTTGATACAAATTCTTAAAATGTCAAAAATATCTTTATTATTTTTATTTTAAAAATTATTTATTATATAACTTTTTTTCTCTCTGTCACACTCAATTAAGTCAAAGGTTAAGTATAATTAAGAAAAAAAAATGTTAACAAACTAAAAGTTATAAATATATCATTTTAACAAACTTTTAAAAAATAAAATAACCATTAATATTTAATTGATTGAAAAAATAAAAATTGTGTAATAAATAATTGTTCATATTTATGGTACAGTTAAAACTTATAGTAAATATAATACATATGATGAAGATATTTCTGAATGAGTGAGAAAGAACAAAAATTATTTAATATATAAATCTTAAAATAAAAATAATAAAGACATTATTGATATATTATAAAATAATATAGTTTAGAAAGTAATTTATATCGTGCATTAACTATCCATATATTTTACTATGAAATCTTTATTAATTAAAGTAAAACACACTGAGTTTTCCATATTTCACTGGATCATTAAACCGAACAATTTCTTAAACATTTTTTTTCGTCATTTAAAAAACTAAAAGTATGTAACATTTTTATATACTTTTAAATTATCATAACTAAAACATTTTGGCCTGTGGACTAGTTCACTGAGCAGCAATTCACACTCTAAGACAAAAAAATAATAATACATTTTTCAGAGTTCTATTTATTTTGCGAACCACCTTCGTTGAATTTAAAGATCTCTGACACAGCTTTGTTTGTAAAAGAAAACTTTAAAAAAGTTGAGGAAGAAAAAAATTATTTAAATTATTCTTAGTATTGATTGTGGCACGATGCGAAAATATCAGGGATACCATAACTCTAACACTACACTTCCAGAACAAAGACTTATTTATCCTATGGTACGAAGTGGTGGTGTCCGTATAATTGCATAGTAGTTGCGGAGTGGAGTATCACACATTCTACTTATTTCTTTTTGTGTGACTGGGTGCATTAGGGTAACCACGTTAGCAATAATAGTGATTATTGATTGGAACATGTTGATGCACGTCGGAGCAAGACACAACATTAGGTTGGAGCAAAACATGCGTTGAGTGTCCCACGGAAAGACATGCGGCGCCGTTGGATTAAAGCACTGCCACCCTGGCTCCTCAGCAATCTCCTCAGTCTCGTCTCGATTGCTGAGGAGCGGTTATTCTCAAAACCCTAAATCGAAGTACCAAGGGGTGAGTACCAAAATTGGTTTTCTCTCCTCGTACAGTGCCCCTTGGTTTGTGTAAAAAGACAAGCTGACAAACCAGACGCAGTGTGCGGTGTGCCCCACACGCCTTTTGAGGATGTTTGGCCTAAACCACGTCTCTTCCATCCACACTTTCAACCACCTTATTCTATTCCTCGCAAGTAACCTATCTCACAATTCTTATTCTTTCTTGCAGGCGTTCAGCATTCTGTCTATCTTTGTTTTTATTTTATGTGGAATTACATATTCCAAAGATTTTGTATGTATCTTCTACACGCACAGATACGAATACGTGCTGTATTTAAAGGCAAGCACAGTAGCTAAACCCTGGAACGTGTTTTCTGACAAAGGACAGCCATACCCACTCACTCCTTTCCGGATTTATCTTTCTTTAAATACTCATTTCTAACGATGTAAGAGAATGGTGATTATATTTTTTTGGTTCCTATTGTTTTAATATGTCCCAGAGTTATACAACATTTAGAAGTTGAGGTGAAGTGCACTTTACAGTTCATGTTTAAAATGTTATTTAAGTTAACATTGGATGAAAAAAGTTTTCGTCTTATTGGTGGTATTTCATCGTTGTAAATAACATAAAAATATCTTTCGTAATTAGAGAAACTATATCTTTGAAATATTTCTATTTATTTGTTGTGGTATATTTTCGTTTCAATTTTTAAAGGTTTTGCTTGATACAAACGCAGAGGATGAAAATGTAAAATGCTGATATTATACCACCGTAACACCAAAAGGTGAAAAAAATATGTATTTGATAGTATATATATATATATATATTGAAGGTAAACATATAAGCATAGAAACAATCATACGTTCATTTTTTTATTTTTTTATCCTTTTGTATTTGCTTGTAGTGAACTATTTACTCATGTATCAAAATACATCATAACATAATCAAGATAAAACACAAAAATAGTTAATCATGATGGACTAGTTATTTTTTAAAATCTCATAATATAAATAACATTAAATCACAAGCAATCACAAATTATACCCAAAATCATTCATCACATTATAAAAAATAAATATAGAATGACTAACTGAATTTAGAAAATTAGTATTATATTGAAGTTCAATCACATAACAAAATGGGTGGTTTATTTGATAATTTAGCAATTGCACCGAGTAGTTTCATATAGGTGTGGTCTCATTAAGCATCAACAACTCTCACTCCTAACTTAATCTCAACATATTTCATTTATCTATATAATTCAATGTATCATTAAAACTTTTCTATTAAAACCTTTCTATTATGTTGAATATCATTAAAACTTTTTTATATTGTTAAATCCCTTATAAATATTATTTTGTAATATAAAATTAAACAATTCTTACTAGTTTGCTAAATAGACATATGGATTTTCTTACAAAATTATTTAGGACTCAAAGATTTTGACAGTAATTAAACAAAAATACAAGTCAAACTTCTCATGAAAGATGGTAGAATTTTTGTTTGAGTCAATTTTAAGTTTACTTAAATATTTTTCTTGCCTATAAAAGATATATTAAATATGTTCCTTGCATACATTAAATGTATTTTATTCTTTAAGTAATATCTAATAGTTGACTGATGTAACAACCCAAAAATTCTATAGTTAAACTAACTTTTGTCTACTACTAGGTATTAACGTCTATTTAAGGTTTAAAGTACTACATAAAGTTTAACACATACATGAAACTTATCTACAGCTATCTACATGACAAAAAGAATGATCATTCCAAGGTCATAAAGTCTTTAACTACATCAAAACATATATACAAATATATACAAGACAAAAGAAACATCAGTTTAGGGCATATCCTCTTTAAGGTGCTCCAAAACCTGCATCTGCACCTGCTCGTGTTCATAGATAGTACAGTCATCGCAGTTCATACAACAATATAAAAAGCAAGGGTGAGCTAGAAAAATTGAAAGTTTATAACATACTAAGTATATGCAAATAGAGCGGAGTATCTCAGTCATAATAATTTCTTTAAAGTCTAGTATATTAAGTTTCAATACAAGTTTTCCTTTTCCATTTTAGGTACCCATGTCAAACATCATACATAAAGGTCTCACATGGACCACATCAATACATATAGGTCACACATAGACCATATCACACACATAGGCCTCACATTGACCTATCGTCTTCCGGAAAACCCATTAAGTATGCCCCTACCAGAGACTAACATCTAATCCAATACCCAAGACTTAGATTCAACAATTCTAAGAGAAATGATCAATCCAATACCCAAAACTTAGATTACTAGCAAATCTAAGAGAAATGACTAATCCAATACCCAAGACTTAGACTGCCATTCGAATCTAAGAGAAAGGATCAGAGTAAGTTCAAACATCCAATACCGAGTCTCACCAGCGGTCCCGGTGTGTATGAACTCCCTCACAGCTTCTCACCACCTGATATCTTAGTCTATGTGACTTAGATCATCAGTGAAGCTTGAGGATCTCTGTTAAACATAGGCGTGCTATACTTAATGTACACAA
>Ga0209489_104328_pt1 | contig 26340 bp, 13 predicted proteins | sample SiratrowhiteBW_FD_187527 | JGI IMG/M metagenome (GOLD analysis project Ga0209489, IMG submission 187527) | Root nodule microbial communities of legume samples collected from California, USA - Siratro white BW (SPAdes) (version 2) | ecosystem: Host-associated > Plants > Roots > Nodule | place... | reverse complement strand
AATTTTCATTCATCTATTCATTCACTTTCCATTTCAATCTCAACAATCTCAATAAAACTTCACCACTTTATATAATTATACAATATCAGATACGATTCATCAGTTAATCATGCAAAAAAAAAAAACATATATCAAAATCTTATCACAAGTCATATTCAATCTAGTAAACACCAATCAAAAGTTCTCACATATTACTTTCGAACATTATTACTCAAATCAGGTCAAATCACATCAAATCAAGATAAATAATCAAACATATTCAGTGCTCAAGGACCACTGCAAGAAAGACTTGAGCACTGACAATCACATATTCAAGTACTTTATCCTAAAGTTATATTTGAAAGTAACTAATTAGTATAAAAAAAGTTACTAGCTTCCCTTACCTGATGGAGATGTAGGCACACGACTTTTACTTTTATAAGATTTCAGTGCCTTATAAAAGATTTTGGAAGAAAGTCAAAGAATGAAGAAAAATGAAAATTTATAAACTCAATCATTTTCTAACATTTTGTTCTTCATAAATAATGCAAGTTTGTTTAAATTGGATGAAGAGTAAAAAATAAAAAAAAGAAGAAAAATATAGTACAAAGTAATGTTTGAAGTTTGAATATAAGAGAAACAAAAAGAGAGATGAGTAAAAAATTTGTAATTAATTTAATTGATGTTATAGAATAAAAAAGTTAAATTAAGTTAATGATATAATGAATGCATATGAATTAAAATGGAAAGATAAATTAAAAACAGATTGATATAGAATTTAACTAAAAATATAAATTAATTTGAAATAAATAATAATTAAAATAAAATCATAAAATCTTAATAGAGTTTTAAAATATAAATTTTATTATAACAGTTTAATAAATAAAAATTAAATTTAGAATTACATTATTAAGATAAATTATTATATGAAATACCAAAATTTAAATTAGTAAAAATATTATCAATTTATATTTTTACTTTAATTATTTATTTTATTATAATAGATATAAAAATGTAAATTTTAATAAATGAATAATTTTTAATAAATTGATAATAATTAATTATACATATAAAAACCAAGTAATCAATTATATACAAGTTTCTCTGTAAATTCTCGAATGTAAGGAAAAGAATAAGAAATAAAAATTTAATTTCGTTTTTAATATTTTTTAACTTTTTACTTTTCATTCTTTATGCTTCCTCTTATTTTCTTCATTATCTAAGGAGATCCATCCTTCGAACCAAAACAAAAATCAAACTCTTCGCTATTTCAATAAACAAGTACATATTTAAATAAAAGTGAGATGATTCAAAAATATTTTAATTTTTGAAAAAGCAAATGTTTTCTGTAATTCATTTGTTAAAACATATCATTTGCATTAACATCCATAAAAGTATTTACATAATAAATTTTAATTATACTTTCAACTTTAAAGAGATTAATTCCAAATTATTTTTTCTCTGAAAGTAAGGGTCAATTTTGTTAGTATGATTTCATTTAAAGTAGTAATTGGCATCACAGATAAAAGCACAAAACTTTAGACAGAGAGAGTAAGTGAAAGAGTAAATTTAAATTTTAATAAAAATATAATTATAAAACCAAACGTTTCTGGGAGTGGAAATTGGGGTTTTTTGAGGAGTCGTTGATATTGTGAAAGACTGAGAGTCTTCTCTTGTGCTCGGTGGCAATCGGAGACTTCCAACCCGTCTCCTCCAATCCCATCCATTGAAAAATGTCTGCATTCCGGAAGCTGCTATTGCTGATCCTCACGGTGGCCGTATCCTCCGTGGCGGCCTCCGAGGACGAAAGAGTGAGCGAATTGCTCTCCCTTCAATCCAGATCCAAATCGAGCGTAATCCACCTCAACGACCAATCGCTCGCCCGCTTCCTCACCGCCGTCAAAACCCCGCGGCCCTACTCCATCCTCCTCTTCTTCGACGCCGCGCAGCTCCACGACAAGCCGGAGCTCCGCCTCACCGAACTCCGCAACGAATTCTCCATCGTCGCATCCTCTTTCCTCACCAACAACCCTTCTTCTAATTCCAAACTCTTCTTCTGCGACATCGAGTTCAAGGAGTCCCAGCTCAGCTTCTCTCAATTCGGCGTCAACGCCCTCCCTCACATTCGCCTAATTGGGCCCAACATGGGCCTGAAGGACTCCGAGCCCATGGACCAGGGCGACTTCTCCCGACTCGCTGAGTCAATGGCCGAGTTCGTCGAGGCCAAGACCAAAATCTCCGTCGGCCCCATCCACCGTCCCCCCATGTTCTCGCGCAACCAGTTGATCCTCATCGCGGTCGTCATCCTCATCTGGATCCCATTTTTCATCAAGAAAGTTATCTCCGGGCAGACCCTTCTCCACGACCCTAAGGTCTGGTTGGCCGGTTCCGTCTTCGTTTACTTCTTCAGCGTTTCCGGGGCTATGCATAACATCATTCGCAAGATGCCCATGTTTCTCGTGGACCGCAACGACCCTTCCAAACTCGTGTTTTTCTACCAGGGTTCTGGGATGCAGCTTGGTGCAGAGGGTTTTACCGTGGGGTTTCTTTACACTGTTGTGGGCCTTCTCTTGGCGTTTGTGACCCACGGGCTTGTCAGAGTTCGGACCGTGAGCGTGCAGCGGGTGGTTATGATTTTCGCGCTCTTGATTTCGTTTTTGGCCGTGAAGCAGGTTGTTTACTTGGATAACTGGAAGACGGGTTACGGGATTCATGGGTTTTGGCCCTCTAGCTGGAATTGAGGTTTGATGACTCTTCTGGGTCTGATTCCCATTTTGAAATCTAAACATTAGCTAAATGTCTTCTTATGTTAGAACTTTGCCGGATGGCATACTATATAGCCTGTTTTTGAATACTAAAGTTTTTACTATCTGGGTACTACATTTTCCTTTGATGTGTTATGATTATTAGTTGTGATTGCATAATGCTGAATTGCATTGTTCTAAATTGCTGCTGCTAAATTAATTGTTATGTTAGTCCTGTGTCGAACCATTCCTTTTAATGATCTATTGATCTTCAAGCCGAGGTATGATGTCGTGCTGCAAGTGCATGATCGATAAAGGGTTTGGTATCTAGGACGTGGTTGGTCTGAACTCAGAAGTGCAATCCATAGTTCCTTATCAAGTTGCTTAACTTCAGCAAAATTTGATCCTCTTGGCACTTAGTTTAGAATCTACAACTTGCACTTTAGAGAGCCTCATTATGTTTTCTCTGGTACAGAATTGACAGAACCAGAAGTTTATGCAGAAGTATGGTCATACCTTGGGCTATAGCATTTGTTTTTGTCAGTATCATCATTCATTAGAATTGGTTAAATAGTGTTTCTTTATAAGGTCTTTTATTGATTATCACATCAAAGATCCTATGCCTTATCGCGAAATTTATAGTTTATTTTATTTTATTGAGATACTCCTAATGCATGAGTTAAATATGGTAAGGTAATCTTCCAGAATCATTTCCAATATTTCCATGGTCATGCTTCCATCCTTTATGATAACATTGTATTAAATTTTCGGGAAATTCTGGTTGTGATTGGTGTCAGATGGAATTTTATCATCATTCATCTTCTACACCGCGTCTTGGAAGTCTATTTTTTGGTATTCAGACTTTAGCCAGTGGGTTTAATATCTGATTTCTTCTTTTACCACACTTGAGTCTGTCTGGCTTAGTAGGTAGAAACGGGCAGGTGAAAAACAACAAACGGGTTGGAATTATTTTCAACCGGAGAAAATTAGTTATCTATCCTTTTCCTGTCTTTTCATATTTTTTTGATACCAAGCAACTGCAAAATGACTTTCATTCCAAGGTTTTACCTTCCTATTTCCAACCTCTCAACAAGCAAGTGGTTTATAACTGTAAGGGATCTGTGCATGCAAATTGGCTATCACGGAAATAGATAGCGTCTGTCATCATTTTGATGGTTAAATTAGATCTAGTGGGATATCCGTGTGCTCTACTTTGATCGCTCAATCAGGATAAATCCATGGAAATAGATAATATTATATATTGAATCGGAATTTGCTGCAGTCACAAATCCATATATCAACCAGAGACCACGGTCAGCAAAGTAAGTTGTTAGATGAAGATGAGATTAAACGGCTTATATTTAGGGTGTTTTAAATCCGATTTACTGGAATTGGAATCAAAATCATTTGTTCATCATCCATCAACTCTGATTTGTTGACTGGTGTGATTTTACGAATTTGTGACTGCAGCATATTTGAGTTCATTTGATTTCCAGTTAGACGTACTTGATTCTTGAGTTCGAAAATATAACTGTTTTAGATATTCTGATTATCTTGTATTAAAAATCTTCTTGTGTTGAACGGTCAACCTAATGGCCGATGTTAGTGTAAGATGTAAAGTTCTACAACAGTGGAAAATTTTAAGTTTGTAATTGTTTTGTCATGGATGTCGACCTGATTTACCGTTGCTGATTAAACTCTTTCAGCATGCATATGTTAGTACAGTCTGCATTTCACTATATTGTGTTAACTAACGTGGGATCCTGAGGCGATGTTTGGATTGATGATAGGATATGGAATGGAGGAGGAAAGTAAGTGGACACTCTTGTTTGAATTTTATAAATTAGGATGGAGTTCATTAACAAATAATGGGTAGAGATTCATTCTATTTTATTACACAACCATTTTTCATCCCCTTCAATTTGAGAGTGTGTGATGGAACACCAATATTTTATTATGTATTGACTATTTTAGCATTGTTGTTAGGGAAACGACATGGAATCCTACCTGCTTTAGGGACAGAGTTGATTATGTGTATTATTTGTGAAGAGAATGGTTGATGTAACTAGAATGCCCTTACATGAACCTAAATGATGCCATTATTTATAATTCAAGAAATATTTAAAAAATGCAGTAAAGTTGAGTTGAGAAAGAGAGAAGACAGATTTTTCTATCCTGGTTTGACCATCTCCACTGTAATCTAAGTCCAGTCCCAGCAAAATCTGTTTAAATTCTTCGTTATAATATATATATATATATATATATATATATATATATATATATATATATATATATATGCTTGCAATTAAACAAGTCAACTCTTGATCTACACCCTTTTAGAAACCCGTTAGGAAGTCTACAAAGAAACCTAATACAAATATATTGCTTAGAAAACCTATTTCATATCTATACCAAAACGTAATGCTTGAGAGAATATCACTTGAGTGTGATACAATTGCAGTTCCCTTTTTTGTGGATATGAAACTTGATAATTTTAGAAAATTTTCAAATATATTGAATTTGAATTGTTTTTATTTTTAATTGTTTAATTTTTTTAATATTTTATTTGAATAAGACAATTTAAGTTTTAATGTTTTATCTTTAGATAGACTATTTTAATTACCACCAACATGAAAAAATACAAAATATAACAATTACCTCTTTAACATTGGGAGTCATTGATCAAATACTACAAGTTTCAACCATGTAAAATTTAATTAACATTTATTAAAAAAAAAAAGCTAAACAACACTGACTGAGAAATTGGATATTAATTAAGAAATAATTTTAATCTACGGTGATAGATAAATGACTTTAACAATATTCACTAGGAAAAAATTTATATCAATATTAATTACAAAATTCTAATTTGTCTCATGTCAATAGAAAAAACCCTAAATAACTTTAGTTGATGTTGAAAAAAAAAGAACTGATTGACATTACCTAAAAATGTGTCAATTGAAATTTTTTTAAAAGTTTTAACTTGAGAAATATCACTTTGATAATGATATTAAGAAATAATCAGTTAATTTTAACATGAAAAAAAAATCTGTAGACATCAATCAAATAAATAATGTCAAGTTGACTTATGTATTAATGTTAGTTGAATAATGACATCTCAAATAAAGATAAATTAATAATATTTTTTACTGATATCAAGTCATATAAATAATATAAAAATAATACAAATTCAAGAGAGGGAAGGGAGTATCAATAATTGACATTCTTATATTCTAGGTTAATTTTAAAATAATTTTAATTAATCAAATTACTCATTTAATTTATAATTTAAAAGATATATATATTCAAACACATTTTTTTTTTCATTCAAAATCTTTGTAAAAGTAAAGCCATTCTCCATCCACAAGCTTAAGCATGACCCAAGAAATCTGTTTGACATTGAAGAACAATTTCTCAATTGAAGGTCCCCCCTCCCTAATTTTGCAGCCTCACTCGTAATATAAGCAATATGAATTCGCTTTATATAAAAGTGTGAAGATAAGAGAGAGAAATTCTGTTATTTTAGAGACAGTAACTATACTGTTAGCAAATTAGAGATAAAGTAAATCAATTAATGGGCAACAGTTGGACGAGTACGCACTCAATAACAGTGTGACCTATGAAAACAAAATCAGGGAGGAAGAAAGAAAGCTAAATCAAACAAAGAAAAGTTGGGAGTAGAACTATAATGAAAGAGCAAACAAGAATCATAGATATTTTTGTGCATGAGTGGTGAGTGCAGGAAAGTAGTTAATTTCTTTTCTCAATTTTATTTCTTGGTATTCTTTTATTTAAGATTAACTGCGTGTAGTTATATAATTTATAGTGTACATATGAGTTAATAGGTCCGTGATGATGTAAATGTCGCTCTCAATTAATATAATCACCAGATAAAAAAAAATTAAGAACGAAGAATCACTTTTGTCTCAAAGTAATCGATTATTAACTGTGTTTTGTGAAATCAATTGCACTCCCATTAGACCTACGGCATTGCTAAAAAACAAAATCCCAAAGTGTGGCTTACCCTGATTTTGGGTCGTGTTAATAGCCCAAAACATGTGCTTCCAAGAGAAAGAGGCCCATGTAAGCATCAAAGAAGGGCATTGCATTCTGCACCATGTTTTTAAACCTGCAACCCCGGGGTGAAATGACTAACCTGTCCTTGAAAAACTATATTCTCGACTACACATTCCGCTATGCATTTCCAGATGTAGAAAATACCTTTCAGAATGTATAACCCGGAATGTAGTAATGTAGTCTGGATTGCACTCAGTTTGTTCTTTTTTTAATTGAAAATATCTTTTGAAAATGTGTATATTTTATAAGGTATTTTTGGATTTGGAAATACATATTAAATTATGTAATTCATAATACATTCCATATTTTCATCAAATCAAATGCAACAAATAAACATGAGCTGTAAATTCTCATTTGTGATGTACGAAACATTTTTTGTGTATCTCGGACAACTAGTTCAGTTGGACATTGTGATATTATTGAAATTTACTTAAAATATCTCGATGAATAATGATGATGTTGATGTAAATTCTAATGTCACATATGTACAAAATTGTCCAATAAGGAGAATGAGCAATATGCACACATCACCTATCACCCATGACGACCATCATCTCACGAACAAGGAGATGAAAACTGTTAGTGTCGTAATGTCACTTCTCAACAAAACTAATATAAAACATTTATCAATAGTCTCATAACTAATGTTGCATAGTAACAACAACCTAATATTAATAAGTGTAATATCAATTTAGAGATAAAAAATCTTAAACTTACTTAACTTATTTGTGAAAAACAACTTCAATTCCCCATTTATCTTTATTCTCTCACAGTCTACAAGCCACATGATCAACATAATTCTGCATTAATGACATATCGGTAGGTTTATGAGGAAACCATACTCCAATTTCTTCATACTCTCCACTGATAATAGCAAGACATCACTATCAATGATTGACATCACCGATAATGACAATTTATTTCCTATCTTTTCTACATACTGGGATGTTAGTCTCTGTTTAATTTACAAATTCATCTCTAGTCTTAACTATATATCTAACAATAATAATAACAAACAAACAATAATTTTAAAAAAAATTAATACATACATTCTATATTATGCATTTTAAAATATATTTTTTATCTGAAAATTAGATTACACACAAAGCTAAAATAAGAATAAAAATACATAATAAATACTTATTTCTTTAACAATGGTGATCTAACTGTGTTCCTAGCAAGCTCTCCCACATGAAGAAAATTTGAAAGGGTACAGGCAGAAGGTGTGGCAAAGAGTAGAAGAAGTGGTGGAGAAGAAATGAAAAGTTAAGGTATAATTTGGTCTTTTCACAATAAGTATGTAGTGCGATTAAAATTCGTGGGGTGCAAAATGCATAGCCCTAACACATCGCTTTGCAATAAAACACAAAAAAACTTTTGAATGAGAGAAGTACATTAACAAATAAACACTATCAATATTTTCAGTATAATTTTAAAGTTTTACAAAATCAAATAAATATATGAGAATTTCTAATTGAATGAATATATATCCCAAATATCAAAATAACATCGTCGTTCAAAAATTTTGAAATTCTCTCGTATTCCCTTGCTCTTGTGTTTACTTATTTATTGTATAATATTATAGTTCCTCATAAACAAAGATGGAGCCAGGTCCTAGGTGTTACCATGTTAGGAATGATATTCATATTTATAGAAATTTGTGGTATAATTTGTATTAAATTATAGTCAGATCAACCAGAATTAACTATGGTCAGCAGAAATTTAAAATTATATATTATTGTGCTTCCTAAGATTCACTTTGAACTACGAACTTTTTGTCAACGCTATTAAATTTATGTTCCTCCACACAATATTCTCCATTGCAAATATTGGGGAGCCTCAGTTTATGACATCAGCGCACCCATATGCGCCCATACCCAATTTGCTACTAAGTGCAATGGACGTAACAAAATTTATTAGTATAATCCATTATCAAATACTCTAAATGTATTTTGAAACAAAAAAAATCAAAATCTCTAACAAAATCATGACTGATAAGAAAATCTTAGTTTGAAACTAGGGCATATTTTTGAGTGAGGTAAATGTGGAGCTCAGTAAAGTTAAATATATTGTGTCTAAAACTGAAGCATAAGTTTTCCTCTTCAGAAAAAAACTGTGGCCTGGTTGATCTTATCTGAATGAAGCAAAATTACGTGCACATGAGAATAAGTAATCTATTTCCCAAAATAAGAAAATGGGTAATGGTATGAGATCCACAAGAATATTTTGTTTGTGTATGATGAAAGATACAAAGGCTTTGGCTCTGGAACGTGCCTCCAACCCATTGTGAGATATGCCAACTAAGCAACCCTACGTAGACGATTGAGAGGTTTCTTTCTGATCTTTTTTTTCTCATGTCAATGAAAACTGTACTAACAGTGACATATGGACCAAAAATGTCAACATACATACAGCAAAATCTGTGTTACCTACACAAAAGGGCACAAATCATTTGGTTTTCTCAACCATTTTCTTTTCTTCACCATATTTTTCAACATTGGAAACTCCAATGCTTTTCTGGCATTGTAATGCTGCACCATTATATCTGTAACGTAATAACATGGACGGCCATTATTAACATTGCAAGTTTAGGACCCTTCATGAGCCTCAAAACTGAAAATCTTGGTAAAAAAACATATGAAAATCTTAAAGTAAAATGGTAAAAAGTTAGAGTTACATAATCGATGTACAGTTTTCATCATGTCAAGATTCCTTTGTTTGTCACACTGTCGTTAATGTATGACGCAGTGAAGCAAAAAAAAAAAAAAAAAAATAGAACCCAAAAAAATTGCACATTTCACAAGAATTTGTGTACTTGCATAAAATTAACAGTATATAAAATAAAGAGTTTTGAAATATCATTTTGCTATGGATGATAACATATAAATTACCGGTTTATATATAAAAAAAACAGTTAAGTTGTGAAATTGTATTTTAATAGTGATACGTAAGTATTTTTTAAACAATAAAGTATTAAATAGAATCAATGAAAGAAATAAAAGTTTATTGCAATTGGATATTTAATTAAAGAGAAAGAAAATCAATTTGATTCTGCATAAAATCCTATAAAATATCTATTGCAGAGAAAACTGTTATCCAAATTATTTATATGTGTTAATGAAGACATTTAATTTTATGAAATATATATATATATATATATATATATATATATATATATATATATATATAAGTTAAATTTAATTGTATTATACTAGTGATTTTTTTAACTATACAATAATAATTTTTGTACATAATAAAATATTAAGTTTTATAATATTTATTTTAAAGACCATAGACTAATAATTATCGATGTAAACATTTTAAACTTACAATTGAAATATTAATATTTTGGTCATATATATGAGTGACCCCATACACCATACATCATTATTTGTATCCTATAATAGTATATTGTCAACATCCATTCATATTTTTTAAAAATATACATAATAAATACTTCAAACATAAAATACACCATACAATGCATATTATACATAACAATTATATATGCATAAATCCTTCATTCATACATAATTTAACACAAAGAATGTGGTTTGAACAAAATGTTTCCTCTATATCTCTCTTGATTAAGGAAGTTATCAAACCACATGACTTTATAAAGTAAGCCCTGTATATTTGTCTTGTTTTTGTTTGAGGGAGAATTACTCATTTGAATGAAAATAAATAAAAGACAAGGATATGCAAAAATTTGTAAAATAGGTTCCCTTGTTTCTAAACTCTATAAAATATTTGTCAACTTCTCTAACACAAACAAAATATCATTATACACATATTTCACATTTTAATATATCAAAAAATTGTTTCTAACTCCAAAATAGTTTTTTAAAACTCAAGCTTAAAATAAAACCAACATAGTAATTCATTCATGAATTTATCAACTTTATAACTTAATAAATTTCTACTTCAAACCAGTATCAATATAAATACCTATATCTTACTAGTTTAGTTACGAATTGACTAATAGTCACATATCAATATCATAAATAAAAACAATTCCGTCATATATACAATTCAATTTCATAATTAACATTAATACAAGTTTTTATTTCAACTAATTATCAATATTTACTAAGTTTTTATATTCTCAACTTATATAAAAAAATTCAAATAAAGTAAGAATTAATTTGCCGTACCTCTATTCCAATTTCTTAGCGAAAGAATGAAATAACAAATTTAAGAAAAAATAATACAAATTAATCTTTTTGAATTTGATCTTACTAGCAAACTCAACAACTAGCACAAGCAAACAAAGTGAAAAGGAGAAACTGTAGAGATAGAAATTTGATCGGTTCAACTTGTCTTAAACTATAATATCTTATAAATAATTACTTATGATAGGGAAAAGATGAAAAATAGTATCATAATTTGAGAAAAAATATAAAAAGAAAGAAATTTAGAGAGATTATAAAACAGTAACATTCTAATTTATATATTAAACATAATTTAAATTTTTAATGTTTATTGTTTTTGAAAACTATACTAAGAATATAAAACTCCTTCTTATGCTAAAAACAATTAAACATATGAAACATTTATGGTTAAGCATGTAAATATATAAAAATAAATAAAAAAGACTCAAACTTATCATACTAATATATATTTATTTATTTTATAATCATTTATTAGAATTGAAAATAAGTTGAGTCAACTTCATTTATTAAAATTTCATTACACTATAAATTCAACCTCATATAAATTTATTTAAACTAAACTTTATATATAAATTCACATATGAGAACCAGAATTCATAGATTCTTTAGACTGTGAGAACGCTAAAAATTCTTTGTTGTAGTGTTTTTCATTTTTTTAGAAGAAATCTTAAGAGGTACTTGAAGATAGATGGATGGATGTTAAAAAAAAAAAAAGGAGAGAATGACGAAAAGTTTGAGAAAAAATTTTCATGTTGAAAAATTATGTGAGGATTTTAAAAGTGAAGGCCAACGGGTGCGAATGCAAAAAGGAGTAGGAGATGAAATGGGGACAAAGGGAGAGCATAAATGGCAGAAACATTGAAATGTAAAATAATTAAAAAGTTATTAGAAAAATAAAACGTGCTTTAATATCCTTATCTGTGATTTATTTAAAAACAGTTAAAACTTAAATGCGGTTTGAGAAACCTCTAATTTGTACACATTTTACCAGAGATTACTATAATCTCCATTAACAAACTCCAATAGAAATTAAGAATTTTTGTAGTGAATTTTGGAGAAGTATTATAGGTTATATTTATTTATGTGATTCTTTAATACTTTTAGTAGATAATAAATATCTATGGGATCATTTATTGAATCAAATATTACTTTTTTTTTAATCTTAATATTATCTACATTTTTTTCTAGTTTATATTCTTCATTTATGTTTATAATATAAGCGTGATCACTCTCAATTGAAATAAAGAATAAATAATGATGAATACGTAAGGAGCTGAATATGAATACATTTATTATTTTAAATTTTGGTTATCTATGACTATATATATATATATATATATATATTATTTTTTAACTTTTGTTACCTTAAGTATATTAGTAAATATTTCTTATTTCAATACCATATTATTACAGTTATTAATTATAAGGGATAAAAAACGGTTAGAAGCTGTCAAAAATTTTAAAAAATATTTTTAAAAAATAATAAATTATACATAATTTTATTTATCGAAAATAAAACAATATTTAAACCGTAAGTATAAAATATAAAGTATTATGGAATAAATATTGGCAATTTAAATGGAATGTATCCGAAACAAAGTAGTTGACGATATTTTTTAATACTAGAAAGAAAATTTTATCAAAATTTTTATTTTAATACATTGTAAATAAGTGTAAGTTTCTTGCATCAGTTTTCAAAGAGTGCATTTATACATGTTAATTGATAAATAGGATGCCCAAAAGGTTATGCGACAAATACTGGCTGCTGTTTTAGAGAAATTTCGCCAATAAAAAGGAAACAACATACTTTACGATTCATTAAAATTTTAATTTACTAAAAAGCAACTGTATAAAAGATAATTTTAATCTATTAATTATAAGTAAGTGCCATTAAATTTCTTGCATAAACCTTCAAAAAGGTATATAAATTGATAAATATGATGCCTAAAAGATTAGGTGATAAGTATTGCCAATTCAAGAATTTACCCAAGAAAATCAAAGTTTGTGTTTATTTACCAATTCAAGAATTTTTCCAATAAAATAAAATACAAATAAACAATACAATCAATTATTTTAAAGACAACTTTACAAAAAAATCAATTCATTATAATAAATAAGCCTATTATACATACTTTAATGAATATAATTGGGGTCTCTTAAAAAAATTAATGTATAAAGGGTTAAGTGATAGTTATTACATACATAACAACTCGTCCAATAAAAGAAACAACACAATTTGTGAGTTTTTAAAATAATTTATTTAAAAGGCAACTGTAGTCTTAAAAACAGACAACTATACCAAAAAGTTTAACTTTAGTGCATTGCTATCAATGAATCTCTTGAGAGTCTTGTAATACTTTTAATAAATATCATCAATTGGGCGATAGTTTTTACCTATCCGAAAATTCCTTCAATAAAAGAAACAACATTACGGATTTCCCAATATATTTGAGATATTCTTCTTACTTATTATTTTTTTTATGTTATTGTATAATTAGGCTATGCTTGAAGTTTTTTTTTTCTTAAAAACTTAAAAAAAAAAAGAAGGCACTTTAAGAATGAATTAAAACTTTTTCTAAGCATTCATTCCAAAATAAATTAATCATTTATATCTATCAATTAAATCAAGAGCAAATAGAAAAAGAGGTTGAGAGATAAGGCATTTTTTTTAATTGTTACATTTCTTTCTTTTGTTTTTTTAAAAATGATTTCTTTCATTTTAAAGATATATTTTTAAGGTTTATTCGAACTTAATAAAAACTAAAAATATTATCTTAATTTATGTCCTATATGATCATAAGAGGAATGCAACCACATGTTTTTTTTATTAAACATATAATATAATTATATAGATAAATAATATCAAGATTTATTTATAACAAATCACATAAAAAAATTCACATTAATTGAATAAAGACTAATGGTTTTTGAAACATTAAACATAAATACTAACTTTAGTTATAAACTTATAATAATTTTATTCTTATTTAGATATAAATTCTTACAATAACATTAGATTACACGATAATTTTCATTATCTCTTTATTGATATTTTTGTATATCTAATTCTGTATTCTTATAATAAATACATTTAAATTAAATAATTAACTTCGTACTTACATCATATATCTCAATAGTGATTATTAACAAATACAAAAAAATTATATTAATATCACACATTTTTTACATATGTATAATATATATTCAATCATACACACTGATTCACACCTTATTATCAATAAAACATATCTCACCTCACGTTATTAATCAAATAAAATCTTTAGATCATTTTATCTATTATATACACATATACATAATATTTATCAAGTTCAAAAGATATCAATTTTATTATGTAAATTTTATTTGTGTGATACAGTCTCACTTAAGTGAAAATTCTAAAAAAAAAAATATTAAATTTTGTTAGAATTTTTTTACTAAAGATAAATTCTTAAGTTGGGTGAGAATTTCTAGTTTAAACAATAAATGTTCCGTTTGAAAAAAAAAAGTATTAAAAAAAGAAATTATGGGATAAATTTAAAAGCTTCTCAAAACTTATTCTAAAGCTTTTTTTACTAATTTTGACATTTTAAACAACTTCAAAAACATGGATGCTTCAAAACTCATATAACATTGATCTAGCTCAAATCGAATATTCAAAACCCAAAAAACACATAACTAATTGCAACTCAAACAACTCAAACTTGCATTTAGTCAACAAAATAAATAAAACATCACTTTTTGAGAAAAAATAAATAGAACATCAATTTTCCAACTTTTACATGTCATAACATTCTTAAAACAGCAACATACAACTAATTGAAATATGAATTTAGGCAGATTACTAATCCTATACTAAATAGCTACTCCAATATCCAAAGTCTAGTTAACTTTATAATGCATCAACTCATCACAATTGGTTCAATTTCAACCCATGATTAACTTCATCTTAAATCCAAAATGAATTAAAAATAATTTGAAGTTATTATCTCTCCTTATCTTAAGCATTGCATCTTTAATGAATGACTAAAATAGATTACAAAAACTTAAAAATGCAATAATCTAAAGACCAAAATTCAATTATAACTTAACTCACTATTTTTTTTTACTAAAAAATTGATGTCATTTGTAACAAATTTTTCTTTTTCATATTCTAACAAGTTTCCTCTCATCTTCATATCATATTTAATAATATCCTATACAAAATATTTTTTATTTAAATGAAATACTATTTTTTCATGATAATTTTATAGTTTGACTATCACATTCCAATAAAAAATAATTTTGAAACTATTCTTAAATGAGGTTGATGAAATTAATATATATTAAGTAATTTTTTAATTAGCATGAATTATTATTTTTATATCCAAGCATAAAAATAAATGAATTTTTCACAAAGCCTACAAATAATTGACAATATTATATAGGACAAAAGCTAACTTTAAATTATAAGCAATTTATCCTCTTGAATTAGTTAATTTCTATACATTACTATCAGATTATTACTCTATGACTAAATTAGTTATTTATCATTGGATAGAACTTTCCAAACTATAAGATTTGACAGCGAAGGCAAATAACAGAGAAGAAACTTACCTTGGAACTCATATCTCTGGAATTGATCTTCCATGTTCATAATTGTAAGTAGAACTGTATCCACCCTTACCAACACAGAACCAATAAACTGACATACCATAATGGACACTCCTAAATAAACAATTCCATCAAACCATATTATTAAATTACCTTCCATTTTCGAATCTTTGTCCTAATTTATTTTTTTCACCATAAACCAAGTCTCTCTCTCTCTCTATCTCTCTGTCTCTCTCTCTTTCTTCACATTCTAGTTTTCAAATTTTCATTAATGGATGCCCACCATCTGTTATTCTTCTCCTAGAGGCAAAACCCCTTCTTTCTTAGTATTCTCCTTCTTCCCCTTGTTTCAGTTCAACTTTTATTCCACACCCCACCAATCAAAATCTCAACTTTTTAACACCCATCAGACTTTTTCTTCCCTCTATTCGATCTTTGCATGTGTCAGCACTCTCCACATGAGTTTCACAATGACGATGAATGGAGCACAGAAAACATAGTTGGATTTCTATCAGCACCTGCATCAAAATCATCTTTGGGTACTGTATTTTTCTTTGTTTTCCCTTAGATTTTTTCTACTGAAACCAGTTGAAAGCGGAGTTTCTATTTTTTTTTTATTTTTTTATTTTTTACATTAATGAGCAATGGCATCTTCTTTGTGTTCAATATTCAGATGCTAAGCTTCATTCCTAGGGAAAAAAAGGTTCTAATCACATGCAATGAAACCTTAGCTGATACTCCACATCGTTTTTGGAATTAAGCATTTGTATATATCAACACTCCATTTTGTGACAGGCAAAAGCATCTCCAAGTCAGAAAATTTCCGGTCTCTACTTCCAATTTTGTCACTTTGCTGTGGTCGTGATCTCCACCATGGCAACCAAATTAAAAGGAATCTACAAGAGTTTCAAATACATCACCCAAATATTTGGTAATCTTTTATGCACCCTCCAATGCAATTTTTCTTTTCTGGCTTTTGTTGTTGTGGCTAAGCTGGGAAGTGGGTACTGTTCCAGTTGTGAAGGAGCGGGAGATGGAAATTGGGTACCCGACAGATGTTAAGCATGTGGCTCATATTGGATGGGATGGCCCTTCAGGAACTGGACCCAGTTGGGTACGGAGCTGATGTCCACTTTACCTCCCCATTTATGTTTCAACTATAAAAGATCCAATTTTTTTATTTCTCTTGTCATTTTCTCCTTTTTTTTGTTATCATTATTAGAGAAAGCAACACATAAAGTGACCATTTAAAGCGCTTTTGCACTGTAATTCAATATCTCACTGCCTTGGTAAATTGTTTGATATTTATAATAATAATCTTCAAAATCTGTACATGTCATAGTTTTTTATTGATTTGTTATTATTGTTGTTGTTTTTTTATGCAGATGAATGATTTTAAATCAGCGCCTGATTTTTCAACGTCACTAGGTAACTTTGGTGAACTAAGTGACCCCAATGCTATGGCTGTCACAACATCATGGTCCTCCCAAGGTATGCTTTGCTTCTAACCTCTCATACAGCAAAATATCATCCGAGTCTAGTGTTGATTTTTGCTTCCAAATGTGGTGCCATTAAATATTAAGATTGAGATACTGTATTCATGTGGAACCGTGCAGTGTCCCTAATTTAAATAATACAAATGCAGATAGATGGCTCTTCACGGGTTAACTAGTAAAAAGAGGAACGTGGATTTGATTATTATTGTGGCTCTTGATTATCTTCTAGATAAAATTGTGAGGCTTGCAAAAGCTATCTAGATTCTTTGCCTCCCTAGGAAGAATTTGGCTGTTCTGTCACGAGCAAACTCAGCTCCAACGTGGGGAATCTAGTGACTCTTAGCTTTTCAATTAACACTGTTTCAAGTGGTCCACACTAGAATTTCTTAAATGGAGTGGTTTGATTGTTTGGAATTTAGTATTATAACACTTTGCTTGATAAGAACATGTTTTGTTGGTCTTTCCATGTGGTAAGTTTCCTCAATGTGATCAAGTTAAACCCTTTAAAGAACTGAACAACCTAATTGAATGAAGCTGCAAAAATGTATGAACAGTTCAGCTACTGGAGATCACAAGACTTTTTCATACTGGAGTGTGATTAAAATGGAGCTTCCATTACATGACATTACTAATTACCACGATTTTCAAAATCGCATGTAACTGTATCAGTACGTATCTATGCTAGATCCTGCATAAATATTTCAAATAGTTTATTGCATTTTTATATTTTTAATACTTTTATATTTTGAACTTCTATACCAATACTGATTAGAATAACACTCTATAATGACTTATGCTCAATTTTAGAACACAGATTCCATATTGTGATTTAAATTTTTTATGTTATGTTAACTTAAGAATAACTGTATGCATATATTATGTTATAGTTCTCTTTTGTTCTATAATTTTCTAAAGTTTCAATGTTCTCATATATCTGTTGCATTGCATCTTTATCCTGTTCTGTTTTGTTCTATAATTTTTTAAAATTTCAATGTTCTCATATATCTGTTGCCTTGAATCTTTATCCTGTACTGTAGTTGTGCTTCGTAGATTGTAACAGCAGCCAACTATAACTTCCTTTCCCCCATCTTACCCTTAAAAAGCTTTATGACTGCATTACTTTAATGATGGGCAGTTCTTGGAAATGTATATTTTCGGAACCATGGTAAATTCGGAGCAATTGTTGGTCTTGCTAAGAATAATTGAGATGTGCAATTTAGTCTTCTGTTGGACATATTTAGCTGTGATTTTGTGAACTACTATGCCTTTCTTGAAAGGAAAAGTATTCAGCCCCTTTAAATCCAAGGGACAAGTATGATATAATGTGTTACTGCAAAAACAATATTTTGTTCAAGGGTCGGTCTAGTGCATTGAGTACTTTGATTCCTCACAATTAAAATGTCAATTGAAAATGAGGTTGTGATATTCTCTGTTGGAAAGGTGTATGCTAAGAAATTAGTCAAACCACAAATTGTGTTTGAAATAGGCTGTCTACATCGTGATATTCTTTTTCTGAAGTTGTGTGTTAACAATGAGCAATAGAAAAAGCATATTTTTTATGTTCTTCACTGTTTTGTGGGTGTAGAAACTGTATGAATGTAAATCAGATATTGCCGAGTTACCTGGTTCCAATGACTTATTTAGTTTTTGGATGCATGTTACTTGATACTTTTCCTTGTGATAATCATTCCTTACCTGAACCCTTTGAACAGATTTTGAAGAGTCCACAGGAAGCCAATCGTCATCAAACATTTACAAAGGCATCCAATCTGCAGGGGTTTCTCATGTTTCTAAGAAATCCAAGAAGAAAAAGACCAAGTCAGCTTCTTCTGAATCGCTATCTGCTTCATCAAGACAGTCAAGATCAACAAAGTCAAAGGCAACATATAGTGACAGAGAAGCAACATCAATTTCTCAAAATTAGCAGGTTCAAGATTATGCAATTAGTGAGAGAAAAAGATGTCTTTCTGAATAGCAAAGATCATGCTCTCATCCGGTAATCCGTTAGGGGAAGAAGGAAAATAAAGGTGGCTGTAAAAGTTTTTCTGCTGTTTGCTACATCCTAATCCACAGAGAAAAACCAAATTGCTTGTCTTCTTGTCTAAAGGCTAAGAATACTAGTGGAAAATCAGTGGAGCTTTTTCTTGGACGACAGAATGTGTTATGAGTGATTGGTTTTCTCTGGATCATATGGATCCTTAAATTCATTAGTTGTATTATCAGTTTTGCAGATCAAAATGAATGGACATGGAAAAAGGATACACCGATAGATGCCCATTTAACAAGATTACCATGTTTGTAATTTATGATTCCTGAAGTAGAATGTAATCAGCGCACTTATGTACCTTCCAGATTGAAATGCAAGTGGCTGGAGAAGGGTATTGTAAGTTGTTTGTTTTACTTTGACATATTAGCAAGAAATGACCCTCGGTATCCCTCTGTGTTGAATGGTGTACATTACTCAATTAGTCGTGATTAGTCCTCGAACGTGCATACTGATTGTATATTTTGTCTTATTTGTACTTTGCAGTAGTCTATATTCACAAAATTTCTTCGTCTTTGAGCAAGCATACAGGTGACAAAAATATGATAATGCTATGCTTTTGCTGCATAAAAATAGTAACCCAGCAGAGTTGAGTCTAAGAATTTGTCCTATTAAAATCTTAGAAGGATACTAATAAATTCACATGTTGATTTATCCATTGAGTTGATATTATTTGATTTTTTTTTTTAAAGTAGGATAAGAACAAGTCCATGTGATTAACTTCTCTTGTATCCTTTCATCAATTCATTTTGAAATTCTGTTTATTAATAGTTGTTACTACTTGCTTTCCTTTTCCTGTAGTACTTTTTTAATAAAAAATTGAAAGTGGGATGAGTTATAAGTTAGCAAATCTAAATGATTGGCAAATCTTGGTGAATTAAAATCTTCATTCTATTTTTAGCAATTTGTGAGAGGATATATATTTTAGATTTTTCTCTTTAAAGGCTTATAATAAAACATAAATAAGACATACAATTTTAGATATAAGAAAATTATATCGCTTTCAATTTTAAAGACATTAAGTTTGAGTCTTATGTCTTTAATGTTACTCAACTATTTTATTTCTACATAATACGGGACTAGACTTATACTTGTATACTAACAACGATTACTAATATAAAATTTTTATTTCCCTTTAGTTTTATATATAAATATGTTTAATGAGCCCTTATTTGAAACGAAAACACATGGCATGTGTTGGTCTCCTTTCATAGATAAATTCTGTCTACGCCACTAGCCTCAGTAACAAGAAATAGAAAGTGAAAAAACAAGCAGACTGGAATGTAACATGTTAGAATGAGAATAAGAAGCACAATAATGCTGTTGGGTAAACTCGACAAGGGAAAAACTCAACACTGCAAAAAGAGTAACAATGCATAAATAGTCAAATGAGAGAAGATAGAACTACAAATGATTGCATTAGCAAAAAAGTATCCCGACAATACTTGTGAAGAAGACAGGAGAGAAAAAGTGTAGTGTCATCGATGAAAAGATTTGTAATATCATTACATGATTAGATTCACACAGTCAATCCAATTAAAGAAGAAAAGGGTTAATGTACGCTCTCCTTGTACTAGTTGTTTACCCAAAAACAAAAAAGTACGTGCAAACAGAGACCTACAGAAGGGTATGACATGGAAAAAGTGTACATCTATAGAGAATTTAATGGGTGTTGTTGGTAATAGACCCGCCATATCCATGCCCAAAATTTACTATTTTCATCACTCCATTCTCACTTTCAATTACTCTCAGAAACCAAGTTTGGGGCAAGTTCATTTCCAATGCCTACAATCTAGTTGTGGACCAGCTTTTGAAGCGTGCAACCTTTCACAATCTATAGACACTGAAGTGGTGACACTGACACTATTTGAAGTGTCACTTTCTATATTTATATTATAACACCTTTGGCTGTGATATAAAACTAACAAACAGAAATCATCATGGTGCTACAGTAATGCTTCTCCCCCTAGAAATGCTACAGTAAAGTACAAAGTGTTGTATACTTCCGTTTGTGCTTTTAGCACTCTACTTCAATCAAATTAAAATTTTATCTCAATAATAACTCTTAATATAAGCTTTTAGTCTAGTAATTAGCGAGATAAAATTCTAATTATAGTGACGGAACAACACTAAAGTCATATAAAGAGTTACAACAAAGTTTTATCTTTACGATATTGCTTAGGACTCTGCAAAGGTGGATGGGGGAGCAAGCATCACTCTGATCCATTGGAAGCAAGTTGATTTGAGAATTGGTTTGATGCACTGCAATTCAAGAAAATATGAACCACTGTCAAGCTATAATTTCTTTTCTAGGAATGAACTTTTGATTGGTGAAGACAAAGTAACAAACCTGAAGATGCTGGAAAATCAAACAATTAGTTGTTTCCTTGACAAAGAAACGGACACTGAAGTATATATCGAAATGCTCTAACTGTTTAAGGTTTTATAATGAATTGCCATTGTCAAGAAACAATTCGATTGGACATTTCTCTTGTGTCTGCAAATAGAAAACTAATATATTCTGCTTTTGAAGTTTCTTACTTTCTGATATGATTGATTTATACTATTTAACTGAGAATTCAGAAGCTCGTCTTGGTTACTTGTACTTTCTGCTGAACCAGTGCACCAAAATTAATGATGAAAAATTACAGGTTTAAAATTAATGTTGAAGCACCTACTCAATTTACAAGGTGGACCCTTTGATTTCCATATTTAAGAGCTATGTTCTGCAATTTCATAGCATTGAAGTTGAGTACCATAATATAGTTCGTGGAAATATAAATGCGTAACTACACTATTGAAGTCAGAAACAAAAATAGTAGTATATCCCTTTCCTAGAGATTATTTTCAAAGATTTTCCTCTCAAAAGTGCACCAAATTAATTGAAGAAAGGGTAGATATTTGCAAGGAGTTGCGGAGACAATATTTGCAAAGCTAAATTCAAGCTACCATTTGTTATGAAGAAAATGGTGAACCAATTTTGGAACGACAATTTACGTTGGTTGTTGCAGTTCCGGCTCATCAGGCTACAATATTGGACTTGATGGCCAACCACATTAAACATGTCAGATAATATTTACTACTGATGAATGGTGAACTTCATTGATTAAGCTGCAGAAATCAATAACTCGACATAGACTTGTGTTGGGGGCAGGGTTTAGAGAATATATTCGTACTTCAACCATTGAATTGACAAAAGATAGATAATCATGATTTGGTGAGTGCTTTCCAAGGTGGATTACATGCTATTCTCATACCAGGTATATAGCTCTCTCCCCACCAAGATTTTCTATTTTCTAGTACGATTTTCTCGCACGTGTTGGTTACATGATCATGGCAATGAAAGGGAGTGACACTTTAAGCAAAACATATAATTAGAGAGCATTGCTCAACTGAATAATTTCTTTCTGATGGTTTTGCACTAACAGCATTAATCAGTTCCTGAAGCCTCTTGCATATTAACATGGGTTAAATTTTGATCTTAATACATGAATGTTTTTTTTCCCTATTTATACAAGATCTGTGCATTAAACATCAATACCTCGATATGATAGTAATAGTAGAGATGGTTGAGAAGGAAGATAGAAAAAAAGCAAGGTCTTCTTGTTGTAGGAACAAGATTATATATTGAAAGTGCTGTTAATGATGAAAATCCTTTTATGGTTTTAATATTGCAGAGTTTTCATAATCAAGTTGTAAGGAATTTGATCCGTTCTCAGAAAAAAAAGAGTATTTTCTTAATTAGTTTTACCTTCAAAAGACAGGTAAATAATTGCATTCAAGCCAAAGTAGGTTGGAAATTTAAGTGACTAGTGGATTTCATATTGATCAGGGAAAAGATTCAATGGAAGATACACAAAAGATTTAATATCTTAATATTTTAGGTGGACTTGTAATCTTTGTTGGTAAGAGTTTTGGTCATTAGCCTCATAAGTCACAAACGTGTTCTATAAGAAGGGAAGTGTACTTAAAGGGCAAAATTTTTAAATTAGTGTAATTTTTGTGTGAAATTTCTATAATAGAGCACTTTTTTGTGCAGAGGTTATAAGATATTATTGTGAATAAATAGTGTTGCAATATTTTATTTAAGATTATGTGAAAAAAAGAAGACTATTTTGGTTGAATGAATGAAATGTGTAATAAAGGAATATACGATCTTAATTAACTAATTAATTGATTCATTAAAATTCTTAGACTACTGCACCATTTTAGGGTGATTAATTCTCCCACCCTTCACATCTGTGTTTTGACACCTTGTATTGAGTTGTGCAGATAAAATTATGAACAGTGATGAAGCTATTTTGGAAATTTTGATGAATATGTAATGATTAAAATTAATTATCATTATGTAATTAAAATAAATGTGAAGTTAATTTGAATGGAAGAATGATGACCTAAAGAAAAGTTGTCTGTTGTGAAGAAAGTTTATATGTAAGGTAGTTAAATAAAATGATGATTTTTATATAGTGAAAATTTAAATTATTTGAACTAAAAAAAGGTTAAAACTTTTTAAACAATGAGGAAAGTAAACTGGTTAGTTTTTAAAACTTATTTAGATTTTTTCCTTTTTAAAACTAGTTCCTCTCTTTTTTTTTCCTCTTATATAAAAATAATCATTGTTTTAGTTTTATAAAAATTCCAAAACTACTTTAGCTCTTTTTTTTTTCTTTTATAAAAATTCTTAAACTTATTTAGATTTTTTTTTCCTTCTTAAAACTACTTTCGCTTTTTTTTCTTTTATAAAAATAATCATTGATATAGTTTTATAAAAAATCCCAAATTACTTCCACTTTTTTTTCTTTTATAAAAATTCCTAAATGTATTTAGATTTTTTTCTTTCACATCATATAACTTTTCTTCACTGTAGGTAACCATTCTTCCATTCAAATTAACTTCACCACAATTATTTTAATTATTTAATGACAATTAATTTTTCAATAATTACACATTCAACAAAATTCTCATCACTGTGAATTAATTTTATGTTCATAACCCAATACAAGATGTGAAAATAGAAGATGAATGATGGGAGAATTAATTTAGTCACCCTGAATTTTATGCAGTAGTCTAACCATTTTAATTGATCAATTAATTAGTTAATTAAAATACTATTTATAGAATTTCTTTCATTCAACAATAAAATTAAATCATACAATAATAACACTACTTATTATCTTTTCATAATTTTACATAATCTTAAATTAAATCGTACAATAATGACATGATTTCTTTACAATGATATAGTGTAACCTGACATTATTTACCCACACCTGAAAAAAGAAAAAAAAATACATCATTTTGAAAATTAAAAAAAAAAATACACTAATTTAAGAAATTTGCTGTATTTTACTAATCATACATGTGGCAACTTAAGGATTTATTGCAACTAAACATGCTAAAGTAGTAGTAGATCATGGAAAGGGAACGAATGGATCAAGAATTATATTTTTACTTATTATGCTGTAACGAGACCCAAAGTTAGATTGCTATTTGTACCTACCCCCATGAGATTTAATCAAAATTGGTCCAATTTAATTTTATTTATTGCAGTGATAGATAATATGTATGATAATTAATTATATAATTAATATTTATTATCTATCATTACAAACTTTATTTATTTATTATGAATAACGTAATCATAATTCCATAAAGTTTATAAATAAAAAATAATCTCACACAAAATGACATTTAATCTTATATTCTTTCATCAAATACTTATTATTATAATTATCTATTATCTATACTTAATCTTATATTCTTTCATCCAAAACTTATTATTATAATTATCTATTGACCTGAGTAGCTTATTCAAAATCAATCCTACCGGTTTTTGTCTAATTTTAATAACAACAATACCTTTGTAGATGTGTATCAAATTTGATAATTACATAGATGAATTATAAACTTTGATATATGCAGCTTAAAACTAATTTATGTTAAGTAAAATCCAATAAAAACTATAAATCTTAGTACCAATAATTAATGTTCCGAGTTTTTTTCCTTTCTATTTCTTAGATTAGCAAACATTTTTAATATTAATTTATATATTATTTCGTTATTATAATAACTTTATCAATATCCGTGGACCACAATTCCACCACCATTGAACAATTAAACCTTAAAATAGTATTTAAACAGTTTAATATCGATTAGGTTTTAAAACATATAATCAAATATCATTTGAACAATATTTTTTTGAAAATCTCCTCTCTTAATTATTCTTAATTTTATCCTCAATGACGTGCAATATTGTTCAATATTTTGTGGAAAAAACAAAAATAATGATGGAAACCACCGATAACAGAAGGACCACCTCGGACCACCTCTACAATATATCCTCGTAATTAATAATGGCCATTGAAAGATTTTTTTTTTTTTTTCCACACACTCTCTTTCTTTTCCTCTAGAAGTGAATATTTTATATTATGTGGAATCAGAGAATATTTCATCATGAGACACTGCTCCTTGGTCCGAGAAATTTGAATGAGAAAGTATATTCATCCTTAAACCGAGTGCAATGAATGAATGAGGAGTAGGTGGAGGGAGAACTGTTGGTGCTTGACAATTATTATGATAACAACACAGTGAAGGGATGCAATATAATTATAGTCATGCATAGTTATCTAGGCCACCAAGGCAGAAGATTGTGAAATACCAAACTTTACTCATATCTTAATTATCTTTATCCTACCAGAAGCCAATAATATGCATGCATGCATGCTAATCACATACAGGAATGTGTATGTGTTTAAGGATTTTAATTAAGACTGTCTCGTTCATTCTGTAACACCCCAAAAATAATATGCATAAAACTAAACATTCTACTAATCATTATTAAAATTCATCAACATATAATAATCCTTTAAATTAAAGTATTTAAAATTTCTACCTTCAAAATTCTACTAAAACATAATTACAAATTTTCTCCAAATTATTTTTCAAATTTAGCTTATGCTTAAAAGCATCAGTCATTCCAAATGATCCGCCACAGACCCATCTGCAACACCATCTGCTCCCGTGCCAAAAACATGATCATTGCAAACAGATATCAAAACACAAGTACAACAAAACAAAGGGTAAGCTAACCAAAATTTTAATAATACTTGAGTATTTCAATTCAAACACAAATATTAACACTACTCAAGTCTTTCATTCAGTACATGCACCATCACAATATAAGACACTGACACACTATAAACTTGACTCTACTTCCGGAAGACTCGTGCATTGAATAG
>Ga0209489_104327_pt1 | contig 26343 bp, 14 predicted proteins | sample SiratrowhiteBW_FD_187527 | JGI IMG/M metagenome (GOLD analysis project Ga0209489, IMG submission 187527) | Root nodule microbial communities of legume samples collected from California, USA - Siratro white BW (SPAdes) (version 2) | ecosystem: Host-associated > Plants > Roots > Nodule | place... | reverse complement strand
TTGGATTCTGATAAAGAAAAAAAAATAACAAAAAGATAAAAGTAATTGCATTTTATTATTTCATTTTTTAAGATAAGAAAGATATAAAAAGAAAAATTAAACCATACCATTGAAAGTTTTTTTATTTTTTGAAAATGAAATAAGAACAAAATCCAAAATTTTAATTAAAAGATAAATTTTTTATTATTAATACTTTGAATTATTAAGTAAATCCGGACAAAATTAAGTATTGACAACACTTAAACTTAGAAATGGCAATATTGGAATCATTACCATTGTTATTAAAAATGAAATGGTTGTAGGCCTTCTAACTTTTATCGTTATTGACAAAGAGTTGATAGTGTAACATTCTCTTAATGGTTTCAAATTGGTTATCGTTACATCATCAAGAAGTTTAAGTGCAATTGAGTCGCAGGAAAGGTCGCAAGTACACAAGTCTCTATGGCCTATAAGTAATAGCAAAAGATTAGTCGCTAAGTACAGAAGTCTCTATGGCTTATAAGTAATAACAAAAGATTGTTAAATGTATAACCATTAACTTCTAAAAGCTTAGTAGAGATAGTAGGTCTCAATGGCCTATAAGTAATAGTAAAAGATTGTTAAAACATACAAAATACACAAAAAAATAAAGATTGAATTGAGTATTTAGAAGTCTTAAGAATTTTGCAAAATCAGTGTTTGATGAAAGCAGTCAGATGATGTTCTAACTTGGCAAATGCCTATGCATAAGATATTGTCTTATGTGGATAGTTAGACACAATTTTAAATTGGCAGATACACTATCAATTTTCATTTTAGAAAAAAGCTCCTTCTTTTGGTTAAAGGTAGTTCAATAATATGAAATTTAAAGAGTTGGAAGAGAAAAGATTTACTGGTAGTGTTTTTTACCAGTTCATTTGTAAACCTATATTATGTCCAACTCTTGATCAACACAATCAAGTTTCACTATGCAAACTATCGTGACAAAATACAAATTGTATATTATTTGAACTCTAGCCACTCTTGGTTAAAACTAAGTATTATTTGCACTGAAGTCACTCTTGGTTAAAACTAAGCATTTTTTGGAATGCAGTCACTCTTCGCTAAGACCAAGTATTCTTTGAAACATCGCTACTAGAAAAATCGCTAATAGTGACCAAAAAATCGTTCACCTTTTATTTATAATTTTATTATTTTTATTTATAACCATCATACCATTGTAACTTTTCACTCATGTTACGATTATTATTATACTTATTATTATTATACTTATTATTACAATTACAATTATTATTAATTTAATAAATATAATAATTATTATTATTATTATTAGTATTATTATTATTATTAATGGTAGTAGTAGTATTGTTATTATTATTATTACTATTATTATTGTTATTGTTATTGTTATTATTATAATTATTATTACTACCATTATTCTTATTATTATTGATATTATTATAATAATTATTATTATTATTGTTGTTGTTATCATAATAATTATTATTATTATTACTATTAGTAGGATTGTTATTATTATTATTATTATTATCGGTTACTAATTTCGGTTACTATTCAACAATTTTCTAGTAGTGCATAGTCAATAAGGTAACATATTAAGATAGATACAATATCAATAATATTCTTTTAGGTTGCTAATGAACACAACAATATTCTTTTTCACAAACTAAAGCTTGAGGATTTCTTAGTGTATGAACAATACAAATCGTTAGTTTCTTCAACCTTTATTTTTCAAGGGAATCTGCTATTTATAGAGGATAAGAAGAAAGAGCCTTGAGAATCCCTTTTAGCAAATATGAATGTTGGAGAAGTTCTTCTTCTAAAGCATGTGTTAGCCATGTTCAAGTGTAAAGACACATTAAATGCTCTTTATGCAACATTATATATATTCTTTAAGCAACATTTTAATACACAACATGACTTATCAATCCTAAGTCAGATAACATCTATCCAAATTGGAGTAAAAGCAAGATCGTACGAGGTTGATGATCTTCGCAAAGTTGACATTGAGTCTTTTCAAAATGGTTGTTAACACAATGCAACTTTAGTGTGTTCTTCAAGAGATATTTGGTGTAGACAAGTTTTTGTGAGATCCTCTAGTAAGATGAAAAAAAAAATCTCTACAACATAGAATAATCATTTACAATATTATAATTGTATCATGAAATGCTTAAGATCACATGTCTCTATCTTTTGTCCAAGAAAAAGCTTATAAGACAAAAATATATATGTAAGATGTTATGAGTTTGTCGATCAAACGAAGCACTTTCGTCTATGTTAGAGAATAATTCAACAGTCCATGTTTTGATTGGGTATTGTTAAACAATAAAGTATAAAACATGATTATACTTCGTCTATAAAATGAAAAATTTTCTCTTACAATAGATAATATAAGATGTAAGTGTTTTGTTTGTCAAATGATATAACACTTTGCAATCTCTTTTTTGTTTGATAAGCAATGTTTTGCTTAGACTTTATGTTTTGTCCGATAATATAAGATAAGCAATGTTTCTCTTACTAAAGATAATATTGTACTTTATGCTTATTCTATCTTGCAGAGAATGTTTGCTTCCTTCGTCTGCCAAGATGATTCATAAAATCATTTGTCAAAATCAAAGATCTCTTGGAAAATTAGCTAAAGTTGATATGTTTCAACAAGTCCCTAGCCCACGCTTTGTCCACTTTGGAAAAGACTATCTGGCATGTATGGTTCTGTGCTTTACACAATTTCAAGTAAAGATAGTCTGACCAAGGACAGATAAATACTATCAACTATCGAAATATTACTTCAAGAGATGAAGAGAATTTAACGCATACATGGTACACATTTAATGCATTCTCTACATTCAAGATGATCAGATAAAAGGAAGACATTCCAAGTTGCTCAATGGCCAAAAAAGAAATTGTAACAACTTTTTTTTTCAATGTTATATAAAGCAATCATTTAAGAAGAAACGTTATGATGTAATAAGAGTCATGATTTGCAAAGTGTTGAAATGGTACTAAAATTCTTTTTTGAGTCCTAGAAAGTTTTGTAAGAACATTGTGGTGCTCATTAGCAAACTAATAAAGTGCTTAAACCTTATTTGTTATCTCTAGTGAGCAAACCCTTGTGATCTTTTAATCACTTTTTAGACGAATGATTCTCTTAGTCAGGATTCATTGTGTTCAAAAGAATACTTGGTGGATTAGGCAGGAATGGCTACGTTCCAAAAGAAAACTCATATTTTTTAGCTAAGAGTGGCTAAGTGTTTAAAGAATATTCAGCAGGTTAGCCAAGAGTGACTATGTTTCAAAAGAATACTCGATGGATTAACTAATATTGGTTGTGTTCTAAAAAAATATTTAACAAATTAAACAAGAGTGATTGATTATATTTCGAAAAAATACTTAAATGTAACTTGTAGAATAGTCTACATAGTGAAGTTGAATCAATTGATTGAGAGTTGGTCATAGTCTATGGTATCAAACAAATCAGTACAAAAATTTGAGAGTAAATTATTGCTTACCTTGTTAAAGATTGAATGTTATTAAATCTATATTAACTTATAGAATGTGAGATATAAAAATTGAGAAAATATAAAAGACATTATGCATCTCGAGAAAAAAAGTGAAACTCAGAAACAAATAAATAAAAGAATCTTATCTTAAAATATACTTAAGAAAGGTCAACCACATCGAAGAAAGATGAGCTCAAAAGAAATTGGAATAAAAAATTCAACGAAACACCTATTTTGGAGAAAGTGAATTGAGAACCAGTTTCAAAGACATTGTTCGATTAAAGAAAAATCACAACATTCATGAATAGCGATTAAGCAAACTTTTATTCAAAATGGGAGTTATGAAAATTTATTATTTTTTAAATGTTAAGTATCATGTAACTTTATAAATATGACATCGTATACACTTTGAGAAAAAAAATATTTATAAACATTTACTTCTATATAAATCCTCCAACAATATGTTTATGAATAGAATAGATTATCTTTCAATACAATCTCTTCAACCTTCAATCACTTCTCTCTTTTTGTTTAGGTTTTCCCATTTTCTTTAATTTTTTCAACCGTTTACATTCATTACTACTGGTATTAAAGTTTAATAGATTAAGAAAAAATTTCATTGTAAAAAATTGATAGTGATAAAATGTGTTTATAATCTGTATTTGTAATTAATATCAAGTTTATGTTAACGTAAGTAGATATTTATACAATTTCATAGATATTAGTTTAAGAAATAATTAAAAAAATAAAATCATAAATTAAAAGTTATAAAATCGCTCACCATTGTTTAATAACTAAATTTTTTATAAAAAAAACACACACACTCATTTATATATATGAATTAGAGTGTGAAATTTTTTTTCACATATTTTTTTCTGATTTGTTCTCTGTTAAATTTATTTTCCTTTTTATTCTTTAAAAGATTAATCTCATCTACGTTTTTTATTCCCATATCAAATATTTAAGTTTCTCTCTTATTTATTTTCATCCAATGAATATAAACTAAATAAATTTTTGGTTAAATTTAACGACATATTATCAATTTTTAAGAAATCTAATTTATGAAAATTAGATATGCTTTTTAAACTTAATTATTCTATAAATAAGATTATAACCGAATAAATAAAATGTAAAGATGTGATGTTATTAGTGTAATTCATATAATAACACTTTTTTAAGTTGTTGGATTCAAAGAATTATGAATTTTTTAAATAGAAATGAATTATATCACTACAAGAAAAATGAGGATTAATATAGTCGAAATTCGTATGTAATATAAAAAAATTCGTATATAATTTGAATTTATCTACGGATTATATAGGCTAAAAATTTGTATATAAAATCTTCATATCTAACTATTATATACAAATTTCAGAATCTGTATGTAATTACATACGGAAAAAAGCTGTATGTAATTACATTTGGAAAAATTTGTATGTAATTATATACGAAAATATTCGTATCTAATTACACATGGAAAGTTCATATGTAATTACATACGAAAAATATTTGTATGTAATTACATACGAAAATATTCATAAGTAATTACATATGGATTTTTCGTATGTAATTATAGATATAGGTTTAGATACCAATTTTATTTATATAGCTTACTAATTTCAGCGGAACGGGGACGAGTGAAATGGTATGCGAGCCAAAAATTACCTTCTAATTCTAAAAATTTCAATTTAAAAAAATTTTAAAATATTTTTTTATTAGATTTCGTATCAAAGATCCGCATGTAACAGATTATTTTAATTATCTACCGACTTCATTACCACTATATGCGAAAAATATTCCTACAAAATTTTTTCGTTCCAATGCACGAATTTTACATACAAATTTTACATCAACCTAATTCTAAGTTACATACGAATAAATCCGTACATAAATCAATTTTACATACGAATAAAATTCTATATGTAAAATCTATATGTAAATAATAATTTACGTACGAATTTAAATTCGTATCTAATTTTCAGTATGTAATAATAAAATTTCTTGTAATGTATAAACAAGTGAGATCCATTTAAGATCCTCCTATGAATTGTTAGATTATGAATATTCCAAGCTAATATACATTTAGGCCCTCTTTATTAATAACTAGCTAGACTTAATAATTTTGTTGACATTATCTGCTTAGCAGTTTTGTAAACAAAACGTATATTCAAATACTATTTTATTAGATAAAACTTAAATTCATAATTTGAATTCAAGAAATCTCAAAATAAGTTAATAAAAGGTAATGTAAATCTACTATCCACGTATAGGGCCAGATTGAAAAATTTGCAGTGCAACATGCTCTCAAGAATAAACTCATGTGTAAGTCTTACTTTTTGCTAACTACTTAAAAAATATACATCACAAATTGACATATATATATATATATATATATAATGAAAAAATTAGACACGGACTTCTTTTTATAATACCAATTATTAAACTATTTAGGTTAATAAGTCTTCTAATTTTTTAAAGATATTACAACAAAAGATAATTTTAAATGTAGTAGGCCATGTTAGACTTTTAGATCAATTTTTAAAATATATGTATGACAAGCAATAGGTTTTATTCAATTTTTAAGTAAGACCAAATCAAAATCTATTCTTTGACGTTTCTTGTGAAGAAAGGTTAAAGAGTTTTGACAGCAATAAATCATTAATTATAAGAAATTAAAATATAATTTTGAATATTTTTTTTAATCTTAAAATAGTGAATTTGTGAGTTTTTTTTTTTTTTATTCAATGCAACTAATAGTTTAAATGTGAAACAAAAAACCGAAGGCAAAGAAAGGGTTAACATTTAAATTGTATCTAGATGAAGACATGCTTCCATTTTCTCCATTTTCTTGGTTTAAACTCTTGATTCGCCCGAATGCATAGTTATGGAAGCATAGTGGGGTTAATATGAATATTTTAGGGCAAACACCGAATTGCACGCTGCCAAAATATTCAACTGGTTGGTGAGAACTATCTCCATTTTGGTTGGTGATGGCATAGTGCATTTGGCACGCCTCATTAGCTATGCCACCCTAAATCACTAGCCATGTTTCAAGAAAATAACCCAAAAACACGTTTTGTTCCATAGCCACAACACCCTTTACTTGCTTCATACTCTTGAACTAACTTCCCTCATTTTAACCATTTCCTTGTGTTTTTTATGCATAGCAAAAAAACACCTTTGCAATGTGGCGACAACTGGCCTTGTGGGGCACATAAAAGAGATGCAATGTAACACACAACACAGCCTATAGAGATTGAAGAAGATGTCTTAGATTCCTAGTGGTTCAATGTCCCTTTCATGGCTTAAATGGTCAACACCCATTTGGAAAATAACTACCATACAATCTACTTCTTCCTTTCAATCCGGCGATAATGAACATCCCTTGGCTACCCTTAAAGGTATAGCCTGCTAATTATGTACATTCTACAAATTACATTGATTTCATCAACCTTTAATCATTAAGGAAGGACAATTATGCATGGTACCCTCTTGCATAATTATGGAAAATTTATTTTCTGCCTTTGTCATTTTCTCACTCTCACTTTACCCTCCTTTCTTGTTTATTATTTTCTTAACAAACCAACTTCAATTTGTGATTGTGTTTAGACACCATGGCCCTGCCCTACCTATGAGTGGTCAAGATCTTCCTTGAAAATGTAACTTAGCCATATATAGGGAGAGTGTACTCAAATTTCAATAAAAATTAATTCAAAATATCACTATATATTAAGGCTTTAAAATAATTTTTTCCATGATAAATGAGTTTTTCTTATAATATTTCACTAGACCAAATACTTGGTTTATGAAAATAACTTGATTTATTTTACTTTATGTTATTCCCTTGATTGTTTAGAATATTATCCAGATAAACAATAAATTCTATATTACTAATGATTTGTAATGATTTGTAAGTTGTTGTGAATAAGAAAGTGCATGATTTTTTAGCAGTTCAACTAAAAGCCTCTCCTAAACAACTCACAGGCCCACCTCTAAACCTACCCAAAAACACAGATTTTTCCTCCACTCTCTAATATTGTATACAAAGTGCTGATTGGCCAAACCATGGATACAGAGGAGTTCAGTTTCCCTAGAATCACAGATACTTGTTCACACAACATTGATTCACCTCCTCTATGGAATCTGTCACCAGCAGCCTCTCCTAATCCCTACCAAGGAAACAAAAGAGAAGATGATATCTTTGGAGCAAAACTAGTGGCTGAGGTTCATAGGAAGAGCTTTTCTTGTGTGGAGGATAGAAGGAGAAAACATGGATTTGAAGAGGAAGAGGACAAAATGGACTTGTTGTGGGAGGATTTCAATGAGGAATTGTACTCTACAACAACAGGGTCTGCTACCTCTTCTTCAAGGGAGGTTGTTGAGTTTAGATGTGCTCAAGAATTAACTGTTGCCAAGACCTGTCATAATGGTCTAATTCCCTCCAAGAACAAGCCAGCCATGGTTGTGATTGTGAAGGTCATCAAGAAACTTTTCTCCATCCATAATTCTCAAGGTAAATCAAGAAAAGGGGTGAGATAGTTATGTGGGGTTGTTAGGTATGATATGATTGACTTAGGAATAACTGATAAATCTTCTTATTTTTCTATTCAGTTCATTGCAGTCTGTCATATCTTTTCATCTTGATGTACATGTAAATTGTGAATATAAATTATAGAGATTGTTCTTTCTTCATTTATCATTACAATAATTATGTTATATATATATATATATATATATATATATATATATATATATATATATATATATTTTTTTTTTTTTTTTTTTTGGTGTAGCTCGAAGATTTTGACCAAGTACTGAGATTAAGTAATAGCCTAGATGTTGGACCAAAACCATGAAAACCTCTAGTTTCTGATAGTTAAATGAGAAATAAATGTTAATTTTAGGTTTTTTTTAGGGTTTAGGATTAGGAATTAGCAGTTTTTTTAATCAAATAATCATCTTTTAACAGTAATTTGTATTCATAATATTATGAATGAAATCAAATTCATAATATTGTGAAATTAGGAGACCCACTCAGAGAAACAAATCAAATTCTCCAGACTGATGAATATTTAAAGCCAATGTTAGTGACCGCATAGAGAAAAAATATCACACTTATTTTGTTTCTATCACCAAATCAGTACTTATCAAATTAAAAACTGTGCCTTCAAAGCTGAGTTAATAGTATTCAATAGTACATCCATAATATATAATAATCATAACTAATGCTTTTAAACTTTTCTCTTCATATAATGTGAAACTGGAACAGAAAACTTCTTTCTATTCTAATTGCAGTTCTGGACAGAAAAAGCTATTTTAAAAAGTTTTTTTTTTATGTGTGTGAATTTGATAGTCTAATGAAATAGATAGAAGAAGTAATTCATGTTAAACAGAAAGTTCCTATAATAAAACTATGATCATTAATGTAAGGTTTTATTTAAAAACTTGTCATCCAATTTAAGGAAGCATCTTCCAATAACTCCTTACTCTTTTATTACACATAACTCAAAATGGTTTTCTGTTTATTATGGCTATCTTGTATTCTGCTTGTTGCATGATTTGTGATTTTTTTTTTTTTGGCTTGATTTGTGGTTCCAATTCATGTCATAAAAAGGTAAAAATATTGATAATTTTTATGAAAAGAAGTTGATGAGTACAGAAATGGACTATTTTTTTTCTGATGAAATTTGACTACTTTTTTATTTGTATAATTTCTTCCACTGCTCAATTAAGTAGAGAGGAATGTCCATAAATGTTATCATAAATGGATTCATCATTGACTATCAAAGCATTTAATTAATGATTTACTAGAGGAATAAGTGGAGCACTAATGGAATTACATAAATTAGTGTATGTCAAATATTAATCATATATTCAGGAAATATATTTAACTTTTATTTTTATATGTAATTAAAATATTGACTTAAATGTCTTTAATTCACATAAAATGAGTGAGTGTAAAATAATTTCTTTTATCCTTGTTAAATTTGAAATTATTGTTTTTCAGGTCTTACATAATTGTGAATTTTGATTTTTAATCTTTTTAAAATATTTTTATTTAGTTTCAGTCTTTTAAAATTAGAAATTACTAACTTGTGTTGCTATTATCCATTGTTGGATAGATAAAAAAAATATATCTTACAGATCTTTTAAAAGAAAATTTAAAAAGGTTACCTGTTGCAATATCACAACACTAGATAGTATTTAAAATGGTTGCTTGATTTTTCATTCAAAAGATAAATTCTTAATAAATGTTGCATAATATTAATCATGAAAAACAATAATTTTTAGTATTACGTTCTTAATAGATAGTCTCTGATATAGTTAAAATTTTTAATGGTAAAATTGTAGGATCTTATATGTTGTCTGTAATAGCATTACTCAATTAAAATTAATATAATTAAATTTCTAAACAAATTTCAAACCAATTTAAAATAAGATTTTTTTCTGTGCTTTATCTAATTGATTAGATTAAATCAGTTTTAATCTTAATTAAAATTAAATTAAATTAAAACACTTTTAGTGTGCATTTTTCATTTTTTTATTTTTGAAACATCTCTCAAATATTTTATTTATTTATTTTTTATTGATAAAAAGATATTATATATATTATAAAAAATAAAATCTACTATCCATATTATAATTGAACGATTTATGATTTTGTAAGTTCTATCTTAACTATTTTAATTGTCTTCAATTTATAAGCTCAAAACTACACTCAATACAAGTCAATCTATAAAAAAAAGATGTTAAATGATAATAATTTCATCCAAAAATATACTTTAATTTAAAAATTTGTTATACAATAATTCAAGACGTTAACTTACATGATTATGACAATGAGAGTTAAAAAGTCTTTAATGAATCATTATTAATAAAGGATAGAACTTGATAGTTCTAATTCTAATAGGAAAACAGAAAACATCAAACTTTCATTTAATCTTTATTTGAATCATTATTCTCGTTATTTAGATGAAGTAGGTCGAAAAGGAAAAAAAAAAAGGAAGAGAAAAAAAATTAGAAATTTAGATTTTTTGAATGTAGAATATACTAGGGAAGTGAGTAGAAAGTAAGTGAAAATAAGTTGATAATTTGTTATTGATGTGATTAATGTAAACGAGAAAAATTAGAATTAAATGTTTAATTTAATTATTTACTAAAATGTCCTAAAATTTATTTTGTTAAGATTAATTTTTAAATAATTAAATTAAGATATAATGAATTGGAGAAAAAAGTTATAAATTTCTTATGACGGCAATATTATAACTTAATTTTAAAAATTCATTTTACTTAAAAGTTGAATATATGTATATGTAAAATTATAAATGGTAATATGTCAACAATAAAATTTCATTAATAAAAAATATATTAAGGTTCATTACAATAACTTCAATTGATTATGTGTTAAGGGATAATTGATTAGGTATCTTTTTTATTTTCTCACAACATTGACCTTTTTTCATAGGTTGTTTTCCTAGTTTATATTTCCGTGCGCATAAAGATAAAGGGATAAAAGACTCATACTCACCTCAAATTCGTCTCTTTACGTCGTCTTAGCCAAGGGGCACTTCTATCCCTCCCACTCCATTTTTTTTTTTTTTCACCCTTTCCATTCAAACTCATAGTATTAAATTAACTGATACTAAATAAATATTAAAAATAACTAAAATTGGTATAGGTCTAGTTAACATCAATTTTATATATTTATATTTATTTAGGTTAATGTCTTGTATGTTAACATTAATTTTATTAATTTTATTATTTATTTAAGTTATAAACATAAAATTCTTTAATAATCTTTATAAGTTTACATTTTCTTCTTAAATTAATCATAATTTATAAGATTTACATATTATTTAATGAAATAAGTTTAAAATCTAAATTATGAAATTTTAACTTTATCTTCCATCCTATATGATTTTTACATATATCAATAATAAACTTCTAATTCTAAAATTCTGATTCGTAATTCTTTTATAGAATTAATGATCGATAAATAAACTACAAAAGCTCTCCAAATTTAAAATTTAAAGCACCTTCAAATTAGGTGACAAAACAAAATGTATATAATAAATTAATAATTAAATTAATTCTAATAAAAATCAATTCATGTTATTAGTATTCAACTAATTTTGAGAAATTAAATGCTTATTACATGGTGTAACCCTAAAAGCACATATCATAATTCTAGGTAAGCTTAGATGGTCTTTACCCCACAGTTCTTGCAACTATTTGTGCTTGAGATATTATTTATTCCCTTCTTACATATAATCATGATATATAACACTAACATAAAATTCTTTATGTATTCTATTTCCTAAGATTTTTATTTTTTCAAACATTATAAGTTGATTAATGGTAGAATAAGAATGGAGAAGATCTAATTTGTATATTTCACTCCTACCTTTCTTTTTTATCTCTCTAACACTTAACATTACTTCATTTTTTTATAAAAATTATATTATTTTTATTTCAAACATAGTCTTACAAATGTAATATATGTTTTAGATGGTTTTAAATTAATAATAAATTCAACTCCATAAAAGTATATAAATAAAACCTTCTTACATACCAAATGTATCCCTTCCAAAAGTTGGGATTTATTACATGTATTATAACTTTAGAATTAGTTCATACTATAAGTGTAATATTCAACTATTATTTTTTATTAATAATTAAATTATTTTTTTATTCTTTAATGTAAATTAGAAAAATTCTAAAGTACAAATCAAAACATCAAGGACTAAAAAAATTATAAAAATCAAAGGTCAAACAATTATTTTTAATAACAAAAGAATATAATTATATTTGAGAAAAAAACCCTAAAAAAAGGTTGCTATTTGTATATTCTCAAGGGTCATCTAGGATTTAAGATTTTGAATGATTAAGATGACGTATAGTTCTTACATTTGTGAACCACATATTAGGTTTTAATCTTAAGAATTTGTTTTTATTTTATCATTTTTTTCTACTTTTTTCCCAATATAAATAATCAACTAAAATATGTAAAAGAAATGGGTTTGATTTTGTTAAAAATAATTAAACTTATTTTCCTAAAATAAAATATTACGACTTTTTATCAATATTATATAAGATTAATGAAAAAAGTTATGTATCTCTTATAATTCGAGGAATAATAATAATAATAATAGTGTTTACATAAACAAAATAGGTGATTACATTACAGTTGATTTTAGTATTTGGATAATTTGTTTCATTTTAATTTTTTGTAATTTTAAAATATAATTAATTTTAAATAATTTGCTTTATTCATTGATTAATTTATTATTTATATATTGAACAAAATATTAAATAATTATTGTGAATGATGAATATAATACTATAATACAATATTTTAATGATAAATATGTTGTTGAATTATAATGTGAATAAATATTACAATACAAATTTATGATTTCTAAAATAAGTATTTTTATTTATTTTAAAAGTAATATTAAAAAATAAAAATAGTGATTGATATATTAGAAAACTAAAATTAAATAAAACTATTTTATAAAAAATTAAAATTAAAATTTACATGGTTTATAAAATTAAAAATTAATTTAATTAGAATAAAAATGAAGAAAATATTTTATAAAGTCACTAATTTGTCCAAATTTAAAATATATCTATAATAACATATGATGAATATTCCCATATTTTTTTCCTATTTTATTTTCAATAATATTTTAAATTTATAATATAATTTTTTAAATAAATAATACTGATATAAAAAATTAAAACATAATAAAATAAAAACAAATTAATAAAGAAGCTTCAATTAAAATATTTACGGTACAATTATATTTAGATTTTTTAATTCTATATAATTAAAATCTTCCATTTTTACACAATTTTAATATAATATATAATACATAATATATTTAATTATATTAATTTTTATAAAATAAATAGTATATATATATATATATATATATATATATATTATATAAAAAAGTATAAGATTGGACAATTAAAAGGTGACACACTATACCTTTTCTCTATTAGTAAACAATTCATAAATCACACCCTAATAGTGTTTTTGTGTGTGTTTTTTTATTTTGTTTGTTTGTCTTTCTTTCTGCATTGTGTGGATCTGTAGGGTTTACCTTTAAGCCTTCATGATTTATTTGTATTCTTCAGAGTCAAATCTCCACTTTTCATTCTGTATCGTTGTCGTCTCCCAGCAACCTCTGTCAAGTTCCCCATTTGCCTGTAGTGCAGGGTATGTCCCTTAACCTTGTATCTCTTTTTGTTTCTGGGAAAATCGTGTCAAAGTTCTCTTTTTCTTCCCTTCTTCTGAGATGCTATTCTAATTGGGTCATTTTGAATCTTTTTCATTTATTGATTATTTCTATTTACTTATCTGTGTGTAGATTTTAATGGGTGTGATTGATTTCTACAACTCTGCTGCCCTGTGCTGCATAAAGTCCAATACCAATCTGAAGCAGCAAGTGGGGTTGCCTCCAAAATCCATTTGTTCATTTGAGGGGAATCAGAGAAAGTTTGTGGCAATGGCTTCTACCATTCCTGCGGAGCAAGTCAACAATGGTCCTCTGCAGGTGAAAGGTGACTCCTTCATCAGAGAACATCTAAGAAAGTTGTCTCCTTATCAGCCCATTTTGCCTTTTGAGGTTTGTTTCTTCAAACGTTAACTCCTTTGAGGAAGTTGTCATTTGTTTCATTTCTACTGTTTGCCTAGCTGTAGTAACCTAACTCTAGTAATGAACTTGTGTAGTGTTACTTTGCAATTGAAGATAAATGTTTATTAGTTCTTGTACCTTGTGGCATTATTGATTCTTGGTCTAAAATATTATTTCTATTATGTGAGATTGGTTCTTTGCTTGCAAACGCTCTGAACTCAAATTGCAAGTGTTTCAACTTTAATTTTGTCTCTCTGCCTGTCCCTAAGAGATGGGCAGTTTGGTATTTGACACTAATTTTTATAACATTTGTCATGGACCCTGGGCCAAAGAACTTGTCTGTGGTTACTTTTGGTGGGGAAAATTGTTCTACCACTATGTGAGTTAGTTAAAAAAGAGGCTTTCTGTTGTAGGTTTTATCTGCTCGTCTTGGACGTAAGCCTGAGGATATTGTCAAGTTAGATGCTAATGAAAATCCTTATGGTCCCCCTCCAGAGGTGAGTTTTTATTATATATTTGAATGTCTGCAACTTCCATACTATTGTGTAAAAGTGGCAAATGAGTATATGTTAATATGGTGTTTAACAATGTAATGGCGATTTGTTGTAATGCTATCTTTCAGTTTTTAAGTTTTAAATATTTTCTAAAACTATGCTCAAGTGAATGTAAGCAAATTACTGAACCTTACACCCTTTATTACGCTTGAGTTGACTATCAGAGGTTTGACAGGTCATGGAAGCCCTAGGATCCATAAAATTCCCATATGTCTATCCTGATCCAGAGAGCCGCAGATTGCGTGCTGCCCTTGCCGAAGATTCTGGACTTGAAGCTGAATATATTCTTGCGGGATGTGGTGCGGATGAGCTTATTGACTTGATAATGCGGTTAAAACCAATACCTTTTCTGTTTTAGATATGCCTCAAATTCTTTTTCTCTTTATGCTAGTTTTCATAATAGCTATGACAATGACCATGATACATGCTTCTCTATGTATACTATAGCTGTGTCCTTGATCCTGGGGACAAGATTGTGGACTGTCCTCCGACTTTCACAATGTATGAATTTGATGCCGCAGTAAATGGAGCACTTGTTATCAAAGGTAAGAATAACATTACCAAAAGGCAGCTTTCAAAATGTATTAAAAAAAAAATAGATCATTTTATACATGTAGAATCAGAAACTGATATCTGTAAAACTGATTGAACCTTAGACGGTAAAGGGGTTTCTCATGAAATCAATCTTAGATCTTTAGCTTTTCAGTCTCGTCAGATAAAATTGTTCCTGTCATGATGTGAATCCTTTTGTACTTGTCCAATGTAACAAAAGGCTGTAAACGAATTACCTTATTACCGCATTGTGGGTAATATGTGATGATCATAGTTACATTGTTGTTTTGTTAGACCTGTCTACTAAAACGATCATTAGTTTTGTGGTTGATTCATTCCCTTTATGTTTTTTATCATTCCTTGTCTTCCCTGCAGTCTATGATTTTCTTACTGTGTTTTGACTTTTTCTTATTATGCCATGTCAGATGTGCATAACCATCTGCATTATTTAAACTGCAGTTCCAAGGAAGCCAGACTTCAGCTTGAATGTTGAACAGATCACAGAAGTTGTTAAACAAGAGAAGCCCAAATGCATATTTTTGACATCTCCAAATAATCCAGATGGGAGGTAACTGTCAGTTATCTTTCTTATGCTGAAGTGAATAGAGTTGTATGGTACTAGTGCTTTCCTTTTCAATTAATTTGTTGTTCTTCGAATCTACTGGAGTTCCTTGTGCACTTTTCTTTACAATTGTGCTTTTGTTCAGTCAGTGATTCCCTATTATTATAGTGTAATAGGCACTTGTACTGTATTTTGTGGGTACCCCTTGCACGTCTGGATATAATGTACTTATTTTTTTGGCTGACCAAACACAAAATAGTGTGCAATATTATAGTGTCCTATTATAAGTTGTACCACAAATGAAGGCAGTATATTTCTCTTTCATCAACAATCCGAAGTCAGGATATAGTAAGACTTGAGATGATTGTTATCATTAATATGCTTGAAATTTGAGTTTCCTTTGTTTGCTTATGGTATTGTATATATGGATCTAAATCTAACAATTTCATGACAGTGTAATTGACGATGATATTCTCCTAAAAATACTTGACCTTCCCATATTGGTGATACTGGATGAAGCGTACATTGAGTTTTCAGCAATTGAATCGAAGATGAGTTGGGTGAAGAAACATGAGAATTTGATTGTTCTTCGGACATTTAGCAAAAGAGCTGGTATTTTACTACTTTTTTTCTTTCCCAATTTTACACGAGTAAACTTGAATATGAATTGACATATCATGACCCCTTATCATAATTTTTTTTTTGTATTGTAAAACCTGTTCCCTTATGTGATATGATCAAAACTCTAACAAAACTATTTTTTAAGGCATCTTGTCTGCATGCTAATACATGCAACTGAGTTGAAAATTTGAGATTATTATATTTTTCTTTATTTTATGGTATGCAGTATAATCTCTGCGGTTTCTTTTGTTATGGAGAATGATGACAAGGGTTAGAGCCTGGTCAATTTAGGTTAAATTTGACTTAACCTAAATATGTATACGTAAAAGTTTTATTTGCTTAGATTACTATAGAAGAGGTGGTGGGGCACAGGGTCAATGAATCATAATAGAAATTTCCCTTAAATCTGATGCCCATCTTGATGGTGATTGCAATTTTCATGGAAGCTGCACTGTGAAGCCGTTGTGCGGCAGTGGATCAGCCTAGGTCCAGACTGCTATAGCGCTATACCACCAGTAGCCGCTATTTAATCACTGAATTTTAAGTTGAATACTTGTTTCTAGTTGTGTATAGTAGTAAATTGACTTGGACACCAATATTTTCACAAAACAAGTACGGAGTAGCGACAAATAAGGTGGTGTTTGATGATTATTGAAATTAGGAGTTTTTAGGTGTAGAGGGAGGAAGAGAGATAAATGAAACACAATTGATATTAACTAAGATGTATTACATTGTGTTTATTTATTCATAATTCTAATATGAATTAGGAAAAGTACTGGATATCCTACATCAACTAGAGATATAGTCATTTTATAATATATAAGTAGGTGTAAACCGGTCTTTCAAAGTTGAGATAGACTTGAAAACTACTTTCTTAGATGGTAGCATAGTATCCTAGTAAGATTTGTGGGTCTACTGAGTCACCTGTTACTGAGCTGTTATTAGACCACTCACAAATGTCTAGTTCCACACTTGAAATGTCCAATCCTTAGCCTAAAGAGGTGTGTAGGAGATTTCACATCAGCTAGACATATAAATAAATTATACTATATTAATAGGTACAAACCTTACCTTACAAGCCACTTTTATAGGATTGAGTTAGGCTTAAGTCTAGTTTCTAAGAGAAACAAATCATGAGATAAACAAATATGATAACCAACAATCCTAGGAATTATGTGAAATGGGAAAACTAATCGTAATGGATAATTTAAGAAACTAAGTTATAAGATATTTTCATATATTCTAACACTCCTCTAGCGGCAACTTTCAAAGCTTTGAGCTTCATATATGTATACCCTTTCAGAAAAAATCAAACAATGTAATTGTGATTGTAGAATGGTGGATCAAGATGATTTGCTGGGGAAGCTGCAGGGCCAGGATGATTCTCTGGGATAGCCATGTTGAGGCCAGGCTGTTTTTTTTTGGGAAAGCCATGGGGCTATGGTGATTCCTCTGCAATCCCACACTGCATTAATTGAACCAAAGAGAGAAAATTTGAGTGTGAGGTCAACAAGGAGAGAGAAAAACTGGCAAAAAACATCAGAAAGGGGTCACAAGCCAGAACCATGTTCAGATTTGGGACAGGAGGGCTGCACAAATCTGGCAATGGTGAGATCAGCTGAAGCATCGCCAAGGTATACTGCTGCAAGTGACAAATACTAACAGCTGGGTCATGTTTATGTGTGAATTCTGCTTGGACTGGGCCTGATTGGACCAGTCTAGATCTGGCAGGGGATGGTTGGAAATGTACCCGTAAAACGTGACTAGTGAACAGCGGCAAAAGATGTTGAAAACAGTCAGATGGCAAAATAGAGGTTTGAACTTGTCGGAATGATGAGATGGTAGTCGGGGACTGGTAACAGTGTTCAAAAACTATTTGAAGCACACTGGATTGAAACTCAGCTGGAAATTATCTTAAAACATGTCAGTCAAAGATCTTGAAATCAAAAAAGAATGGATAGAAGATCTTCATGACACTGGTTGGAGTGAACAAGAGCTAAAAGAGTTATATTTAGTATATGTTGGATACAGGATTGGAATGGGAAGCAGAATGTTTATGTTGGACCTGAATGACTTTCCGTTAGTAAATGTTTTGTAGACCTCAATTCTTAGGACCAACGCTGAATAGCCAACAACACCACTCTACAAATCAAATTTTCTTTGTAAATTTTCAGTTTATGGATTAGATACTGATTTATGTGCAAAATACTGTTACTGATGGTTAGTTACTTTTTAACTTGGGGTCCTTGTCCTAATAATGTAAACCTTTCAAATTCTTAATTTTCAAATTGTCTCAGGGTTAGCTGGACTTCGAGTAGGATACGGAGCTTTTCCTTCGAGTATAATTGAGTATCTTTGGAGAGCAAAGCAGCCATATAATGTATCTGTTGCTGCTGAAATTGCTGCATGTGCAGCGTTGCAAAATCCTACCTATCTAGAGGTTTTTCCTTTGTACCTTTACATATAACACATGTATTTTATGTTAATTGGTTATCCACTAGTTCATTTGGGTTATTGAAAGTTGTTATAGGAGTTTAATAGTCCTTAACACAATTGTTTCCAGCACTGTCACATGTATAACCATACTGGGTGCAATTACAAGATATGCAAAATACTGAAGTACCCTGCATGTTTTACTCGTTTATTATTGTCAAAACAAGTGAAAGCTAATGTGTTAGTCTTAACATACAGAATGTAAAAAATGCTTTGCTCAAAGAAAGAGGGAGGCTTTATGACCTTTTGAAGGAAGTTCCATTCCTTCGGCCATTTCCAAGCCATTCTAATTTCATTCTTTGTGAGGTTACTTCTGGAAAGGACGCAAAGAAGCTAAAGGTAACCTTCTTTTCCATATCTCTGTACACATAAACTTTTTCTTTATTTATGTTTACTTATAAATGTTTGGTACAATTATTGTTTTGTGCAAATTTTGGTACTTCATTTCAGTTTGGTATTTTATTTGACAGACATCTCTCCTGTACCCCAAAAGTTTACCATTCTGATCACCTTAGGATAATAACCACTTAAAAAACAGTGGACAACATGTTGTATAAAGAATAATTATTTTACTAATGCTTTTTGCTACCTGTGGTTTTCTGATGATTGATGAAATAACCCTACTTCCACAGTGTAATTGGCATGCTTTTTATTGTGTTTATTCATTCTATCATGAGAAGTGTTAAAAGACAATTTTAGAAATATGCTGGATGGGTGCATCAGATGATACCAAGAATTAATCATCCTTAAAAATCTACGTTTATTTTATCAGAAGAATCAGAAATCTGATTGTAATTAAAAGCTAGTTGAAACAACTTCTAGTAAAACAGCTATTTTATCAGAAGAATCAGAAATCTGATTGTAATCAAAAGCTAGTTGAAACAACTTCTAGCAAAACAGCTATTTTTTTAAGAATGTTTTTCTGATTGTAAATAAACATGAATAAATCTTCTCTGCTTTTTTTAAGAAAAAAAATTAACCACTAAATTATTTTATACTAGAATCACTATTTTTTTAATCTTAAACAAACTGATTCTAGGGTCTGTTTTGGACCCATTTGTGCATAACCACTCTTAGGAAAGGAGAGTTAGAAGAAAAAACAAAATGTCTCAGTAAACTAAAATTAACTTGTGCACAAGTTAAAAACAAAATTTAGCTTCAAATAATTTTAATCTTATTATTCTTTTCTAGACGTGTTCATAGAGAATCTTGTCTAAACAACTAGAGACTAGGTTGTGAGACTCAAGTTATTTAACAAGATCCACATGAATTCCATCCAATATTGAAGAATATGCAATGCATTTGTTGCTTGCATGTCATACTGAGAAATGTAGACCCTTTTGTTTCAACTTTTTCCACACATCTATTACAAATTTGTTGCCAACTGAGACAATATTTTTATGTTCATAGGAGGACCTCTCACAAATGGGTGTGATGATTCGTCACTATGACAAGAAAGAGCTGAAAGGGTACGTTCGTGTAACTGTTGGTAAGCCTGAACAAACAGATGTACTAATGAAGTGTCTCAAGAAACTGTCGTAGGAACAAAATTTTAATGTAATTGCTGAAACTCCCTTTGGCCAATATTATAAGAGCCTTCAAAATTAGAAGAAAATATGTTAATTTTGGAAGGTTATGTTATTGGCTTAAATGGACCATAATAAAAATTGTGTTTTTCAATTTGTTGAAGTTGCGTAATTTGTATGTTTGTGTTTAAAATCTACTTATGCTATCTCCTTTTTTTTTTCTTTTTCTTGGGTCAACCTATTTTTTTCACTGTTAACTATGGCTGATTATTTCTTAAAAAATTTTAATCTTTCTCTACCCATTTTAAGTTGAAAAAAAATGCCAAAATTACTCTTATATGGACATTTCATTCTAGAGTGTTTTTATATTTTAAAATGTTTATTTCCGAATGCATGTTTTATATATCAGAATCTGCATTGCATAATGTATTTATACAAAATAGAATACATTTAAGAATGATCATTTTAAAATATAAATAATATGTATTTAGTTCCAAAATGATTATTTAGGAATATAAACAATATGTACTGAAATTCGTAAGGGTTATTCTGAAATATTAAAGTAGTTTTGAATGATCATTAGAAAATATAAATAATAAGCATTCGATTATAAAAGTATATATTTTGAATGGCCATTCTGAAATTAAAAAAAAAATTGTGGAATAATGTGAAAATTGTGAAATCAACAATTTGAAATACGAAAAAGTACATTTTAGAATGATCATTGTAAAATATAAACTATATATTTCAAAATAATTTCTGAACATAAATAATGTTTCAAAATATAAAAGTTACATTTCAAAATCGCTATTTTAGAATATAAATAATATATCTAATTTCAGAGTTGTTATTTTTAAAATGAACATTTTAAATGACACTTAAAGGATTAAAAAATGCATTTTAGAATGACTATTAATGTTCTAAACATAGGGTGAATTAGAGACATTCATATCAATTTTATTTTATTTAAGAACTCAATTTTCAAAATATGTACAACTTACATTGTGGATTTGGCAATCCAAAACATCAATTAAAAAAGAGAAATTTTAGGAGAGGGTAATCTGAGATATTCATATTTTATTTGTTGTGCACGACGAAACTAATGGGTTGTTGGAAGTTTTAATATGAAATATTCATTCAGGGCAATTAAATGGCAGAATATCTTCATCATACAATTGAGATGCAAGGTGTTTTTAGAGAAAGAGAACTCATAAGGAGGCTTTTTGTTCCTGCACCCCTGTAACCATTTATTCTAGATTATTTATTTTGGAAATGTTCTGCATCAAGTTTTCCTAACAAACTTTTCAGAATATATGAAATATATTTCAAAATGAACTTTCTATAATAAAATAAACTTTTTATATCATATTTGATACTATTCACAATGAGTTTTACAAAATTTTCAAAATATATTTTTTTGAAACAAGTTTTTTGTTGGAACAGCTTTCTCTATCTTCTTCCTCGAAATTTTTATCAGAGTGATACACTTTTCATATTATTTCTTCACATTATTTTCCAATCTAGCACGGTTTTTACTATTTTTATGAGAGTGATATACTTTTTATATTATTTTTTCATATAATACTTTTGTAACATTATTTTTCAAACTAGCATGGTTTACTATTCAAGTGGGAAAGGAGCCGAATTTCCAATTGGAATTTAACGTTTAGTTTTGTAATAACACTAAGAATTTGGTTACCTGTAAAACGAATTCTTGCCGTTTGTTTATTTTTTTCAAGTTTTATAATGTTTTAAAAAATTTAATTAAAAATAATGAGAATAAATTTAAAATTAGTTGTGAGATAAAAGAAAAACTATTTAAGATTAAATATAATTTGATTCAAAGATAATAAAAAGTATTAAATTTTTGTGAATTGTTATTGGTAAATTAAAAATTTGAAATGATTTTGGAAAATGAATTTGAAAATGTTAAATAAAAATCTAGGTAGTGTAATTTATAATTTGAAAATAAGTAAAAATATTTTTTTTTTCAGTAAAAACTTGATTAAAAATATAATTAAAATTTGGGAGGATTTATTTTTAATTTATATTAGAGAAGGAGATAAATTAAAAAATATGTAAGTAAAAAATCATTTAATTTAATCAAATTTATATAAAATAAGGTTGTGATAATAAACATATAAAGAAAAAAAATATTTATAGATATTTTGAAGCAATTAATTATAATGAGAATAAATTACAATAATTTTGTAACTGTATTTTACATTAAAATTAAAATTGGAAGAAAAACTATAATAAATTATAATATTGGCATTAGAATTAAATTTTGTATTATAAGTTTGTTAAAAAAATATCTGTAATAAAAAAAATGAAATAAAATTGTTGGGTATTTTCTGTAAATAAATATTAATTAAAAGGTTGGAAAAATTGAAATAAAAGTTAATTTATACGTAATGATAAAGAAAATAAGTGAATAAGTATATTATTTGGTTTAATGAAAAAAATAAGTGTATAATATAATTTCCAAAATGTGAAATTAGAAATAAATAATAATTAAAATGAAAGATGATATAAATAAAAATGGGTATATATATATATAAGTTTAATGAGAAATATTATGTAATAATATTTGGTTATTAATTTATATATAAAAATATGAACAAAAATGAAATATTTGTTTATGGCTAATTAAAGTAATTTATATATATTATTTAAAGGTGAATGAAAGATAATACATGAAATTGATATGCTACATAAACATGACAATAATGAAAGCACTACTAATTTAGGAAAGTATTGATGTTGTTTTGTCGAATGTAGGTACCATCCTCTAAGTCTTGAACTAATTCTTGGTGTTGCACTGTGTAAATTTTTGGTTTGGACAAACAGTTCAATTCTTGTAGTTGAATCTTCACGTTGCACACTTGGGTTAAGAAGTTGAGTACTTTTCTAGCGGTTAATCATTTGTTGGACGTCAGCATCATTTTGCATTTGTACTGTGTCATGTACAAGTTTTCAATTACGAACTCTAGCTGGACGACGGTAGTTTATTTCTGTAACTTGTTTTCGGTCTCCACATGCTAATATTTATGATATGTTGTGAAATAACTGATTAAAAGAGCAGTTATGTGGGATTGACATTCTTTTAGGGTTGAGACATGTGTAGGTTAGACTGTAACCATTTGAACTCTCTATTATGGTGGCCCATTGCATAACTCCTCCATAGTAGATTTTTGCTTCAATTGAATTGATTGGGTCTTGATTTACAGAAGAGTTGGATGTAATGGGTGCATTCAGAAGGCTTAAAATTTCCTCTACAAATCTTGTTAGCTTGACATATAGTTCAATCATTATAAGAAATGGAAATTAAGACTTCCAACTTAACAATTCAGAAACATTTTCATCAGTTAGTATCTGAACAACATCATACTTAATTTTCCCTTGTCTGGTTAGTTGAGGTTGGCGATAATACAACTTCGTCAATGTTGTTTGATCTTGCAGTCCCAAAGCGCCACAAACTTTCTGCTTTAAACGGGAGAAGCTACAGCTGTAAAGGTTGCGGATAAATTTAGGAGATGGACATTACGCCTTCGTCATTTTCTATTATCCGATCATTTGCAAAGACAACAACAAGATCAGAATTGTAAACATTTTTTAGTGTCTGTTATACAAAGATGGTCCATTTGAAGATAAAAGAAAAAGTTTTGGAAAGAAGGAAGAATGTTTTGCAAGTGGTGTAGGGGTGCGAGGTTGGATTTATAGTTGGATAATGATGAAGATACAAATAAAAATGGTTGTTTATGACATGTGAAATGAATTGTGTAAAAGATGATGGATTTTTTACGTGTTGTCATATCCACATTAAAAGAGAACATGTTGGTACATTGGTGCTGATGATAATCCTAATGTATGGAATCTATTTTTGAGAAGTGTGTTGTGAGGAAAAGAAATAATGGAGGAGTAATATAGGAAACACAATTATGGAGGAGTGATGTTATAGTACACATTATTGTCCTGTGTGACTTCAGGAAAAGCAATTATGGAGGACTTGTGTGGCTTCAAGAAAAGCAATTATAGAGGAGTGATGTGATGATGTACATTATTGTCTGGTGTGGAAATACAATAATCGAGAAGTGATGTGACGATGTACATTATTGTACTGTGCGGCCTGAAAAAAAAATTATAAATGAGTGATGTGATTATACACATTATTTTCCTGTGTGGGTTCTGAAAAAGCAATTATGGAGAACTGATGTGCTAATGTATATTATTGTATTGTGTGCCAAGGAAAAAAAATTATAGAGGAGTGATGTCATAATTTACATTATTATCTGTGTGGCTTGAGGAAAAACAATTATAGAGGAGTGCTGTGACGATGTATATTATTGTGCAATGTGGTTAGAGAAAAAATAATTGTGGAGGAGTGATGTTATAATACATATTATTGTGGTGTGTGGCTTTAGGAAAAGCAATTATGAAAGAGTGATGTGACAATGTACATTATTGTATTATTGTGTAGTGTGGTTAGGGAAAAAATAATTATAGAGGAGTAATTATTGACTAGTGTGACTTAATTGAGAATATATTATAGAGACATCTTCAACTTTTGTGTATTAGTTTTTCTATAGTTTGTTTGAGTAATGGATGGTTGTGTTGTTTGTGTAGCATTAACAATTTTGTGAATTGTTATTAAATGTTGTTATGTTGAATACTTAAAATTATTGTTATTTATTGAAATTATGCAGTATATATTGAACATAAAGAGGAAAATTAATGAGAAACACACATTCATTAAATACTTTAGCTAATTATACATGAAATACTTTGTGTTAAATGAAACATAATCAATGGCGAGAACTGGATGCTCTAACACTACAAAAAAATCATGTATGTGGTGACATTTTTTCTTGTATACAGCGTCAATTACAAATGTCACTTTATACGTGTGTGGTTGAGGTGTATTAAATTGTTCAGATGCCAACGAATGTCAGTAAGGTTCTTGTCGTGGTGGATAATAGTTACAGTTGCAAATGAATGTCGACAAGGATCCTCTTGTGGATGATTGAATTTTGTTGTGTTCGTGGATCATTTAGTAGATGCGACACTGACAAAAAATATATTGAATTCGCCATGTACCATTCTATGTAATCTCTATTATGGAACAAAGGTCCATGAATTGGAGGACCAATTAATGTTAGTTCGCGACAGTTGTTCCACGTGTTTATCCACCTTACATGCTTAGTCTGCCAATTTTCGCCATGTCGTCCTCGCATATCAATTTTGTGTAGTTTTTCCAAGTTGTTAGGTGGGGTAGGCATTTCTTGGAACGTACCAAATTGTAATTGAACTCTATCATATTGGTGCCATTCCACTATTGCAAATCAAATGATGGGAGTGTATGCTGTCCAAATTTTAGCATCCTTGTATGCTTCTAGCGGGATTGATGCCTCGAAGTTCTTGTATGGATTCCATTTAAACTGTAGTAAGTCATTGTTATTAGAAAATTTGTCTTAAAGTTTAAAATTTACAAATAAAATTCCAGAGAATGCTTTTTGTCGATTACTTGATCAACTTGTATGTGGTCAATCATAGATCTGTACCCCACTAGGTTATTGTGAGGGACGTTTTTGAAGTTAAGAACCCTACCACCACTCCATCTACAAATTAGGGGTGTCACAACCGGGGTCACGACGGGGACGGCGAACAAAAAATAATTTTCATTTTCAAAACAGAGGAGTCGCCACCATAGTTTATTAGGAAAAATTATGGAAAACCAAAAACAAGATAAAGCAAGTTTGCAAATCAGATTTAGAGTTCGGGAGTCGGTTACGTGTGGGGAAGGTGTTAGCACCCCCACAACGCCCGTCCTAAGACGGTACCTTTAATTAAATAAGTAATCTGAGTGTGATTTTTTTAAAATATTTATTTTCC
>Ga0209489_104326_pt1 | contig 26349 bp, 9 predicted proteins | sample SiratrowhiteBW_FD_187527 | JGI IMG/M metagenome (GOLD analysis project Ga0209489, IMG submission 187527) | Root nodule microbial communities of legume samples collected from California, USA - Siratro white BW (SPAdes) (version 2) | ecosystem: Host-associated > Plants > Roots > Nodule | place: USA... | reverse complement strand
CTTCTAGAAAAAAAAAAAAAAAACATGTTTTGCATGAGAGATAAAGAAGAGCAAGAGAAAGTTCACAGGGTCTAGAGGCCGCCATGAAATGATGCAGAAGGTTGGAATTTTGTAGTTTGTATCCCCACATGGTGACATGGGCGCAGTAATGGGAGAACAGAATTTATGTCATCTTTTTTACTAACATTTCATAGTATTTCTGGAATCATAATTGAGTTCTCCTTGACAATGTCTACTTTAAATGTTGATTGGATTCACCTAAAAATGTCAAATTAAATTTGTTGATCCAATATATAAGATTGGGGTTTATTGACCATGAAAAAATTAGAATAAACATTAAGGAATGTTTGGTATACAGAAAACTTTTAAGTTCCAAAAAATTGATAACCTAACTTTTCCGAGTTTCTCTTGGAATTTTCTTTTTTTTTTTTGCTAATTTTTTATGACACTATTTTTATGAGTGGAGGTGAAAATCTATTGTTTTCCAATTGATATAACAAATTTTAATTAAAAAAAATACAATGTTACTCTCATTAAAATATTATTCAATATGACAATAAAATAATTTTTTAATAAAATAATACATTACTATTTCTTTCTTAGAAAATTTTTAAAAATGTTTTAGTTCAATCAAATAAAACTTAGTCATTCATAGAAATTATAATTCTCAGCATTCATAATGTTTTATCTGAAAACAATTATTTTCTACCATATTTTTTTTATCTCGGCCTAATATTCACCCAAAAAAAATATCATTTCGTGATTGAATCGTGCATTATTACATTATAAAATGAAATCAATTATGGCAGTGGTTTCTTCATGTAGTTAACAAGGGGAAAAATAATAATTTATACAAATTTTGAAAACAAAGAATATTTGCTCAACAATAAGTATATAATTAATGTAATTAATATTTGAACGTTATCATACTATTAAATGTTTGTTTCAATTACGGGAACATTGCAAAGAGTTAACTACGCTGGTTGTTTTAATTTATTAATTATGTTACCTTGTAATCCTGTGGAATGGAATCTTCGACCCTTTAATTGCTATATTTAGTTTTCTTTTCTTCTGAACTCATGCTTTCAAATAAAATTAAAATAAAAAAGAATCATGTGGTCATCTTAAATCGTTTGCACGATCTCTGAAATTGATTTGAGTTGTCAAATTTTACGGATTGATACGATCAGATTTAGAAAATTTAGGTGAACATGATCAAGAGCTTTTTTAAACAAGTCAATTAGTGGACTTTTTTTTTTAAATAGACTAATACGTGGTTCTTCATAAAATTTCATAAGAATATACTAAAAATTTAAATATTTTTACACTATTATTCAATCATTAATTTGTATATATTATAAGATTCTAAGCTTTTATAGCTATTTCTTTAAATTTTTAATCTCATAAATGAGATAATTTAAAATTATTTAACTATATAGTTTGTTTCACTAATATGAAAATCAAATCCTTCATGTAGACAAATGAATTTAAATTTTAAAAATATTTAATTTTAAACCATTGCAATAATAATAAAATAATTTGTATTTGTAAAATTAAACAAGTATGTTAGGTATAAGTAATCTTTTTAACAGCTTTAACTAATTAAATATTTGTATTGATTAGACATTTTAAAACACACCGACTTAACTTATTTAATAAATAAATTAGGCCTAATAAATTTATTGTCCATGAAGTCATAACATAAGCTCTCAACAAAGAGCTATGACTAATTTCCAATCTTAGGAATGATATAATGATTATATTAGGCAAAAAGGAGAGCAACCTGATCATTATGAATTTCTATAAGTTCACTGTTTCTCTTCAGAATCTGTTCTCTCTCTTTTTTTTTTTTTTAATCTTAATATTTATTAGAAAATTAAATTAGAGTGGGGAGTTAATTAAGTACCTTGGTTTGCCTTTGCACACTCCATGGCTAAATCGATAGCAGACTTTTTGAAGCCAACCACCACAACCTTCTTTCCTTTGAGAAGCTTAGTAGCAGCCTCTTGGTCAAGTTTACAGTAATCAAGCGTGTGCAGGATCCTACCATTGAACACTTCAGGGCCTTTATTGCATGCAAATTCTGGAATCTTTGGTATGTCACCATATTTTCCAGCGCAAACCACTACAAACTCAAACGCGTACCACTGAAATGTAGTTCACAAATAATTGTTATTCCTAAAAAAAAATGCATAGATTAATGCTTAGGATTCAAAGATAGGGAATGTAGAGTTTATGTATATATGATTGTGACTTTTGTTATAAATACATAATTAATATTTATGAAATAAATCGGTTCTTATAAGTCTTATCTTACATGTTATTTTTATTAAGTTGAATTATGTTTAAAGGTCATTTTCTAATATTTTATTAGAGTTTATCTTAATATATATTTTGGCTCTACTTTAAACTATCAACAAAAATCAAGATCTAAATAATTGGAGATAGAGGACCTAAACATCAAGTACTTTCATGAGCAAATCAAATAAAGGAGACTGAAAAATATGATTAAGGGAGTTATAATTGAAAATGATTGGTGTAACAAAAGTTAAAGAAGAAATTAAGAACTTTTTTAAGAAAAAATTTAAGAAGAAATCTGAGATCAAAAGGTTAGGCTAAATAATGCAAACTTCTCATGCATAAATCTAATATGTACATTTTTAGAAGAGAAAGTTAAAGCAGCAATATGAGATTAATTATGATAGGAAAAAAGTCCTGAATCAAATAGTTTTAATTTTAATTTTATAAAACATTTATAAGATATAATTAAAGGGGATGTCGTAAGGGTTGTGAATGGTTTTCATAATTATGGAAAAATGGTTAAAGAGAGTAATATCTCTTTTATTAAGAGGTCCATATCTAAGGTTGATAATCCACAAGAAACGGAAGAATGTATGTCAATATCGCTATTAAAGAGTATATAAGAGATAATATGAAAAATCCTATAAAAAATGCAAAAGTATTGCATAACATAATAAATTAAAAATGGTCTACATTTGTTGAGGGGTGAGGATTATTGGATAGTGCAATGGTTGTTAATGAAGTTATAAATGAAGTAATAAAAGAGGATAAGAATATCATGCTAGCAGACTTCGAGAAAACTTATGATACGGTGATGGATAGGTTAAACTTTTGTGCCAAGTGAAGAAAATGGATTAGAGGATGTTAGAGTCTTCATCAATTTCGATTCTAGTTAATGGAAGTTTTACCAAAAGACTAAGATGAGAGGACACTCTAGCCTCACTCTTGTTTTTCATAGTGAAGCTGAAAATATGGGTTAATGGAAAAGAAATAAGTACCAATTAGTTTGCTGCACTTTGTCAATGATACAATATTTGTATCTAAGGCAAAGGTAAAAAAAAAATACTATTAATAAAGAGCATCCATAGGTGTTATGGATTAGCTTCATGACTTAAAGTTAATTAATTTTCATAAGAGTGGCTAAAGAGCATTGAAATTCAGTAGATGTTAAGGAAAGAGTTTTGACAAGACATGATATCTAGAGTAAAAAAGATGTTAAGGGAATGTATATATTTTACCAGAAATATCAGTCAAGTAAAATCAGTAATATCTACCGTCTCATTATTTTACTTATCTATCTCAAAATACTAGTTAGTGTGAAGAAGACAATTACGAGAATTTAGAGTAAATTATTATAGAGATGAAGACATGAGGTTAGAAAGATTTCATGAGTGAAATGAAAAAAAAATTAATATATATATATATATATATATATATATATAAACCAAAAGAAGAGGATGATTTAAGAGTGAAGGATTTAAAATTATTCAATACAATTCTATCGGAGAAATAAAAATATTTATTTGAATAGTATTTTACATATAATACACAATTTAACTTTACAGAATTTATGAAAAATAAAAGATCCAGCTTTTTCTTTCAAAACCTAACCTCACTTCTTAAGAGTTGCTTTAGTTTCATAATAATTTACCAAATTCTTCCTTCAACTTTAAATCATATTATATTCTAAATGACATAATAGTTAGATTAAAGTAAGTTAGAAGACCCAAGTCAAGTAAATAATTATTGAAAGACCAAAACTGCTAACTATATCAGAAAAATAAGAAGTACAAGGTATAATTTTATTCAATAAGAACTTTGCAACATGAGGAAGTCAGGGATTAGATATCGTTAAGAAAGATGAGATGATTGTATAGGATTGCTTGATATAAGTCAGAAGTGATTCAGAAAATTATATATATATATATATATATATATATATATATATATATATATATATATATATATATATATATTCTTTTACCTCAATATCTAAACAGACTTTATATCCTATTTTCATAGAATAAATGGTTAATTTATTCCTTAAAATTGTATTTCGTTATAGTCTAAAAACTAAGAAAACCTCAAATATGTTCCTGAAAAATTTTAGACTAATTTAAGACTTTCAAATTTTTTAGTCCGAAAACTTAAGAGATAATAAAAACATATATTTAGGGAAAAAAAAAGAGAGATCGATTTTAAAAACTTAAATAAAATCCCTAGAAAGTTGAGTTTGGTATACAATACTAAACTAGTTATTTGTTAGTGTGTAGTCCAAGATGACGAGACCATATAGTTTCATGAATTTGCGTGTGATATATTTTTAGTTAATTCTTTTGTAATTTAATAATATAATTAGACCTTATGCGAAGATTAATCTGAAAGATTGTGGTGTAGATGAAGTATACTAATTTATATGTATATGATAAGGTAGAATATAGAGTTGAAAGTGAACAAATACCTGAATGGTGTCTGAATGATTGGTCTTCACAGCAAGTTGCCATACAGGGTAACCAGGGAGAGGGGTTCCATGATGACTAGGTAGGCCTCCAAAATTGGAACAACCATCGTGGTCGCCAACATACCTAATTTCCACCACCTTGGAGTTGAATCTGATGTTCTTAACCAAATCAAAGTGGTGAGCATAGGAATGCAAATACTCCAAAATCTCCATGTGCGTAGGGAAATCTGAATTGTCTCTTTGGGGCCAAGGGAAATCACTGAACTCATAGTCACGTCTGTGTGACTGAAGCTTAGTGGAGTTGTAGGAGCAATGCCTCCACACCCCACCAATGGAATCAGAGGCCTCAAAAACAAGAGGGTTGTGATGGGATAGGTGTTTGGTCGCAGCTATGCCGCTTACACCAGCTCCTATTATGGCTATTTTAGAAGCTAAGATTGGAAGGTTATCAAGCGTGGCCATTGTAATAACAAAACTAGGGCAATGATAATGGTGTTGGTGTGTACTGTGTGTGTGGTATGAAAAGGTGTGGTTCTCCCAATATATAGAACACTACAACTCACGAGGCTGCATGCAAACGTCAAGAGTGAAAGCACGTGATTTGGACTAAATATTAATCCAAGGGTTTAAATCAACTTTTCCTTGAACACTACACTAATTAATAGAAGTTTTTGAAAAAATATTAATTATACTTTCTCTTTAGTCTTATTTTTTTATTTATTAAGTGGATATAAAGAAATATCCATATATAATTGACATGTAACCAAATATATTTGGATATAATGAAGAGACATTAATCATGTGAGCTTCTTATATAAGAAATCTTATCTTTGTAATTAAAAATATTGAGATAATAAATGTGAGTGAGTTTTTATCTTTTATATATAACTTGTCTTTATTTAATGTGGAGAGTTGGTATTTAATTAGAGAGATTTGGTTGATATATAATTAGAGAGATTTTAACATATGTAACTAGAGAAATTTGATTGTATGTGATTAGAAAGATATAGATCAGATAAATTCTTAATACATATAAAAAACCTCACTTTATTTTTAATTTAAAATCGTAAAGACAATAATTTATGGTCTTTTTTCTTTTGTATTATTTTCATAATATGAAATTTTCAATCTCATAATTTTTTTACAATCCATAATGTGAATATGACAAACACTATATAAGAGAATATATTTAAATTTGATAAGCCATGAAACAAGTTATATAAAAATCTTAGTCAAGCAACGATTTTATAAATCTTTTTCTTCTTCATATACTTTATTTTTTTTTATCATATTATGTATCAACTTCTATATAACTTTTTTTTTAATTTTTTTTTCTTCTTACCTCTTTTCTTTCCACTTCAATATGGATGTTTATCATTATTGCTCATAAGATTTGTAACGAAATTAGTCATTTGTGGATGTTGTAGAATTTTCGGGCTGGACCTTTTAGGGAGTTGTTGAATTCTTTATATATACCTAATCAAATTTATTAGTTGTAAAGTGATATGTCATAAGCAGAGAGGGAAATCAATGGCTTTCGAAGGAGTTTTCTACCGTTTCTTTTTTGTTTTTTTTTTATTATTTTTACTTTCGTTCATTTTAATAATTTTATATCTCTTGGACGTTTTTCTTCCATACTTTCTACTTGTATCTCATTATATTATTCTTATTTTTAGCAGATAAAAAAAAAATTATTCTTATTTTCATCTTGCCAACTTTTCTATAAAATTTGTGCTGTTGTTTTTACTTAACCTTTTTGCATATCTCTTTCTAATCGTGTTATTATGTCATTTCTGTAACAGGATAAATTGTTTGCCCATAAAATATATATCGTGTATATGAATAATTCGATCATTGTCCAATAATATAAGTAAATTAAGAGGAACCACCTACCTAGCTCCATTTTTTAAGTATTAGTTTATAAAATAAGGTTTTTTTTCTTTCTTTTTTTTTCATTTTCTACTATCTTAATGTAAGTCTTAAAAGTGGATTTAGGCAGAAAGTGGGATAAGAAAAAATTAGAGAGAAAAAGTAAAGGATGAAAAACAAGTAATTTAATGAAAAATAAAGGAAAACTAAGAATTAAAGGAAGTGAGAAAAAAAAAGAAAAAAAGTGAATATATGTTTGTAAATGTTTTAATTATATTGTTCATAATATACATACATGGTCTGTTCCGATAGGATGGGTAATTAATGAAAAATAAACTATTATTTGTTCACAAACAATGCCTATTCGACACTCTACACATAATATATAGAGAAGAAGTCAGAGACAAACCACGAGTTTGAAATGTATTTTTCATATTGTTTTCCATTTTGATGAATTATTACTTTTCTATCAGAAAAATAATTATTACGAGCAACCTATACATAGCTGATGGGCATGATCCAATCAATCCAAGCTCAAGTTTAATTATAGTATCGTATTCTAAATTAAATCTGAGTATTTTTTAAATATTAGTTTAAGTTATATTTCAAGTCATTTCAATTTGATTTGGTGTTTTATACTTGCTTTGCATTAATAAATATTTTTATTTAATACATAATATTAATATAACATGTATGATATTAGCTATTTAAAACATATTATGAAACTTATATTTTTTATTTTGTATGATTTAACTATATGAATTATTTGTTAATAAAAATCCTAAAAAATGTTAAGAGTCTACATATTACGTTAAACAAATTGAGTTGACATAATCTTTTTTGTTACTCAATTTCGAGCTTTCTCACCTTAAAATAAATGTGCCTGCCTTACTTGAATTGCCGTGCAAGATTTTATTTATTTATTATTATTACTTTTCTTTTTTATGTGAAATTGCACTGTCCCTTATTTTGGGTGGTGGGCCATTTTCTCTGTTCAAATAGTTTTCTTCGTCTTGCTCCAGGGAGGCATAGTTTGTCATTTTGGTTGATTGGTGTTTTTCTTATAATTTTGGTATCTGTCTCTTAACAAAGGCCTTTACCTAGCTCTTTAAATATTTATTGGTGTGTATCAATTTATTGGGTCATTGTTGGTAGTCAAATTCACAATATTATATCTATCAACTTATTAAGAGCTTCTGAAGTAGTATCAACACTCAAAATAAACTCACTAGGAACAATTTAGGGTGTACAACGGTTCAAAATGTTCATATGAATAAGTATGGGGATATTTTAAATTATTCCTTAATGAACATACCGTTCAAGTATTTGAGATTATTAACTGGCGAAGATTCAAAAGAGAAAGTGACGTGAGATAATACAGTGAGCAAAATTAGAAAGAAATTATTCTAATAAGAATGAGGCACCTGTAATTTACCGAAAGAGTCTATTTAATTAAGTCAGTAATTTTTTCTTTCATTTTTATTTTAATTATTTTCTTTCGTTGTTTCAAAATTAAAATATTAAAATTTAAATATAAATTTTGAGGAAATTAAATATACAAACATAAAATAATTATGATTCAATTTGGTGACAGTATCTTAAGAAATTGATGGAAAATAAATTTGACAAATAGGAAAGGAACCAAATTTAGATTTTAGAAAGACATATTTAGATTTTAGATAGACATATAGAATGAAGATATTCCTTTTAAAAAAAATATCTTTAAGGTATATAGAATTATTGTAATAAGATAACCATGATGTCGGATATGAGGTTGTAGAGTAATAATAAATTGAGAATGAAAATCGATTCGGAGATGGGATTGATTTTAGTGGAAATTACCTATGGTGATACACTAATAATAAATCAAAGAATATGAGAACGATAAATGGGTATGAAAAATAGATGAATTTGGGATTTATATTGTTAGCTCCGCTTATAGAATTTTATACAAAAATGTGGATGTGTTTTTCATTTTTTTTCATGATATTGAAAGTAGGCAATCTTAACACTTTGCTTAGAGGTTGAGATTGAATAAAGCATAAAGGGGTACATTTAACTAAAAAATTATTTGTCCTGTGTGGAAATACAGAGAAATTAATTATGCATCTATTTTTTTTAAAGTAAAATATCAAACCATGTATGGAATTTGTGTAATAGGTGGACATTATTAATATCAGTATTTACTTTAATTTTGATTACTTAAACTGAATATTGAAAGGTGATGCGGATGATTATAATTATTTATATTTGGAAGTAAAGAAATTCGATCGTGCTTAGAAATGATAAAGGTGATGTGTCTACTTGAAAGTTTGGACTATTACAAATAATATTTTTAGAACAATCTTTGCATATCTTGATTGGTGTACAATTCTAAACACTTGTCTTAAAAGGTTGTTCAGAAATTGTCTTCACATATGAGAATTTGGCTCTTCAGAAATTGAATTTCAACCGGTTGTTTGATACCGATAATGTTATTTCACATTATGAATTTGGTTATTTGAGAACTAAATTCTCAATAATAAACAGGTTATTCTAGTACATGTAGGCACGCATTCATTTGTGGAATAATTTTTAAATGGGTTTATTAAAGAAAATCTAAAGAATTAGCTCATATAAAAAAATAGTTTTTCATAATATATCGAATCTCCATGTGGAATATTTATCTATATTTAATATTGGATAGTATTTTTTGACATGATTGCATGAAAGAGACATTATTACAATATTTGGCCAAAAGGGTGAGAACGTGGAACACTTTAGAGGAACCTGAAGAATAGAAAAGGTTATCAAACACTTGGAAGACATTTTATTCCAGCTATTAAATCAATCACCAAAAATCAAGATATTTTGGAGCTAGTTTAGATATATGTGATTGTGTTACAATGTTTCCATAAATAGGTTATGTTTGGTCTTTGATAGCATTCTTTGGCATCTATGTATTTGTACTCAGTGGCATAGCTTAGTTGTGGTTTGGTAGGATGGTCATGGCCTCCTAAACTATCATTTATACTTTTAGTAATTACTAATAGATTTTTTATAATACTCTTTGATATTTTTAAAGATTATTTGTTCTTCAACTGTCAATGAGTTATTAAATGAACATTAAAAAAATAAATTATTGTCATAGAAACAATAATAAAATAATAGACAATATCTCATGAAATTATTCCACTTTTAAATGAAAATTAGATAAATGACAATAATAATGTTAATTAATAAAATTACTAATTTAAAATTAACATTACATTATCAAGTATATTATATCCTATTAATTAATATCAATTTAACTTTAAATCACGTTATCTAATAAACAAAGTCAATAATTTAAATTAATAATGAAAATAAATAGTAATATTATGCAGGATGCATATTTTAAAGTATAAATATTCTACTCAATTGCGTCAAAATTTAAATCATCACCTTATTGTTAATTCAAGCTCGTCTTATTTGCTACAAACTTCATCTTTTTGTTATATTTACCAAATTAAAAATTTAATTTGGGCCCACTATTAATTAGAGTGCAAAATTAAATTTGTATATATTCTACCACCAATTCACACGGAACAAACTTCTAGGCAAAATCAACACACAATTATGCAACTTCTTTCGCAACCATAGTAAAGATAAACCATTCAAATTCTTTATTGTTGATGTCAGAAAGAGAAGAATTTTAAATATATTAAATTTATTTTTGCACATTTCACATAGTTGTTATAATGAACAATCCTATTCTTTAAGTATTTACAAAAGCAAGATGAAGACAAATGCAGATATATATAATAATTCTGCATTTTATGAAAAAAGAGCCTACAAACTTACATTATATGTGTTAGTATTTTAATTTTAATTAAATATACTAAAGAGATAAGAGAGAAATTCTATAATATTCTTCACTGTATTCTTTATTATGTGAAGTTATACTTTTTCCAAGAAAGTCTTTATTATATATTCTCTTTATGAGACTTCTTTTTTGTATTCAAAGTTGTTTTATAATTAGAAGTGATAAGAAATAATATTTGAGATTTTAGTCTTAATAAGAGATTAAGATCAGAAGTAGGCATTATACGACCTTGTTTGTCATAAGTGATTTTGTGTACTTATTTAAAATGCATTTGAAATTAATTAGTGGATAACACTTTAATAGTATTTTAAAGAGAATTAGACCAAACTTAAAATGAAGAAGTATGTAATTTATTGAATAACATTCTATCTGAAAGAATTTTTCTTACTTTATTCAACCTCAGCCTAAAATGTATATGTTATTTCAATATTTTGACAATGATAATTAAGAAAAGTAGTATAAATAGTTGCGTAGATACGGAGGGAAATGTAAAAGAGAAATAACCTCTTAAAAATACATGTAATAGAAAGCAATGTGCTAAAATATTACATAATACCTTAAAATCTAGGTAAATTTCCTCTTAAAAATACATGTAATAGAAAGCAATGTGCTAAAATATTACATAATACCTTAAAATCTAGGTAAATTTCCTAAACTAGTATACTTTTATTTTGAAATTTCTAAAATAGTGTATTTTTTATTTTATTTCATATATGAGTAAATAGTTAAGAAGTTACACGATATGAATATAAATAATTATATTATTGCACGATTGAATTTAAGATTACATGAAATCGTGAAAAGATAACCTAATTTAGTTAAAGAAATGAAATTATGGAAATTGTGACTTTAATTAAGTAATTAATTGATTAATTGAAATGGTTAGGCTACTACAAGAATTTAGGATCATTAATTCTCCCACCTTTCCTCTCCTATTTTTCCATATTGTATTGAGTTGTGCACATAAAATTAAATTACAATTAATACATAATAATAAAACCATTGACATATTCAAAGTTAATGCCTTCATTAATAGACCTTTGTAATCCTTATTATCATCTTTTCACTTCAAAGGCTTCAGAAGGTAGAAGATAGAAGGTATCCAGTCATTTTTATTTTAATGTTTATTTTAATTACAATAATATAATTACAGTAATATATATTTATATATATATATATATATATATATATATTTTGTTATCTATATATATTGTGTAGCTTTCATTGTTATAAGTTACTTGTTACAATGACTTATAATAGCATACTTCCTTATCAATATGCATTTATTCTAATTTAGTTTTATATGCACAATCCAATACAACATTAAAAAACATGAGAGAAAAGGTAGGAGAATTAATCACCTTAAACTCTTGTAGTAGTCTAAGAATTTCAATCAATTAATTACTTAATTAAAATTGTACTTTTATTCTATAATTTCATTTGTTTAATTAAATTGTGTTATCTTATCACCATTTCATATAATCTTAAATCAAATCGTACAATAATAAAACCGATTTATTCACAATAATATAGTGTAATCTCTGTATGATTTTACTCATATCCGGAAATAAAATAAAAAATATACTATTTTGGGAATTTAAAAAAAAAATCTATCATTAAAGTTATAAAGAGAACAAACATAAAATTGATATTTTTTATTATTAGAAAGTAGTATATATAAGTCCTGAAAGTTTGATGCCGTTACTTTATGGAATGGAATTTATGAGGTAAATAATATAATGTTTTTGTTGTGCAGCTAGGTCAGGTAAAATTAGATTTTGTGTGAAGTAAATAAAATAGATACTAAAAAGTTGTGTTCAGTGTGTACCTCGTACCTTGAGATATTGATTGAATTATATTAAGCAATTTCTTAAATTAGTTTAGAAAACATTTTCAGTCACTAGAATCCAGTGGTTCTCTGGGTTTGCTCCCTCAATTCTCATTGTTGAGACTTTTATACCTCAAATTGGCTTAAATTGATTACATAAAGCATTAATTAAGTATGGAGGAGCATTTTAATTAATATTATTTATTGTGATTAGAGTATTTTTTTTCCTTTTTCTTATTTTCAGTATTTTTTATTTTATATTTTAAAATTATGATTTATAATTTTTTTTATTAAACCAAATTTATTTCCATCATATTTCATTGCAATTATCATTTATTTTTTAATTTTACATTTTAAAATTATAATTTATACACTTATCTTTTTATTAAACTAAATGATCTACTACTTATTCGTCATTTTCTTTTTCATTACATACCTATCAATACTAAATAAATTAAATTTTATTTAAAAATTTTAAATAATTTTAAAAATTCAGTTTCTGGAGAATCAAATTGTCATCTGATTGTTTGGTTCCTGCCACGAAAAGACTTATGGAATTCGGTTTCTGGAGTCAAATTGTGATGGCAATTTTGTTTTCTGCTGTTAGAACAGATGAGGAACATCATATGAGTGATTCAAATTTGGTGTTATGGAAACTGTGTCCGAGTCTGAATCTGTTTTCTTGCATTTTCGATGACTAAAATTTCACCGGAATTAAATTTCAAGTTGGCCAGATTCAAGAATGGGGTTCTGTTTTTTTTTTATATATAGGATTTAATGTTTGAACAAAGGAAAATAAAATAAAATAAATTTTAAAAACTTATTGTAGGTAAAGAAGAATGTTTTGAAAAGGTTAATTAAAAATTGAGAGAACAAATTTTAAATGATTTATGAGAGAAAAAATAATAAATTATTTAAGGTTGAATATAATTTGGTTTAAAAGTAGAAGAAAATATTAAAGTTTTGTTGATGTTTTTTGTTATTAGTAAATTAAAAAAATTTGAAATTATTTTAGAAAATGTAGTTGAAAATGTTAAATAAAAATCTAGTGTTAATTTATAGATTTAAAAATAGATAAAAATAAAGGAAAAAATTTTAAAGTAAAAAATTTTATTAAAAAAAGAATTAAAATTTGGAATGGTTTATTTTTAATTTGTACGAGAAAGGGAGGTAAATAAAGAAGTATGTAGGGGGGAAGTTATTTATTTTTCTTAAATTTATATGAAACTAACGTTATAATTATTAGTTGGTTTCAAATTAAAATGAAAAAAATACTATAAAAATGATTGAATTAAAATTTTGAAAGAATAATAAAAATACAAAAAGAATGAAATGAAATATGGTATATGTATTTTGAACTAATTAATGAGAAAATAAAAGATAAATCATTTAATTTTTATATTTTTTATTAAATTTAAATTGGACAAGAATAAATCATAATAATTAACTGTATTTTTATAACAAAAATTATAATACTAGTATTTGAATTAAATTTTGTATTTTTAGTTTGTAAAAAAATATCTAAACAAGTAATAACAAAAATAAAATAAAATTGTTGGGATATTTTAAAAAAATATTAATTAATTATTTGTAAAATTTTAAATAAAAGTTAATTTATTCATTTTTAATATATATATATATATATAATAAAGAAAATGTATTTTTTTTCACTAGTATCCTTTCTGGAAAAAAGTTATTCAAGTAGTATTTTTTTTCACTTTAATTTCTTAAATAGTACCATTTACTTAAGTTATTGAAGATTCCGTTCCCATAATCCAATAATTTTATTTTATTTTTTATATTACTTATTTTTTATATTTTTTAAAAAAACTAAAAATAAAATTTTAATTCAAATAAAAAAAATAAAATTATTTCTTATGTCAAACCTTAAACCCTTAAAAATAACCCAGTAAATGGAAAATGTTTTACAGTAAAAATTCTTATTAAAAATAGAATTAAAATTTGCAACAGTTTATTTGTATAAGAGAGGGAGGTAAATATAGTAAAAATACAAAGAGGATGAAATGAAATGTAAACAATACTAATTAAGAAATTAAAGTAGAAAGAGTACTAATTAAAGAATTAAAGTGAAAAGAGTGTTACTTGAATAAATAGTATTAGTTAAGAAATTGAAACGTAATTAGTATTAGTTAAAATATTAATTAAAGTAAAAAGAATGTTATTTTAGTAATCTTTTCCAAAAGGTACAAGTCAGAGAGAAAAAAAGTTGATATTTGAATATTTTTTTATCAAAAGGTATTAATGGAGAAAAAAAGTCAACAAAATAAGTGAATAAATATATTATTTAGTTTAATAAAAAAGTAAGTGTATAAATTATAATTTTAAAATGTAAAATTAATAAATAAAATAAAATATTATTTAAATAAAAAATGTTGAAAATATAAAAAAATAAGTAAACAATATTAATTAGGGAATTGTGTGCTAGTCGAGTAGTTTTTTGGAAAATAGTGGTAATGGGAAAAAAAAGTTTCTATTTTACAAGTCTATTAGTTGATAGGAATTAAAGTGAATCAAAAGGAGTGTTTTAAGTGAATCAATGAGTATAATTGATCATTGGAAAATAATAATAATAATAATAATAATAATAATAATAAATAAAATTGTTTATCCAATTAAAATAATTCACAATAAGGTTAATTAAGATCTTCTGTCCTTAAAATACTCACTTCATGGATAACACTAATATATATTTAACATTTGTTAACATTTTCCTGCGCTTTCCAAAATTTTATGAGTTTTTGGTAACATTTCTGTCAATAAATGTTAGTAATTTTTTCAAAATTTGTAAAAAAAGTAATTTACTAAATTTTGATAGAAGGCACCAACAATATAACAAAAAGTGACTGAATATGATGTTATGAAATCTTGGAAGATCTTGTGTTTTCATATCTATAATAAAAACATTCTAAACATAAGAATCAAAATCATGATGCCACCATAGAGGTGGTTTATTTTATAATAGAAAACAAAGTGCAATTGCATCACACTGTATTACTTTTCATCTAAACAATGTTGACAATATAAAAAATAACAATCATCTGCACTAGAAAACCACATATCAGAAAGACGATACTAAAAAGTGGAAAATCACACCAAAATCGACTACAATAAAAGGAGAAATCAAACTTATCCTGGAAAATTCAGAATTAATAGACCTAGGTATATTATCCAATCAAGTTAAACTTTGGAAAATAGCACCATGATTACTGTCCCTGACACATATGACTACTATTACTAAAACAATTAAGCCACATATATTTCTAATATGTCATGGAATAGAGTATTATTATGTCTATTTTGAACATTCGTAATCTCCCCGGCAATAATCACTTCCATAACTTCAGCATTTATATCATCGATTTGCATTATTCGTGTGATCAATGTCTTTGTATAAAAAGTTAACTTTCCTTCTAAATCTTAGTGCTGAAATAGAAATAATGCATGCATACTTGGATTATTTAGTAATTATTGTTAATTGTTTTAATTGAGAATAATCTGTATAGCATATGATAAAGATAACATTTGAAAAGTTTTATGTGATTAAATATAAAGTATAATTAATTCAATTATAGTAAGCACCAAAACTTTTCCAGTTCCACTAAAAATTGTTTAGGTTTTAACAGCCGACAGCACTACCATACCAAACCCAACCATCATCCACTGAACCCACATGAGTTATGAGTTATGATGCTCAAGACTTCTCTCCATTTTGTTCATGACAAAGGAGGCAAAAAATACAATTTTGAACAATCTTTTCAGCTATACACCTTCTTTTTAGCTCTGATTTACCTTCTTTAGTTATGGAGTCTCATTTTTTTGTTAATACATAAAGTCTAACAAAGTATTATCTTTCTTTGCTTCTCTAATAACATGCTAATATATATTTGTTTTCAAATTATTAATATCCTATATGTGTGCTTTGATAATATATTTTTTATAATGTTATATATCATGTGTTTGCTCTATTATATTTTTCAGACAACTAGGGTAGGCAAACACACCATGAATAAAAATATTGATTTCTTAAGCTTCCAGGGAACTACAATTCGTCTTAACCCTCTAAAAGGTCTAAATGTTCAGTTTCACTTTAATTATTTTCATAAATATATTATACTTTTATGTAGATTATTCACATGACATTTCTTCTTATTTCAATGCACTTTAACTTAACTAATTTTATTTACAAAATATTTTTTTTATATTTGAAATATTAATCTTAATTAAATAAAAATTCAATATATTTTTAATCTCTACATTTTAAATCCTTCAATATTCAAATCTTAAAAAGGACTAAAGTTCCACGTCACTTTGAATAAAGGTTGGTATTAAAAAGAAACCTATGCAATAATTAACTGACAAGTAGCACACTCAAACTTTACAGTCTCATTTCTTCTTCTTTTTTTATTTTTAATTGGTGGCAAAAAGATACTATTATTACATCTGAATTCAGCATATAAAGATATTACATTATTATTATTATTATTAATATACATAATTTTATTTGAACAAAGAAACACAAAAAAGGAAAAAGAGTCACCCTGCTTTACCAAATAAATTAATTAGACATTACGTGACATTACACTTTAACGTACTATACTTGACCTGTTACCTCCATTTCCCATACTTCTTTGTATCCATTCAATTCTGAGAGATGATGAAGCCTGGGCTGTGCCTGGGCCCGGGCCTGGACTTGGACTTCCGGTTCCTACTTTGACCGAGCCGATTAATCATATACAGAGCATTGCTGGTGACCTTGGAAACATCGGTGACCCTGCGTTTGACGTCGGGCCTGGCATTGCCAGCGAAACCGTCGAGGCAGGTGTCGCCGTCAGTGAGGGCGGCGCTGACCCACGTCTGCGCGTTGCTCATTTGCCAGCGGAAGGTCTCGGAGCGTAGGTGCTGCAGCTCGTCGAGGCTCCGCCGGAGCTGCTCCACGGAGTCCGAGATCTGCTCCGTGCAGTCGCGCAGCGCGGAGCGCTGCCTTTTGCTCATGGCGGCGGCGTCGCCTTTGGACAGGGCGTGCAAGAACTTGGAGGTCCGGCGGGTGTGGGCCAGGCTAACCCTGAGCGCGGCCCGCGCCAGGTCCAGGGGCGTGTTGGTGGGTCCCGAGCAGCGGGAGAGTGTGCGCAGGCACAGACGCGGGTAGCGCGCCTGGACGCAGGAGGATCGGAGTAGATCCTGCGGCTTGCTCTGTGCTGCCATGGTGAAAAGCGTTGGAGATGATAAGAAAAATAAGAGTATAAGCATTTGGAGTTGCATTGTTGTGAGATTATAGTTTTGTTGTGTTGTTTTGTGTAGATCTGGTGGAAGAAGAGAGTGAGTGATGAACAGTGAGGTGTGGCAGTGTTGGTAGTTGGGAAATGGGAGAATGATTCTGATTTTGTGAATTAATAAAGGGATTTTTGTGTTATGCTGTTGTAGCTGTAATGGCGGTGGAATTTGTACGTATTTATAGACGTGCTTGTGTTTGAACCGTGAAATTACAATGACCGTTGTATCATCTACCTGGGGTTCCGTTTATCGCCAATTACTACAACTAAACATACTATTTAAGTTTTGTTCGGTTTTTAATCTAATATAAAATTTAAATTAATGTTTAATGCTTTGATTTCGATTAACTTTTGTCATCTCAAGTTGTTAAACAGGCCTTTATAAAAAGACTATTAAATACTTTACGATAAGAAATTATTAAATAAAAAAAGATATGTTTCTGAAAAGTTTTTTTAATTTTTGTCATATTCATATTTTTTTTACTTTTTTTATATTTATGCATAAATTATTTGATTATATAATTAAAAACTATGTACATTTTTTGTTATATTTTTACAAGTATAAATATATTGTAAACATAGTGATTAAATTAAAATAATTTTGAAAAAACATTTATACGTATGTTTATTATTTATTATTTAAACCATAACATTTGTATAAATATTATTTGTACGTACTTTTTGTCATATTCTATTTTTATTACTTTTTAGATTTATGAATAAATTATATATAGTTAAAAACTATAATACAATTTTTTTATATTTTTACAAGTGTAAATATAGTGTATACACTATGATTAAATTATAAAATAATTTTGAAAAAACATTTGTATGTGTGTTTATTATTTATTAATTAACTTTTAATATTTAGTATTATATTTAAGTAAATAAGATGAGTCAAGTTAAATAGGTTTAGATCAAATCAAGATGAGTTCAAGTTGGGTTGAGTTGAGAAAGACTTTGGTTGAGTCAAATCAATCCATGTCTATATCAGGTCGAATCAAGTTGAATTCAAGTCAATACAAGTTAACTCGAATCCTGATCACACCAAATTAACCTAGGCTAATGTTAAGCTAAGTCAACCTAGACCAAGTTGAGCATGAAATGCACAAGTTTAGGTCAAATTTAGTTAAAACAAGCTTACGTCAGGTCAAGTCAAGTCGAACCTAGGTCAGGCAGGCCAAGTGAAACTAAAACAAACAGAACCTTAGTTGGATAGAGTTAGCCCATATTCATATAAGGTTGAGTTAGTATGTTCTTATGTCAATCATAATGAGCATGAGTCTATTTCATGACAAGTTAGCTTGCACCTAGATAGGCCAAGTTTGTCTAGACTCCACTAAGATGAATTGGTATAGTCGAGACTAAGTCAAGTCGAGTCTAAATAAGGTTGTGTTACGTCTACGTCAAGAGAAGTAAGTTTAGCTAAAGTCATGAAAGGTCGAATTGGGTGGAGTTAATCTCAAGTTAAGTTGAGTCAAACTAGATTTAGGAAAATTATGGTAGGTTTAGGCTCAGGTCAATTTAAATTAAGTCATACCTAATGCAAGTCAAGTTGAGACGGAATTAAACTTTAATAAATCTAAATAAGGTCAAATTTTCATATTAAATTAAGTAAGAATGAGTCATGTGATTTTGATCAAGTCGAACTTAATTCATGATCGTCTTAAATCGAACTCAAGTCAAATAGATATTAAACTAAATTTAACTGAGTAAATCTTACCTCAAATTAGATCTTAGTAGACCAATCCTAATTAAATTGAATATAAAGAGATTGTGTAGAAATTAATTTATTCAAATATATTTAAAAAATTATACAAAGTAAAATTAATTTAATTTAATTGAAAAAATACAATTTAATTTTATCTAATTAACAAAAAGCCAGATTTATTTTATTTAATCTTAAGTGAATTTAGATTTCAAATTTTGAAAAATCAAATCCAATTATCACCCTATTGCAACTGTAAAGTCGGCTATACGAATCCCCAATAGAACTGGCCAAAGCGAAAGGCTTGAAAATAATGAGTGACTTTCGCGTGTTCACAAAAGATGACCGTGGAGGAATTGTTGGTGCTGTACCCTTAAATGATACAACACTTTCATAAAATTATTTGGGAACAGGGCATGTGCCATCTCTGCATTCATTATTTCATCTCATTTCATCAACACCAACTGCCCCACATTAGGTCAAATCGGCAGCGCTACTATCTCCATATGCGCCATATGTTTTATCAAAAAAGTTAATTTTTATCCACTTATTCCCAAGTTCTCATGTGCATTTTAAAGATATTTTTAATCTTAAAAAATATTTAATTTTTTTTTAGAGATTTCACATAAATTAGAGATAGATTTTTCAATAGTTCTTAAATAGGTGTAAATCTTACTTTATAAGTCGATTTTGTAAGATTGAGTAAAATTTAAAGTTTCCTTGTTGATATGGTATCAGAATCTATTATAGCAAGATTGTTGGACCTATCGAGTCATCTATTATTAAATCATTATCAGACCATCCGTATAATTTCATGCACGAGTTGATTAGTCTTAGCATGAGGGGATGTGAGATCTCACATTGACCAGGATATAGGGCCTTTTAATAGTTTATAAATAAGTGCAAACTTCACTTTACAAACCAATTTTATAAAATTAAGTTAGACTTAAAATTCACTTCTGATAATTTTAAATACAATAATATATAAGGTATATCATGTCTACATTAGTATATGCTTGTTATGATAGAAACAAAAGATAAAAAAAAAATTGAAGTTCTTATGATAGATAAAAATAATGAAAATTTTTATGATAGAAATAAAAGATAGAATCACTCTCGCTTGAGCAAAAACATCCAGAGAGCACTCCAGTTCCAGGGTCATTCTTGTCTGGCCTTAGCGAAAATACCTCTTCGCCTGAGCAAAAGATTTCTAGCCTGGGAGAAAACAATCCAGAGAGCACTTCATTTTCAGGGGTCTTTTTGCCTAAGGCGACTATACACTCGCCGAGGCGCGACTACCTTCTCGCCTAGGGGAAACACTTTTTGCCTGGGCGAAACACTTCTCGACTGAGCGAAATTGGACCCGAGAGCACCTCTCAAATTTCCAATTGAGCTCGTCTGGGCGAGTTATGCAGAAAAAAGTAGCAGTATCCACTACCTTAAAGCTACCATGCATGCCTTAGATGACTAAATTGGGCAAAAATCAACCCAAAGTGAATGATCTACCCTAACACATAATATCTATACACCAGATCAACATACTATCAATTTTCACAGATCCACATCATACATGCAAGAACAGAAATCAGTCAGAAAAATTCAATCCCAATTTCAGACTTGTAGAGACTTTTAGAGATGCATTTCACAAACCCTAAACCTATCAAACCATAACCTACGATCACACCCAATTCAGACAAAAATGTAGGTTAGCTTCCTTTACCTTAATCACAACTAGAGTTCTCTCTATGAGCTCCAATAGCTTAAGATTCTCAAGAACTCAAACCTGCACTAAAAGATCTATGATCAACGATCAGACTAACCGACTAAGACACTGAGCTCACAGAGAGGCCACATGCAAGCTCAAACAGTAGAGGAAAAACGAAAATCGAAAACTACAAAAAATGAACTTACTCTAACAGAGTATCTGATCAGATAAACTTGCTCTATTCTCCACCACGAGTCCAATGGTGGGCTCTGCTTGAGAAACTGGTGAAAGACGGATGCAAAGTCTTAGAGAGAAGTTAAAAAAAGGGAAAAGAAGATGTTTAGATAAATGATGGTTAAGTGAAAATGAGATTTGACTATTAATCTTTTCAATAAATACTCTTATTTTAATAATGAAATAATCAAGTACTCATTTCACTTTTACTACTTTTATTTATATAACAATTTTCTAGATTGTTACATTAAACTTTTACTACTTTTATTTATATAACAATTTTCTAGATTGTTACATTAAGGATGATTCAAATGTATTTGAGTGGTGTGAAAATTGAGTATTGATGATAGAACAGAAAAATATTCAAATATGATTAAATATTCAAATAATCACTGAGATAATTTGAGACATCATATTTGAGAAATTATGTTCAAATGGTATTATTTGAATTAATATTTGAACAAGTTGGCCAGAGGTGAGAAATCGAAAGAATAATGACATGGACGTACGCCATGAAAATGATGACAAAAAGGTTAAGATTCGAAAGACATAACCAAGTGGATTCTAAGAAAACTTTATTGGAAAGATTGAATGGAGATTTGAAAAGATGAAGAAATTATTTTGAATCAAAGGAATGAGAACAAAGAACAGTCAACTTGCATTTCTCGAAAAATCATCAAAGGCAAATGCTAGGTATAAGAGTTGCATTGGGTTGATCGAAGCACTGTAGCAATATTATAAGTGAAGGTACATGGAAGACAATTTTAAACATCTCGAACTCCACGGAAGAGACAATTACAAGCAAAATATAGGATATTATCTGACCCCATTGGGAAAAATAAACGGATTAGCAACTATTATTATTTGAGCATGCATGCAAGTGTAATTATCATTATCTGATGAACACGTGCAAAAGACAGTTACCTCTATGTGCAAGGTTATTTCAAGACTACTTTAAGCAATCTAAATGGAGCAATAAAGTTGGCATGTGATTTCATACACCTATTATGTCAATAGCCATGGTTGTACAATTATGTGAAAAATTTCATGTTCTTGATTATTTATAATTCTTGTCTTTACTCTATATTTTTATTTCTATAACTTATTCTTATTTGTATGACTATATTATTTATGATCTCTCCTTCTTTTATGACTTCATCTTCTTCCTCTATTTCTTACTCTTTCTACTTATTTATAAGTCACACATGATATTTGTGTTTAATAATGCATGAGCGTATAATTGCAAGATTTAAAATATGATATTGTAGTATTTATTAAAGTGAAATATTTGGATGCAAATTCTATATTAAAATATTTAATACATTTATCCAATTAAAAATAGTAATATTGTTAGTTTAATAAAAAAGAACCTTTAACGTATTTTGATATAGATTAATCACACTTATAAAAATCTTATTTGATTGTTGTTAAAATTTCTTTGAATTTTAGTGTTTTCGAACTAAATAATATAAGTTCTTGAACACAGATATACCATATCTCCAAACTAATTACATAAATTCCCAATCAACAAATTGACAATTTACATTACAAAATAACATAAACTATTAACTAGTTTGAACGAAATGCCATTATCTTAAGAATTAGACGTATAACGTGTGCTTCAAAAAGTTGATATAGAAATTAATAAGAATTAGAGGTAAAAACAACTTGGCCATCAAAACATTAGCTATATGTTATGAGTGAAATAGTTTCTCAACAACTTTCTCAACCTTTTAGAGTAACAAGAGAGCTTTGACACCTCTTCAGAACCCAAATGAAAAATTTACTACGCAACAATTTCATCCTTTTGTACGTTAAGATTGTTAGGAGTAGTATCAATTGTTCCATGATAAACATTAAGTAGGTCAAATTACAAACGCTAGATCCAAATAAAGATAAGACAAGTTAGAATCTTTAGCAGAAAAATAGTTTTTGAAACAATTGGTGATTATCCACAAAGGAGAAGACGATCTCACTCTATTCTGACTCCACTCTCACGTTTTGGACAACTTTTGGTAAAATTGCCACCTAAGGGTATGCAGAAATGGTGGTGTACGTGTATGAGCACTCTAGGGAACAGGGAGGGACCCAAAGTCCACGTGAAAGTGAGGCATTAGATAGCCATGCATCCCTGAAAAGCAGGAGCATCTTTCTTTCTGGGAATTGAATGTGGGGTTCCTATGGACGAAAGGCTCATAATAAAGGCTGTAGTACAACTGGGTCCTCCCATTAATAATTCTCATGGAGAACTGACTCGGCACATATAATAATTCACCAGCTATCTTGGTGCTTCGTTCTTCAGAACATGCATGCTGTTCATTAATTTTTGGAACGAGTTTAGTGGTGCAGATCGAGTGAGAGGAACTGAATTCGGGGATCAAATTAGATCTTTAGTAAAAAAGCTAATCCAGCCTTCTTCGTTTCTTTATGCTGTTGTGTAGGATCTCAGGTATGTTCGAGCAAAGGTAGTTTACCACAAACGTAACAGTACAAAACAAATATTAAAGTTACATATGCCAATTCTTTCCAGTGTGACAATTAACATCGCAAAGGAAATAATGCGATACCATTTGATAATAGTAACTTTTTTTAACAAATGGAATGTGTATTATAAAATAATAGTTAAAAATTTAAAATGAGAATCTAAATCTCATATTAAAAATGAGAAAGTTAAACAGTATATAAAAAAAAAAAGACTCAATTTTGTTTCTTGTTTGACTTTTTCTATATTTTTTTCTTTGATTTTTCGCGCAATAATCAAGTCTTACCTTTGATCCCGTGTATTATTAAATCTCTTTTAGTCATAATGAACTTAAACGGTAGAAATAAAAAAAAAAACTTGAGATCATAATCATATGGAATTAAAATATTATAGATAGATACTAAATAAATATTATTTAAATATATTTTACTATATTTAATAATATTACATCATTTAAGAGTTTAGGTTAATGTCAATTTAAATACACATTATTTTTTTAATTGTTTGAGAATCATGACAAAGTTTTGAGCTCCAAAGCAAACAATACTTCAAATGTGATAATTGACCCTAACAATCTTATCTTGACTTGATCCAATAATTTTATATTGTTTAGGAGTCAAAACCAAAGTAAATTTAAATACACCTTCTTCCTTTAATCCGAGTATTTTGAAGACAAAATCATTATATATGGAACTCCAAATTTCAAAACGGATAATAAATCAAATACCATAATTACATTGTATTGCATTATCTTATATTAAATTATTTAGATTTATGTATAAATATTGAACAATGGTTAAGAATTACATTAATTATAATTATCAGTGTTTTTATGCTTTTTCGTTTAACAGTTTTTTATATACTCTGGTTTCTAAAGTTACAGTGTCCTTGATAGGATTTGTTTCTTTATTATGTGAAACATGGTTTATTTATTTATCCAACTACCACATGGGGAATTTAAGATCTCTAACCCAATATATCAAAGACAGGTAATTTATATATGTGTTCATTCAGTACTTTTTTACTTCAATTTGGACTGAGATTTTATTTGTGGCAGTTGATATATTGGTCAGAATTTTAATTATTTTTATCCATCCATGCAATGTCAATGTAAACTTTTACATTACATATCATTAATTTTCCCACGAGTTTTCAGTGAAGATGGAATAAACATATTGCATGAATAGTTTCTATAGTATATAAATACAAAATGTTTAACCCTATACTATCCCAAATCATCGAGTTCGTTACTACGTTAAAATATATAATAATTTTATGTATATATGAATATTATTTTAAAAATAAATATTTTAAATGATGTAGTTAATAAAATATGATATGATTATAGTATAAATTTTGACTCAATTAATTTCTTAGTTTTAACTTCCCATTGTTTGAAAAGAAAAATTAAATCTAGTTTTTACATTTTAATAAGTTTATTCTAAAATGAATAAGATGTGAGACAGAAATACAGAAAGATACACAACATATGAGGGACAAGTACCGGACATTTATCACGATGTTCGGCCCAAACGACAATCAACCTACGTCGTCCAGCCGAAATAAGATGCCTAAATAATTGCACTTCGCATGGCCCAACTAACTACACTTTCCATCCATTACAATTACAAGTTCCGTGTGTAAATTTTCTAGTATACGTATTTTTAGGGAAAAAAAAGTTATTCATTAAAATAAAAATTTAGTTTTTATTTAATTTTAATTTATTTTAAAATTTTAGTCTTCACATTTTAAAATATTAGCGGTTTTGATTATTAGCCGAAGATCCATCCAATTGTGAGATTTTGAGTGTGAGTATCAATCATTAACAATATTGGATTATAATTGAAGGCATAGACCCTAATGTAGCTACTTAAGCCCATTTATAGATGAAAGTTAGGACAAGATCACCCCATTTATGACTAATTATTTGAAGTTAAAATTACTAAATTAGGTGGCTTGGCCCCACTCTCTGCTCATTAGCCCGTTGAGCTGGACCAATAGGGTCAATTATTTTTTTTTCTAGATTTATACTAATTTTAAAAGAAAAAATAAAATAAAATAAAATTTTGCTGGGAGAATAGTTTTAGGTTAGAAAATGATTGGTCCAATATGATCCATTTATTTATTAAACAGGGTTAAATTTACGTCATTCTTTTTATACCATGACTGTAATAGTTGAGTGTAGTCGAATCTAATTCAGTCTAGCTCATTGGACTAATTTGATTAACTAAATTAATTAAATTTGTGGGAATAAGTTAAACTGTTTCATATTTTACTCGATTGCATTGCTTGACTTTGGGTCTATAATAATTATAATAATTGAGGTTGATGTTATAGGAATCTTTTACAGGTTTCTTTCCACAGTGAATTGGAGCAGGTGTGTCTCCTCACACAACAGCTTCTTTGATACCTTTCAAATTAAATTTCTTTAGTCTTGGGCCATTTGAACTCAGAAGCCCACTTATAATATTAATTTTTTTTTTCATTTGGTTTGAAGAAATACTTCCTCAATAGTAAATCATGCACCGTAGGAAAATTTCCATTTACGTCGGTCGGTTTATAATATATATATATATATATATATATATATATATATATATATATATTTTTTTTTTTTTTTTTTTTT
>Ga0209489_104325_pt1 | contig 26350 bp, 20 predicted proteins | sample SiratrowhiteBW_FD_187527 | JGI IMG/M metagenome (GOLD analysis project Ga0209489, IMG submission 187527) | Root nodule microbial communities of legume samples collected from California, USA - Siratro white BW (SPAdes) (version 2) | ecosystem: Host-associated > Plants > Roots > Nodule | place... | reverse complement strand
ATATATATATATATATATATATATATATATATATATATATAAATGTTTTCTAAATTTTTCATTAATTAATTAATATTTTTAATTGGATAAATTAAAATAATTATTATTAGAGTAAACTTCAACCTGAATATAAATATGAATATGTTTTTATGAAGTTCATTTAGTCACGAAACTCATGATTAAGAGAATAGAAATAAAAAACTTTAATAATGAGGGCTCTATTTTGAAGAGTGGAATAATAGGACTTTTTTTTCTTTTTTTCAGTCTTATATAAATTATACAAATGTATATTTTTCTTTGTAATTGTAAGATTTTGTATATACATATATGAGCTAGTTTTAAGTCTTGATTGAGCTTTAATTTAAACTTGAAAAGATGGTCAACAATCCTTAAAATTAGATGTACAAAACCTTAAATAAAACATGGAAGAAGAGCTTGGAACTTTAAGTCTCACATCACTTAAAACATATCACTTGAAATTCATCTTGGGATGCTACTTGGTCAACAATCCTTAAAATTAGATGCGCAAAACCTTAAATAAAGCATGGAAGAAGAGCTTGGAACTTTAAGTCTCACATCACTTAAAACATGTCACTTGAAATTCATCTTTTGGTGCTCCTTCCTTAGGCTTAGGCCTCCACTTTTGTGTCTTTAAATCTCACATTAAAATGGATAAGCTTACAAGGGGAGCTAGATCATATTGTTTAGTGTATAACTTACCTTTGCTAAATGATAACTGAGTTGATTTTATTAAAACATTCTTCTTGTTCTTTAAGATCATTAAAGATCAATTCTTATATTTTCTTCCTCAAAGAATCTTCTTTGAAAGAGAATCAAACTAAGTTTCTTATGAAACTTAGTGAGTTTAATAATTTTTAATTTCTCATTCGAGTTTTTGCTGCAAGGTTAGAGAAGGGCTCTATCATTTGGTAATCAAAGCTTAGGTCTTGACATTTTCATGATTAGTTTCAAAGTTTTCATAACTTTTTTTTAAATTTTTGTGGTGGTGCAATTGCCAGTTTGTTGTATTTTTTATTCCACCACTTGAATCATGTTTTAATGGTGTGTTGTTGATTCTTTAATTCCATTGATCTTGATTTGTTGCACGAGTTTAGTATTCCATAATGTTTTATCTGTAAGATGAAAATTTTCCAAACAAATCATATAACATGCAAGTGTTTTGTCTGATAGACTCAACATCACATTGCAATCTTTTGCTTCATCTAAAAAGTGAAGTCTTAATCAAACGATAAAACATAGTCTTAAGTTAACATTATACCTCACGAAATTCTTTATATGCTTATTTTGTGTTGCAAATAATGTGTTCATCTCATGTTTACCAAGAAGATCTCTTAAATCTTATGTCTACATAAAAAATCTCTTTAAAGTTGATCTAACATGTCTTATGTCAACCACGAACGGTCGCCTACTTTACTCTAGTTTGGGTGAAAGCTTTCTAACCTAGACCTAATAATTCATGCCAACTATCAAGATATTACTTAAAGAAAATATATATTTAATGTGCATGAAGCACATTTCATGCATCTTTATGTCTATGCGTAGACAGACGCAAGCTTAAAGATGAAAACATGAGTTTAAGTTTCTCAATAGGCGTAAAATATTTGCAACAATTACTTTCTTCAAAATTCTATATAAAGCAAACTCTCAAAATTATACTAAAAAATAATTTCATAATTTTGATTGTTGAGGGAGAGGATATAATTGTGCCAAAACAATTTAAATATTTTTAGATATTTTTGTCAAATACTTAGAATGAAAAAGAATGATCAATTGGATGAAATTGATAGGGTTAGACTTCACCAAATCTCATTCTCAGACATAAAAATAATTACATTCTTTCTTAACAAATGTCAATGTCAACTCACAATAATACATATACCCTAATTTTTTAGGTAAATGAGCTAGAGTTACCTACTAATCTTCAATTCCTTAATCAATTACATAACAAGGACTTTCTTTGCCACAAGGGTCTTAAGACAACAATGAATAATTCTTATTCCTAAACGCAAACATTTATTAGATATTTTAATTAAATTCTATATTACAAGCAATATTTTCGATACCCCAAGAATCAAATATCAAGTCATGGATGATTACCACAACAAGCATTAAGCATGAAATCAGAATAATGACATTGAAAGCAAATACATATATATGAATATGAAAATAATATTGATTACATGAAAATTCAGTTGGTTACATCTTATTCTGAGAATAATGTGTTTAATTCGTCATAATCATGAAGAGACCAAACATAGCAAATGAACAAAGGAAAAAGATTATCACACCAAGGAACCATAAAGCTATCTTCCAAGTTTGACTTTTTCTTCTCTCTAGCTCTAGATACCTAACCATAGTGCACAGAATCATTTAAATAAATTAACTTTAATGATGTTCGTGCCCAACTCAACTTTAATGGCGTCATGCGTAATTTAGATCCAGTGGCTTATAGCTCAACTGGTGCTTGACCCAACTTCAATGGTGCTAGGCACAATTTAGGGGTCCTACTCGCGACATCTTTAGTGTTGGGCGCCAATTCTAATGTCGGGCTTGAGTTGCCTACATCAAACTCTCTCTTATATTTTTCTTCTTCAATAACTCTAATCCTTCTTCTTCTAATTTAATATTTCCTGTTTAATTTTTTAAACAAAATAATACAGATTATTATACAAATTTATTCTCAGAATCTAATAATCCATTATTAATAAAATTCTCATAAAATAGAAAATTAAGTGGATTCTAAACTTTAGAAGAGTTAATTCTATTACAAAAATTAACTCAAAAATATCATAAAAATGAATATGATAGTAAAACTTGATCCCTTGATAAAAAATTAGATATAGTTACATCTAAAGATGAACTAATATAATACATACAACATAAATCCTTATTTTCCTAAAAATGAACTAATATAATACATACAACATAAATCCTTATTTTTCTTGAGCTGATTATATTTCATTTTATTAAATTTGAACTTAAAAAAAGAATTAAGGCTTTTATAAACTAAGTTTTTTAAAAGATTTTAATATCGTGTTAAAACTTATCTCTATCTACACATCATCAAATTCAACTTTGCAAAAACTGTTAAAAAAAAATTCAATTACCCTTTTTATATATTTGACATGTTTTTACAGTTATTATTTTTACATGCTAAATTATTTTATTATAACTAATAATTAGAATTTAATTTTAAAAATTAATGGTTTAAATTACAATAATATTACTTATTACATCATTCAAATAATATAATACAAAAAAAAATTAAACTATTTTTTATTTTAATTTTAATTTTAGAAAAAAAACACTAGTTACCCGATTAAAAACAAGCTTTCCAAAATGAAAAATAGTATTTCGATTTCTTCATTTTGGGAGGGAATATTTGTGTTCCAGATTCTTCATTTCTGAAAGGAATATTCGTATTCCAGATTCCTCATTCTGGAAGAAAATATTTGTATTCAAAAATCTGCTTTTTGAAATTGAAAACTTGCATTACATTTGGAGTTTGTAAATGAAATTGGTTTTTGCATAAATATAATGGATGTAGGTTTTGCGTGAGCATTTTAGATGAGTTTGAGGACTTAAGTGTGAGAGATGATGTTAAGATGTTGCAATCAGATAATTGTAATGTATTAGATAATGAATGTTGAGCCCATAAATGCATCAAAACATTTAACGTTGATATTGTACAAGACTATTTACATTAGGTGAATTAAGGAAGTGTTTGGACAATAAAATATAATGTTGTGATATATTTATATAGGTATCTACTTCTCGGAATAATTTGTTGAAGTGGGAAAGAGGGATTGTGTGATTTTGGGTTTATTATTATTATAGTAAAGTCAGATACAATGAATGGACAACATTAAAAGAAGACATATATATTATTAAGTTTTGAGAGAGGAGGTAAATATAAATTATATAAGAAGGACTTACATCTTATTAAGAGTGGAAGTGGTGGAAGTGGGAAATATGATTGTCCTTTTGGATTGGGAGAAAAACTCGTGACAGATGATGAATGATGGATTTTACAATTACTTTATGCCTATCATAATCATGAGTTGACAAATATATTGGTAGGTCATCCATATGTTAGTAGGTCAACATATGTTGGTAGGTTGCAAAACGAAGAGAAGACCATTCATATAGATATGACAAATAGTGCAATGAAGCCTAGAAATATTTTGCTAACATTGAAGGAGTGTAATGAGAGGAATGTGACAATAATAGAACAAGTTTATAATGTTATGACTATATATTGAAGATCACAATGAGGTCACAAAACTAAATTGCAACAATTGATGATGTTGGTTGAGCAAGATATGTATCTTCTTTGGAATAAATTTAATGAGGGTACGAATGTGCTCCAAGATTTATTTTGGAAACACCTATTTCAGTTAAACTACTGAATTCATTTAATATTGGTGATGGATACTACTTATAAAACAAACAAGTATAGGCTCCCATTACTTGAGATTGATTGTTGGTATTACCTTTATAGAGTTGGCATTTTTCTATTCCATTTATTTTGGTGGAAGCATAACGTGAGAATAACTTTGTGTGGGCCCTGATAGACTTAAAGGGTTGTTTGTGAGAGGTGATGTATATCCTAAGATAATAGTTAATGACAGAAATATTGCTCTAATGAGTGCAATAGCAATTGTGTTTCCTAAAGCTTGTAACATTCTTTGTCAATTTCACATTGATAAAAATGTCAAAACAAAGTGTAAAATATAATACATCCATTGTAAATTTTTACTAACACTTCGTACCATGAAGAATTTGATACCATAGTTAATCAATTTGACCTTGGGAGGGCTTAAACATGATATTCAATGATGGTTAGGATGTTTTAGCCTACTACAGTGATTAAAGCTTTCACTTTAGCTAAACTCAATGAATATGCAAACTAAAGGGGAAATACAGTTAAATTCGCAACTTCAAAGCAATTATAAACCCTTGATTTCTTTAAAACCTACAAGCTACTTTTGTGATGAACCTTTTTCCCTTTTTCTATTTCCCTCCTTGGCTCTCTTTTTATTTATACATATATTATCGTTCCATGTTTCATACATTTAAAGTTGTCTACTTACCTATCCATTAAAAAGTATGGTTTTTTGACCCATAGAGCTGGATGGTGATTCAATTTTTATTCTATTAGATGCTTGAGATAATGGTTTAGCTGCTATCTACTTAAAATCCTTACTGCACATTTTTATTGTAATAATTTGACACGGATGAAAACATGGTGCTTTGTTGGTTTTATAAGCGATTTAGAAATGGAGCCTGATCATCTTTATTATTATCATTATTATTATTCTTTTTTGTGTTAAGCATGGCATTTTGGTGACGGTTTCAAACAATAACATTACGAACTTGGCCTGTACTGTATTTATGTCATTTTTCCTGTCTCTTGCAATAGTAAAATAAGCTACCAGTTTGGAATAATGAGTTATATTTGCACCTTAATCCTTCTATTTTTCATTAGCATGCAAACCCTAGTATTACATGAGTAGTTGGCAAGTTGCTGTCCCAATGAAAGAGTGATAATATTAGTGGTGGTCTTAGGGCTTGTTTGGACAAACTCTCCACTAGAATTTCTAGGAGGGAAAAGTAAGAAGAAAAATTAAACGAGTTTCTCCTTAAGTTAAAATTAGCTTGTGCACAAGTTAAAAAATAAAAATTTAGAAAAATCATGAGAGAACTTCTAAAAGTTAATTTATTCATAAGTTGATTTTAACTTCTGAGGAAGTTTATTTAATTTTTTTCTTAATGTTGGTTTCTAAGATGTAAAAAAAGAAACATTGTTATAGTAGAAATAGAAACAGATATTATCATGTATTGGAAATAGTTTGGGCGGTCTCTAGTTAATTTAGACATATAAAATGTCTTGGGAATAAATCAAAAAGTCAAAAGTAGATGAGGTAATTTATTTAATTAGCAATAATGTCATCAGTTCTCCTAAAATTTTGTCAATCTGGATGGTTGGTTATTTTTGGCTCATTATTTGTCACCAATGATCAACATAAGGAAGAAAGAACTTTATCAATTAATGATATTTTGGTAGCTATTTATAGTTATTCGTTCCAATAGATGTTTCCTACAAGATTTCATTTCTTTTTATCCGTTTGTTTTTTAATTTTCCAATACACTCAGCATTTCCTGATTCACCTCTGGGACCAGATGCATATCATGAATATGAATCCTTACTGGTTCAAGATTATGAAGAACTGGTTAAGAAATCAAGATTATGATTTATGTCCCATTTCAGCACGAGTATTTGTTCTACCATCAGAAGGGTTGGTAGCTGAAGCACACTTATCAACTAAGCATGAAGATTCCATTAGTTTTGGTTTGCCTCCGTTAAGTACTGGTATGTGCCTCCAGGGGCTACTCTTACGGCACATTTTCTCTACCATTCTTTAACTGCAATGTGTGCATACTTATGCTAACTTTTATTTCAAGATTTTTTTTTTTTTAATTCCTCAGGATTTTTGTATTGTTAAATGCTGGGTACAAATCTTGAACATTATAGTAGGTCTGTGATAGAGCTGCTCCATGCAACATTATACATTTTTACTAGGGTACTCATTCTTCCATTTTGAAAAAGATTACTTGAATAAAAATTTTCTCAGTTGGCTGGCTTCATGACAAGCCTAGTCAGACCAAAGCTTTGTCCAGGAATCAATCATATTTGCTATGGAACAAGGGAATTATCCAATTAGCTTCAGCCACGTTATCATTGCTGTTGATGATCATTGGATATATATTGGCTGGTGCTGAGGGGCCATTTTCTTGGCAAGAGGAACATTTGTTAAAAGAAGGTGTTGTCGATGCGCTTTTTGAAAATCCTTCAGTAGCAAATCTAAAGTTTCTAGATGGATTAAGAGAAGAGCTTGAAACTAATGTTGCTAGCAAAATAAAATCTCAGGGAACTGCTGAAGAATCTTCAGAAGTCTTTTTTGGTGGTACTGTGATTCTGCTTCATGGTGTTCCCAAGGTAACATATGAATGTTAAGCAATTGATATAATGGTAGGTTTGTGGTCTAATTATCCATACCTTCCAGGCCGTCAGTGTGGCTGTTTTTGCAGAAGGGGCTGATATAGTTGGTGGTAGAGACCTTATTGATAGACGATCAGTAAAACATGGTATAGGATTAAGCGAGACATAATAGTGAAAGTTTCTGCGCTTTCATGTGTTGAGGAAGTTCAATCGATTTAGAGCAGCAATCCAATCAGATTACCATTGAAGTTAAAAGAATTGGGTCAAAAATTGAACTAGATATAACATGATGATTAGATCTTATCTTATTCATGGTGCAGAACTTGAATTTATGAAGTATGGTGAGACAAGAGAGGGAGTTATAATGAAGATGTAAATTTGCTAGTGTCATCCGTTGCAGTGATTATGCATTTTGTCTGATTCTTGTAGCGTTCATATTATTTTGTGCTATGCTATTTATGCAGATGAGCCCAGGAGTACCTGTATCAATACAATCAGTGTCCAACGCTGCAGAGAACTACAAGAAAATGCATGTGGTATGAATCATGTGGATATATGAAATGTGGTCATTGAACATGAATCCAAGTTTAGATGAACATATGTCGTAGTGTTTTTGTTCATTACCATTGATTTTGTAAGCTGTTTAGTGATGTATGAGACAATAAGCGAAAATTTTGACATTGTACGAGCTTGTTCAATTTTCTGGTTGTGTATCATTTTCCTCATTGCACCGCCGCCGAAAATCATGGCTTACTAAATCAATTCATTTAAAGCATTAGATATCTGCATTTAATAGTTTATTGTTTCTCTTCAAACTAAGTTTACTCATCATCTGCAAACTGATTTTATATGACAACAGACTTTTTAGGGTTCATGTGTCAGAAAAGTAAAATGTGGTAATATTATGCAGTGGTGAGTGCAATTGATTTTTTAAACGCTTGTTTAGTTTCTACAAAAATTAAGAAAAATTCAGTTATTGTATTCCTCAAGGCAACAAGGGAAGGGAAATGGGCATTTAGGCATATGATTTCACATTGACATTAGATGGTTTGTCTCCAATTTTTTGTCAGCGCAATTTTTCTTGAGTTTCATGATGATGGTCAACGTGACTATTACATTACAGGTTTCACTGAATTAAACGCGGAAGAGACTTTTATACCTTCGAACTAAGCATAGAGATGATACTAAAATTTCATAAAAATGTATGTGATGAGAATCTTAAATGTTTTAACCCAATTGCTGATCTAAGTCAATGAGAATCCATACATGTTTCTAATCTCAACTGTTAACTTTATCCCACTAGGCCGCTACCAAATTCATATTTGTTCCCAAAGAAAAATACATATACTAACAAAAAGGAAAGGAAAATGTCAATCGTTGAGCTTGTTTTCATGGATATAGAAAAGAAAGTCTGTCCTCCATGAAAATTTTATCAACTTAAATAAGACTGTTTTCTTGTGTTCAATAAAAAAGATAGACTTGTTTTCAAAGAGCTCACTCAAATACTTTCCATGCTGCATCCATATTATTATCTTATTATATCAATGGGAAATATTTGTTTAATAATAAATATCTAAGAGAGCAAAGCTTTGTTAAGATTTGTATGTGTGTACTTTATAATATTCATTTCCCTTTTTGTCATCAAAACCAAGTTTTCAAAGGCATTATTTTGGTATTTGATTATACCATTTCTTTCGAGCATGGGAGCCACCCATCACTCCTTGCCGAACTGCTAAATATTGCTTTATCAACTCTTACCAAATATTCTCAAATCGTATCATCCATTATCAACAAAGTCTGTAGACACTTTGTATATAATTGAATTATTCAATTCAAACATGTTAATCAGAGTTTGATTTTTACTTACGTATACAAAGAAATATTTTATTAATATAAATATGTTTTTTGTGAGATAAATGATCCAGATATGAAAATTTTATCCACAAATACTTGTAGAAGAGACAAATAAAAAAATAAAAAATTTTCTTTAACATATAAAATTAGCTTACCATTATAGAGATAAATTCAAAAATTTTCAAAAGAAGAATTCTTATTTTTCTCTCATTGGATAACTTTATCCAAATATGCAGATATTATTGTTTTATATAAAAAATCACACAATTTATGAAACACTTACATCAACTTTTGAAGCTATAATTTGCTTTATATTAATATCGAAAAAAAAATGGGACTATTTTTGTTTTTTTGCTATATCAACTAACTATGGTTAGCAAATGGTGATGAAATGTTTTTTCAAAACTCAAAGTTTTAAGGCAACTGTTTAAGATAACTCTGTCTTTGACTAAACCAACCCAATCTATTCACTTTGGATTCCCACATCTGGAAACAAACTTGTCACGTACCTTACACTTTCTACTTAGTCAATCTGTTTAGACTAAATGAAAAAGTGATGATATGGTTAAGGAAATAACAGAAAATAAAAATAAAAATAAAATATTATTAAGTTGAAATTTTAAAAACTACTTAATACTTGTTATTAAACCATTAAAAATATAAATGTACATTAAATAGTTTAAATTAATTCCTTTTAAGTGTTCATTAAAAAAGTTTGTTTTGTGTTAGTTTTGAGATGATTTTTTTAAACTACTATTTTAGTCTTTATAACTAAACAAATTTATGTTCTAGTCTCTATGTTTTAAAGCTACACCTTTCATTTTTTATATATGTTATTTTTAGTATCTTTTAATCCCTACGCGTTTAGGTGATAGAGATTAAAACAAACCAAAATAATATATACTATAATTAAAAAAAAGTTAAAATTATAAATATAAAAAGTTAGAAAAGGTAAAATTTTCTCTTGGAACATGTTTACATTAAACTTTCTTTTGGAACATGTTTAGATTAAATTTTCTAACTTAAGTTTCTTAAAATTAAGTTTATGAACGGAATTTGCAAAATTATCTTAAAAGTATGCAAACTATCAAGGTTTACTTTAGTTTCAAATACTATTTTTAATAAAAAAATTATTTTATTAAAGTGCTCAAAATATTTTAAGCACTTTTTTTTTTTATTTTGTTAACCACTGAAATAATATGACTGTTATTTTTATTTTTCATTTTTTACTTTTAATTTATCAATCAAATTATATTTTTCTATTTTAATTTTTTAACTCATTCTTGAGAGAAGATGTGAGTTGACGAATTAAAAAAAATTAAAGATTAAATAAACAAATTAATTGACAAGTTAAAAAGAATAATAATAGTCACACTATCCTATTAATAACAAAAGTCAAACATAAAATACTTACATTAAAATTAAAATATTTCTAGCCCTCTTTAAAAAAAATTATTAGAAACTCAATAAAACCTCTTAAAACTTTATTAATCAATCTATTAAAGTCTATTATATAATTTCTATACAGTAAAGTTTCTATTATATAAAAAATATAGGATGTTACAATTTATATTTTTTATTTTATTTACTTGAAAATAATTTGATATAATAATAATAATAATAATAATAATAATAATAATAATAATAATAATAATGTTACCAACTAAATTTTGGTGTTATGGAGCTTTTTAAACTATTTCACAATTTTATTTATTTCAAAAATCAAATTCATGAAGAGGTAATATTTATAGATGAGTGATTTAATTTAGGATTGGTAATGTGTACGGGTCTTGACAAGAAAATTACTTTAACAAGTTAACTACTTTAATTCAATGGTCTATTTAGGTTTGTCACATAACTTACACACAACAAGTTAGCAAGCACACACAACCTAAAAGAAAATCATTATATCTTAATTATTGAAATAAAATAACAACAATAATCATTTTAAGATTAAGATAAGATGAAAATTGATTAATTACTATAATTTTTCAATAATTTAATAATAATTTTTTTATATTTTCTTATTCATAGAAAATTTGATTTTAATATATTTATTTAATGTAAATATTAATTTTATATTTATTTAAATTTTATGGTTAATAATATTTATAGGATGAACAAATATGTAAAATATTAAAATAAAACTATTATTCTAACTTTTTTAAAATTTTATTTATATAGATTGATATGTAGACCTAGGAACAAATTACCAATTATTATGCAAGATTAAATAACAAAATTAACCCATAATTTTTATATAGATTAACTGTTCCAATCCACTTTGTCTGATCAAATACCAGCACAGTCAAAGTTTAATCTAAGAAAATAACAATTATATTTTAAAAGTTAAGTTGAGTTAATATTTAATTTAATATTGAATATCTGAGATAAAAAAAAATACATAAAAAATAATTTGAACCCAATACATAACCATTCCATAACCAGACAAAGACACAAACAAAAACATGTCCGGTGTGTTAGATGACAAAATATATTACAGAGTAGTGTTAGATTTTTACAAGGAAGGAGATCAAACAGCCCTTCATTTTTCTTTTCATATCTTTTATTCCAGTGAAAAACATCGTGCATCTACTTTTAAATAAAGTGGTGACTTATGTAAACAATATTCTAGTCCATACGGGTGTTTACATTTAGGGGATTTTCCCTGCAGTGCAGTCACTTCTTGTCTAGCTTTTTAGTATTCTTAACTAGTTCTATTGTATTGTCTTTTTACTCTTTTTAGGTTATGTTCTGGGTTTTTTTTTTTTTTTTTTTTTTTTTTTTTTGTTTTTTTTTTTGTTTTTTTTTTTTTTTTTAAATTAATAATAATTATGGGGTAGGTAGACTAAAGGACCACTGTCTTACAATAATTTGACAATAGCTAGAAATGTGTTTACTAGTAACTTTTGTGAGATTTCAATGAGTTCACTCAAATACATTCTGCATCTGAAGAATGGTAAAGGTATTTTAATATCATTATTTATATTTAACTTCCATTTAATATTAATATATATTATTATTTTATTAATATATAATATTTTAATAAAAATCTTTCAAATGTTAGTTTTTGAAAAAAATATTAGTGTCATTACCATTTTCCAAACTGTAAATACATATTCATATCAATTGAAAATTTTGTTAAATTATAAATATCTAAGAGAGCAAAGCTTTGCTAAGATTTGTGTGTCTACTGTATAATATACCTTTCCCTTCTTGCCATCAAACCAAGTTTTCAAAATCATTAATTTGGTATTTGATTATACCATTCTTTCAAGCATGAGAGCCACTCCATCACTCCTTGCCGAACTGTTAAATATTGCTTTATCAACTCTCACTAAATATCAACTCTCACTAAATATTCTCAAATCGTATTATCTATTATCAGTAAAATCTCTAGACACTTCGTATATAATTGAATTCTTCAATTCAAACATTTTAATCAGAGTTTGATTTTTACTTACATATACAAAGAAATATTTTATTAATATAAGGTGAGATAAATTATCCAAATATGAATACTCTCTCCACAAATACTTGTAGAAGAGACAAATAAATAAAATTTCTTGAAAATATAAAATTAGCTTACCATTATAGAGATAATTTCAAAAAATTTCAAAAACGAATTCTTGTTTTTCTTATTTTTCTCTCATTGGATAAATTTATCCAAATATGCAGATATTATTTTATATAAAAAATCACACAGTTTGCAAAACACTTACATCAACTTTTGAAACTGTAATTTGCTTTATATTAATATTGAAAAAAAAATAGTTTTTTTGGACTATTTTTGTTTTTTTGCTATATCAACTAACTATGGTTAGCAAATGGTTGTGAAATGTGTTTTCAAAACTCAAAGTTTTAAGGTAACTGTTTAAGACAACTCTGTTTTTGACTAAACTAATGCAATTTATTCACTTTGGATTCTCGAAACAAACTTCTCACGCACTTTACACCTTCTACTTAGTCAATCTGTTTAGACTAAATGAAAACAGAGTGATGATATAGTTAAGATTAAAGTTAAAAAATTAAAGTTAATAAAAATTAAAATAAAAGCTGAGTGATAATAAAAAAAAATTAAAGATTAAAAAAAGAAATTAATCGACAAGTTAAAAAATAATAATAATAATCACACTATCCTATTAATAAAAAAAGTCAAACATAAATACTTACGTTAAAATAAAAATATTTCTAGCCCTCTTTAAAAAAAATTATTAGAAACTCATAAAACCTCTTAAAACTTTATTAATCAATCTATTAAACATATACTTTCTTTGTGTTTATTCTCTCTTTAACATCCAAACTTAGAGCACACGTAAATTAATCCATAGATATTCCATTTACACCACTTAAGCATTTCTAAATCCTAATAAAATCTGAGAATAAAGGGAAAAAAACAGAACAAGACTAAACAAGAACTTGCACAGGCATTAGACAAAGTAAGAGGTAGTCAAACTGAACAGCAAATGGGTTATCCTAAAAGCAAAGCGGTAATGATTAAAAGTCAGCATTTTTTAATGGGAAAACAACTTCTATTTTTTCAACTAAAATGATTACGACGGTTTCATATTTTTTAAATTAAATTCGTAAATTTAAAGTAATATATACATGTATTATTTGTTCGCCAATGCATAATATAAAATATACTTTAATGTTTTATTGTGTACCTACCACACATAACAAGCTTTATCTAATCATAAAAAAAGCTATGAATAAGTGATGTGTAAAGTAACAATAATCATATATCTCCTTTATAGAAAGTAAATCAATAATTAAAACTATGACCAAAAATAGTTTAACAAAAAGGAGAAGTGACATAATTTGATGAATCCATCATTTTGGTGCTATAATATTAGTTATAAAATAAAAAAAATTAAAAAAAATTGATAAATCAATACCCTCATTAATAATTTTTTTTAAATATATAACTTAAATAGTTATATATATTTAAAAATCAAAATAAAAACATATAACTAAGCACTTATAAGGCATTTGAAATATATATTTGATATTTTTTATAATTTGTTAATAAGGGAAATAATTCATAATAAAAGTAAGATATATTTAGATTAAAAATCCCGGACTCAATAAAAACAGTATTTTTAGAGTTATTTTGATTACTCTAAATTCCAAAATATAACTACTTATTTACTCGATAATATTATTCAAGTACTTTATTTATAGATTATTGAACATTTATAAACAAGAGTTATTTTGATATAAAAGAAAGAACTATATATTACATAGTTATAAATTACACTAAATATCGTACTATATAATTTTTTACTGTATAAATCTACATTAATTAAAGTTTTTATCATACATAAAGTGTTTTTTTAATGCCTAAAACAACATTAAATCAAAAGAATTTGAGTCAAGTAAAACAACATCATTTGAAAGGATAATTTTTTCTTAAATATGCTTCAGTCAATAAAAATTCTTACTAATAGACTTGTAATGTTTATTGTGCTTAATGCTTGTAATATGATTGTTATTAGATCTTTAATTTTTTTTTTCTTCTTCAAAATACTATGCTCATAAAAGCTAACGCGCTTTTGTTAAGGAAAATAAGTATATTTTTAACTCAAACTTGAAATTTTAGTCACATATTATTGCGATTAATTTCTTAAAAAAGAAAAAAATAAAATTTAAACGTGAGCCATGAACATTGTGGGCTTTGTGGAATTCAATTTTCAAATAGAGTAATACTTATAAAAAGAACTCAAATAGAGTAAACACTAAAGTTGTATCCAACTCTGGGATCGTACTACTTAAAACATGTTACAACTATTTGTTTTTTCATGCTTTGTCAATTCAGAGCAAGTCAACCACTCTTTATATCTTCTGTCTTCATTTTACAATTTTTCTTCCTTTCATCTTTCCCAATAGAGAAAAGCAAAACGCGTCTAAGTAAAGTAGGAGCAGACAAGTTTGAAAATTGAACCAAACACAATCAAAGACACGATATTTCCATTTCTAATTTCTCACTCACATCTAACTCTCTCTATCTCTTTGCATGCATAACACCCTTTGCCTATAAATGTCATGCATGCTCACTTCTTCTAAAACCACTTCACAACTCACCACACAAAAAAAGCCTTGTTAGCTATTCAAACTTGCTATGAACATGTCTTCCCTTAACAACCCCTTCTTTGTTATAGTTTCTATTCTTTCTCTCTTAGTCTTTTCTTGCAATGCACAACTTTCTCCCACCTTTTATGCTCGAACTTGCCCCAACCTTCAACCCATAGTGCGCAGTGCAATGAGCCAAGCCATTGCCAGAGAAGCTAGGCTTGGTGCCTCTATTCTTCGCTTGTTCTTCCATGATTGCTTTGTAAATGTAAACACCCCTCTTTGCACTTTCAATCTAACCACACTTTTTGTGGAGCCAAATTTACCCTTTTATCTTCTGCATGTCCAAAGTTTTTGTTGCATTGAAAAATGAGTTTTTTGGATTATTTTGTAGTGTTGCTATAAACTAGCACATGCCAATGAAGTCTAATAGGTTCAAGTTATACATTTTTTGAGTTGGCTCAAAACTTTGTTTGCAGGGCTGTGATGGATCAATTCTATTGGACGACACTGCAACATTCACGGGAGAGAAAAATGCATTTCCTAACAGAAATTCAGCGAGGGGCTTCGAAGTTATTGACACCATCAAAACCAACGTTGAAGCTGCTTGCAATGCCACTGTATCTTGTGCTGATATTCTAGCACTTGCCACAAGAGATGGAGTAGTGCTGGTGAGTCCAATTCTTTATATTTTATACCCTGCAAACAAAATTAGTAGTTAACACAAAAAACTGTGCATATCACTATCTTCTAAAATAAGAAGGGTTCTACAAAAAATAAACCTTTAAGATGATGCATGGAATAGGAAACAACCAATTAGAATAATTTATTTAACATAGTTAGCAAATCAGTGAACGTAAACTATGCACACAAAATGAAAGTAAAATATAAAATATGCAGGTTTTTTCCTTCCCCTGTTGAGACTGTTTGCATGCTGATCTCACTGAAATTCTAATGTGAAGTCATTCTCACAACAAAAGTCTTTCTTTAGTTCCATTTTCCTCAGCACCAGCCTGGTTTCAAATCATGTCCCCCACTTTCGGTTTCACTTTTCTAGCTATCATCATGCAGTGGTGGGGCATCCAGTATCACGCAAAAACATCACACACTAAAAAAAAATCATTATATAAAACAAAAATCAAGGTTCTTGTGCCATACCTACCTTATATCTTTGTGAAGAAATTGTTTGTATGGTACCCTATAAAAATTAAGGGTTCTATAATCTTATGAAATACTTCCCTTTTTCTTTTTGGTATGTCCAACTATTGATTTAAAGAGCAGCAACAAATCATCACACAGAATCAGAAAAAGAACATATTAGATGAGTAGTGAAACTCAACAAAATATGAAAGCATCCATTAGCATAGTACTATAAAAATGTGTTCTTCAACTAATTGAAAATCTTGCAGCTGGGAGGACCCTCATGGACAGTGCCTCTAGGAAGAAGAGATGCAAGAACAGCAAGCCAGAGTGCAGCCAACAACGAAATCCCTGGACCAACCTCAAACCTCTCCACCCTCACATCCATGTTTGCAGCCAAAGGTCTAACAGCAAGAGACCTAACCGTGCTCTCAGGAGGGCACACAATAGGCCAAGCCCAGTGCCAATTCTTCAGAACTCGCATATACAATGAAACCAACATTGATCCAAACTTTGCCACCTCAAGAAGTGCCAATTGTCCTACCTCTGGAGGGAACTCCAACCTTGCCCCTCTTGACTCTCTCACCCCAACCCGTTTTGACAACAACTACTACACTGACCTTGTCAACCAACGTGGCCTTCTCCAATCTGACCAAGAGCTTTTCAATGGTGGCTCCCAAGATGCCCTTGTGAGGACCTACAGTGGCAATAATGCTGCCTTTTTGAGGGATTTTGCTGCTGCCATGGTGAAGATGGGCAACATCAGTCCTCTCACTGGGACCAATGGGGAGATCAGAACGAATTGCAGGGTGGTCAATTGATCATACTATAGCAACAATAATAGTAATAATGATCATGTTTATGCCATTTTGTTCCTTTTTGTGGAGCTGATGTTTATGCCATTCAGAACTGTTGTATTTTAGAGATTAAGAGAAATTTTTAGTGGTTAATTACGAGGTTGTGGTCATAAGTTGACTGCATCTTAGGTGTAACAGCAAAAAAGTTATAAATGTTAGTGTCTTTCTTGTGGTGATTTACTTGTTAATTTCTAGCTTTTAGAGCTTCTTTTAATAAATTAATTTTTAAATTTGAGTTTAGTTAATAAAAAATCTATAATAAAAAAAATCAATAACTTGATAGATGATTCATACTTTTAATATAACTAAAAAAGTTATAACAACAGTCATCTGCGTATCCGTAATAAAAAAAAAAACTTAAATCTACTTTTCAAAAAAATAAGCAACTTTAATCTAATATATTATTTTATTACTAACTTAACGTGTGTATTTTCCCTGACCACTTTATAATTAAATAATATCGTTAATTAATATTATTTTTATTTTATCAAAATTAAAAAATGAATTACCAATCTATTGATTAATTGAATTATCAAATATATAATGATTTTTTTTATGCATTCTAAAATTACACAAAAATATAGAGTGGACATCCTTAAATAGGCGCAGGCAAAGGTTGTTGTGGCTTACCCTTATCTTATCCTGTAAGGTGAGAAAGAAGCAGAGAAATGGCGAGTGCAGCAACTCATGTTTTTTCAGGGTTCACTGTTGCTGGTGGTAAAGGAAATTCCGTCTTCAATGTGAATCATTCTCCTTTTTCTTCCACTCTTCTTCCCTCAAATTTCAGGCCCTTCAATTCTTTCTCTTCCAATGGTCTTTTCTCCAGAGGTAATGCAAATTCATAAACCCTTTTATCGTTAACTTAACACCCAACTGAATTGGTGGGGATGCTTGATTGCGTGTAGATTACCTGTCAAAGGACATGTTTTCCCGCCCAACGCGTTCTCCTGTTGTTTGTATGGCCAAAAGTAAGAAAAAGGTAGCTAGCTAGCTCCCATTTCTACAAATTTTACCTGTGAATCAATTGGCCATTCATTGTTGCATTTGCTACACCTCACTGTTTTTGTTTTTCATCTAGAACAGAACTTAGATACAGGATTGCATGTGTTGTTTGTGTTGCTCTCTTATGGAGATTCCTTGGACTAGAGATATTATGATATCATAATATATAATTAGTTCTGTGAGGTTAAGTATAAATAAACACATCACTATACTAAGACTCTCCTATTGGAATTGAAGTTTGGTATTAGTAATTCATAATAGTAGAAGCAACATTTAAGGGTCAAGAGTGGCTGAGGCCCTTAATGTTTCGACCTTAAGTTGCGGATAGAGTTAAGGTTAGGTCATCCAAGCAATTTTACACTTTAGGTCCTTAATGTTTCTACTTAAGTCCGCAGAAATAGTTAAGGTCAGGTCATCTAAGGTATTGCTCACTCTGGTACCTTGTGGTTCTATCACGATTTTATTTGAAAAAGGTAGCTTTGGTGGGTTTAAAGAAAAATATTGGTTATAAACTACCCTTACTTGATTTCTAAATGATGTGAGATTTTTGGATGTACAGGATACTAGTTTTGTCCTTTTATTTACCATTATTTTCCCCTTTATTTAGTACCATGCCATAAAGAACTTCTTACTAGTGAATTTGTCATAGTTAGGTGTCTTTTTCTTTTCACATTTTGTTTATTTGTTAACTGCTTGCTTTGTTGATCTGGATAACGAAGTATGCATATTGTTTTTGTTGTTCTTGTGGTCATGGTCTAAGGTTATTAGGCTTGTTTCAACGGCTGGAACTGGATTCTTTTATGCCATAAAGAAAAGCAAGAAGAATGAAAAGCTTGAGCTGAAGAAGTATGATCCGAAGGTGAAGCGCCATGTTGTGTTCAAAGAATCTAAATAAGATAAGCCTGTTTGAATGAATCAGGTTTTGACTATCTGCTGCTCCTGCTCCTGTTGTAGTACCATAACTTATTCTTTGGTTTTATATCTGAACAAAAATTGTGCGAAAAACTAGATGCAAACTGCCATTTTGTGTTTCGTTTTACCCTCCTGACTAGAAGATCATAAGAATGGGTATGTATGTTGGAGGTTACAATTTGTTTCAAAGCGATAGTTCATTTTTCCCATTTTGATTCTGATAATCTATAACTTCTGAAGTACGGGGTTCCCTTATTTGATAACCGTGTTGTAGATGTTTTCAACACTGAGACCTGTACAATGCGCCCTTGATACTCCTATTATTTGTCTAGTTGAAAACAAATTTGTCAACTCATACTTCGATTTACAGTTCCATATGGCTGGAGTATTTTAGTAGACATATCCCACTAGACAGACACACTAAGATTGTTAAACTGTTAGAAAATTCAATTTGAAATACAATACAAATATTAAAAATAGTGCCTCGTTTTTTTTGTGAGAATGGTTATCATGATGAAATAAATTTGAAACTGAAAAAGTTGGTTTGAAAATGAGAGTACTTCTTAAAGACGTAATTTCATCTTCTTAAAAGTGAATATAAAAATAATGATTTTAAATTTAGATCTTTGGTCATGGTACTGCCTTCATTTCATCTGAGCTTCGCTTTATCTCTGTTTCTGGTGCATATGTTGTGTCCTAGTGTTGGAATGTCGGTGCCATGTCCTCTGTTATTGTTAGAGTTTGTGCTTCATACTATACATCTGTCCAAATTTACAAAATTATAAATTAAACTGAGTACATGTAGTTCCAACAAAACTAGATGAACTACAAAATTGAAGGAAACATTGTGAATCTCTTTTCCAATTGAACCAACATCCGAAGACCTCAAAGATTAGTGATCTCCCCTTAGATTCTTCCTTGTTTTTGAGCTTTCTCCTTCAACTGAATCTTCATCGGATTTACAAGTTTCTCCATCCTGAGCTCTGCCACCATTCTTTTTTTCAAAGTGATCATTATTCTTGGTGGTAAATTTCTCTTAATTCTCATATTGTCATGACCGTATTATCTCATTTTATGTGAGTCCCAAAACCAAGTAATAAAAATCATCATTCTTGCTATGAATCAATATATCATCAAAGAAAACTAATAAAAATTTTCTGAGAAATTTACTGAAAACAATATTCATCAAACTTTGAAAAGTTGGTGGGCAACTAGGACATTTGTAAGTCCAAATAGCATGACCAAATACTCATAATGACTGACCCCTGTGTGTCTTGAATGCAGTTTTGTGTATATCTACTGGATCCATCCTCACTTGATGGTAACCTACCCTCAAGTCAATTTTTGAAAAAATAACTGAACCATTTAACTCATCCATGAGGTCTTCTACTAAAGGAATTGGAAACCTGTCTTTTACTGTATCCTTGTTAAGCTCCCTATAATCAACGCAATCTCCGGGAGCCGTCTTTTTTTTCCAACTAACGCAACAGGACTAGCAGAAGAACTGCAGCTGTCTGCATAAACCAGAATCCAGTATCTCCTGAACAACTTTAACAATGATGTCCTTTAGATTTTCTGCTTATCTGTGAGGTCTTTTATTTACTGGATTAATACCTTGCAACTGAGGAATCTTACGATTAAAACCTTCTCTCATAGGAGTTAATTGAGTAGGTTCTTCAAAAATATCCTGAAGCTGATTCAGCAATTCTGAAATCAACACAGATGTTGATGTGAGTGGCATGGGTTGTTATTATGCAATAAGAGTCCACCATCTTGACAGACTTGTACCGTGGCTATGTGCACACCTTTCAAAATTGTTTTATCCATTGCTGATTTCTAATCGGTTTTACACTGCTCTAGGTAGATCTCTGAGAACATGTCTTCTGTCAGCAACAGTAAACTCCATTGACAACATGTTAAAATTCCAAATAATGTCTCATAGTGTCACTAGCCGTTCAATTCCTAAGACCGTGTCACAACAAATCAAAGGTATCAGCATCGTCTGTCGGAAAGTGTTGTGCTGCCGGACCCAATCACTTTTTTTAAAGGCCTTATTCTTCATTTTGTTACCATCAGCTACAGTCACTTGTAAAGAGTTCAGTTCTTTTATATGGCATCCTAACTTCTTAGCAACTTTGTACTTCCACTATCAAGGAGTATGTGTAATTTTTTTATTTTTTTTATTTTTTATTTTTTTTACTGTAAGTACCAGTAATCCTCATTGTTCTAAAACCTGTAATTCCAGTAAGGGCATTAATAGAAGTGTGTGGTTCTCCATATTTTCCCACAGATAAAGAATCTTTGACTAATGCCTCTGATTGCATTGTCTCTGGATCCTCATCTTCATTCCTACTTCCACAATATGTAACTGGACCTTCTTGGGAGTCAAGCTATGCTCATAAGTGAGGTTCACCACAAAAGTAGCTTGTAGGTTTTGAAGAAATTGTTAGATATTCAAGTATGAGTCGAAGTCCCACATTGGATAGGAATGAGAAAGTTGAGCAACATGTAAGAAAGAAGACCCGCAAACCTAATGTCTTAAGGTTTTGTGTTGAAGGTGGCGTCATTCCCTTATATGGGTTGGCTCTTGTTTCATTCTTGTGAGATCTTTCCAGTTTCTCCCTCGTATTCTCCCAACAAGTGGTATCAGAGCCGTTGGTTTGCGGCCTGGGCGAGTATAGTTTGACCCTGTATCGAAAGTCTTTCTGATGGTGATTTCAGGCAAGCGTGTCCCGTATAAGTGTGTGAATGGCGGTACAAGTGAGGGTAGTGTATCAATGTGGTAGAGGAGGGACTCACACTTGAGGGGGAGATTGTTAGATATTCAAGTGTGAGTCGAAATCCCACATTGGATAGGAATGAGAAAGTTGAGCAACACATAAAAAAGAAGACCCGCAAACCTAATGCCTTAAGGTTTTGGGTTGAAGGTGGCGTCATTCCCTTGTGTGGGTTTGGCTCAGTTCTCATTCTTGTTGATCTCCCCGCTTTCCCCCTTGGATTCTCCCAACAGAAATCAAGGGTTTATAATTGCTTTAAAGTTGCGAATGTAACCGTATTTCCCCTTTAGTTTGCATATTCATAGAGTTTAGCTAAAGTAAAAGCTTTCATCACTAGAGTAAGGTGAAACATCCTAACCATCATTGAATATCATGTTTAAGCCCTCCCAAAAAATACCTAAGCACATTCTCCAGGAAGGTCAAATTGATTAACTATGGTATCAAATTCTTCATGGTACAAAGTGTTAGCAAAAATTTGTGTACTATCATTTTCCACTTTGTTTTGACATTTTTATCAATGTGAAATTGACAAAGAATATTACAAGCTTTAGGAAACACAATTGCAATTGCATTCATTAGAGCAATATTCCTGTCACTAACTATTACCTTAGGATATACATCACCTCTCATAAACAACCCTTTAAGTCTATCAAGGGTCCACACAAAGTTATTCTTGCGTTTTGCTTCCACCAAAATAAATATAATAGAAAAATGGCAACCCTATAAAGGTAGCACCAACAACCTCAAATAATGGGAGCCTATACTTGTTTGTTTTGTAAGTACTATTCATCATCAATACAATATTAAATAAATTCAATAGTTTAACTGAATTAGGTGTTTCCAAAATAAATCTTGCAGTACATTCGTATCCTCATTAAATCTATACCAAAGAAGATACAAGCACATCATCAATTGTCGCAATTCAGTTTTGTGACCTCGTGTTCTTCAATATACAGTCATAGCATTATAAACTTGTTCTATTGTTGTCACATTCCTCTCATTACGCTCCTTCAATGTTAGTAAAATATTTCTAGGCTTCATTGCACTGTTTGTCATGTCTATATGAATGGTTTTTTCTTCATTTGTTAACCTACTAACATATGGATGACCTACCAATATATTTATTAAGTCATGATTATGATAGGCATAAAGTAATTGTATAATCCATCCTTCATCATCTTCTGTCACGGGTTTTCTTCCCAATCTAAAGGACAATCATATTTCCCACCTCCACTTTCAATAAGATGTAAGTCCTTCTTATATAGTTTATATTTACCTCCTCTCTCACAACTTAATAATACATGTCTTCCTTCCACGTTGTCCTTTCATTATATCTGACCTTAATATAACAATAACAAACCCAAAGTCATACCCAATCCCTCTTTCCCACTTAGACAAATTATTCCAAGTAAATACTTACATAAACATATTAAATAGTTTGATTAACAAATACACTTCGTTAATTCACCTAATGTAAATAGTTTTGTATCATATCAATATTAAATAATTTGATGCATTTATAGGCTCTACATTCATTATCTAATACATTACAATTGTTTGATTGCAACCTAATGTAAATAGTTTTGTATCATATTAATATTAAATGATTTGATGTATTCATGGGCTCTACATTCATTATCTAATATATTACAATTATCTAATTACACTTATCCTCAAACTCATCTGAAATGTTCATGCAAAACCTACATCTATGATATTTATGCAAAATCCAATTTCATTTACAAACTCCAAATGTAATGCAAGTTTTCAATTTCAAAAAGCACGTTTTGGAATACAAATATTTTCTTCCAGAAGAGGAATCCAGAATACAAATATTCCCTTTCGAAACGAGGAATCTGGAATACAAATATTCCCTTCCAGAATGAAGAATTCGGAATACTATTTTCCGTTCTAGAAAGCTTAATTCGAAACACAAACTCCCATTTCAAAACCATTACAGATTTCCATTCTGTAACTGTGTTCCGAATTACGTTTTTTGACCGGATTACCTTTTTCGGAAACACATTCTAGAATTTTCTTTCCGCAACACTGAAAATGGCTTTTGAAATTACAATTCAGCAACTTCTACTACCATTACATCTCCTTTTTTTCAAATAAACATAGTAAGCGTAGATTTGGCATTTTTGAAAAATTATGGGTGCAGGTCATATTTGATGTGGTGTTGGAAGTTTCCGCCCAAAAATTGGCAAGTCAGACTGTTGTTTTTAATTGGGCAACTAGCTAGTGCTTTTTCTAAAATTTAAAATTTAAAATAAAAAACTGTTTAAAAAATATTTTTTTGTATTACATTATTTAAATGATGTAGGTAAATAATATTATTGTAATTTAAACCAATAATTTTTAAAATTAAATTCCAATTATTAGTTATAATGAAGTAATTTAACATGTAAAAATAATACCTATAAAAATATGTCAAATATATAAAAAGGACAATTGAATTTATATTGAATTTTTTAACAGTTTTTGCAAAGTTGAATTTGATGATGGTCGATAGACACAAGTTTTAACATGATGTTAAAATCTTTTAAAAAACTTAGTTTATAAAAGCCTTAACTCTTTTTTAGTTCAAATTTAATAAAACGAAATATAATAAGCTCAAGAAAAATAAGAATTTATGTTGTATGTTTTGTATTAGTTCATCTTTAGACGTAACTATATCTAGTTTTTTATCAATTGATTAAGTTTTAAGGTTGTATATATTTTTATAATATTTTTGGGTTAATTTTTATAATAGAATCAACTCTTTCAAAGTTTAGAATCAACTTAATTACCTATTTTATTAGGTTTTTAGGATTTTGAGAATGAATTTGTATACTAATTTCTATTATTTTGTTTAAAAAATTAAACCAGAAGTATTAAATTAGAAGAAGAAGGATTAGAGCCATTGAAGAAGAAAAATATAAGAGAGAGTTAACCCAAGCCCGATATTAGAATTGGCGCCCAACACTAAAGATGTCAAGAGTAGGACCCTTAAATTGTGCCTAGTCCCATTGAAGTTAGGTCGAGCACCAGTTGAGCTATGAGCTACTGGATCTCTGAATTGCATCTGACGCCACTAAAGTTGAGTTGGATGCGAGCATTGTTGAAGTTAATCTATTTAAATGTTTCCCTGCACTAGGGTTAGGCATCTAAAGCTAGAGAGAAGAAAAAGTCAGACTTGGAAGATAACTGAAGCTAGAGAGAAGAAAAAGTCAGACTTGAAAGATAACTTTATGATTCCTTGGTGTAATAATCTTTTTTCATTGTTCATTTGCTATGTTTGGTCTCTTCATGACTATGAGGAATTAAACACATTGTTCTCGGAGTTAGATGTAACCAACTGAATTCTCATGTAATCAATATTAATTTTCATATTCATATATATGTATTTTCTTTCAATGTCATTATTTTGATTTGTGGTAATCATCCATGACTTGATATTTGATTCTTGGGATATTTAAAATATCCATTGTAATCTAGAATTTAATTAAAATACCTAATAAATGATTGCGTTTAGGAATAAGAATTATTCATTGTTGTCTTAAGACCCTTGTGACAAAGAAAGTCTTTTTTTATGTAATTGATTAAGGAATTGCCAATTAATAGGTAACTCTGGCTCATTCATTTAAGAAATTAGGGTATAGGTATTATTGTAGATTGACATTGACATTTGTTAAGAAAGAATGTAATGATTTTTATTTCTGACATATTTTCTCTCATAATATTATTTCAATTTGTTTTCAATTTTAAATTTGTTTCATTTTATATTGTGCATTTATGTGCGTGTTCATCTATGCATTAACAACGTATGGTATGTCTTTATTTGGGGAGACCTCGAGCCTCGCTAAAGATTGATTGAGAAAGACTTTGTGTTCACTTTTACTCTTAAATTATAAAATTATAAATATTTGATTTTAAAATTATACTAGAAATATAAACAAGACTTTAGGAGGCCTAAAGTGAATTAAAAAAAATGAGGTCTTTTTTAAAATAATTTTAAAAAATTATTTTATACTGTGTATTTATATGCGTATCCATACGTTGTGTTTATGCGCATGTCTTTATTTGGAGATTTGGAATCGTAGATTGATTGAGAAAGAGTTTGTGTTCACTTTTACTCTTAAATTATAAAATAATATTTAATTTTAAAATTATACTAAAAAGATAAACAGTGATGACCATTTTTTTAAAAATGCCTTATTTTTTTAATTCGCTTTAGATCTCTTAAAGTCTTGAACCACTAGTGTAATGGATAATACAATTTGAGAATATTTGGTGAGAGTTGTTGATCAAGCAATATTTAGCAGTTCGACAAGGAGTGAAGGGGGTGGCTCCCATGCTTGAACGAAATGGTATAATCAAATACCAAATTAATGCCTTTGAAAACTTGGTTTTGATGACAAAAAGGGCAAGGAATATTATACAGTACACACACAAATCTTAGCAAAGCTTTGCTCTCTTAGATATTTATTATTAAACAAATATTTCCCATTTATATAATAAGATATATTTACAGTATTCCACTAATAATATGGATGCAGGATGGAAAGTATGAGTGAGCTCTAAGAAAACAAGTTTGTTTTATTTTTGTTGAACACAAGAAAACATTCTTATTTAAGTTGATAAAATTCTTATGGAGGACAGAGCTTTCTTTTCTATATCCATGAAATCAAGCTCAATAATTGACATTTTCATATATATATATATATATA
>Ga0209489_104324_pt1 | contig 26353 bp, 19 predicted proteins | sample SiratrowhiteBW_FD_187527 | JGI IMG/M metagenome (GOLD analysis project Ga0209489, IMG submission 187527) | Root nodule microbial communities of legume samples collected from California, USA - Siratro white BW (SPAdes) (version 2) | ecosystem: Host-associated > Plants > Roots > Nodule | place... | reverse complement strand
ATATATATATATATATATATATATATATATATATATATATATGTATATGTATATATATACATATATATATTCATTCTTAATATAATGTTATTGTATTTTTGTATTGTTTAATTTACATTCCATAACTTTTTTTAATGTATTATTTTTTCAAACAAAAATTTTTCGAAGTGTTGTTTAAAGCTTCTTGATGACTAATCTAGACACCATATTCAAAGTAAAACCATACCTATAAATAGTAAAAGTAACAGTAAAAGAGTAAAAAAATGGGAAGAAAATGGTTATTCATGTTATGTAACCATAATGAGTTTGAGAATATGTTGTTACTCTTTCTCTTCCTATCTTCCTTTCCTTGATATATACTTTTTCTCCTTTTTTTTCCCTTTCCATTCTTTTTAATTTTTTTTCTTTCTACAAATTTGTAAAAGTTTTAATACTTCTCATTAATTATAAAATGGAGTTTCTTAAATATATTTTTTACATCTTAAAAATATGTTGAAATTAATGAAAAATGTCCAATTTTTTTATGAAAAGCAAGAAGAACCTTTTTTAAAAAAAAAAAAAAATTATCTGTATGTACCCGTGGAGTTTAGGAATCCCATTCATATTACTAGTAAAAATACATGGGCAAGAGTATATCTGTATCCAAAGTTTTATCACATCGAAATAATACAAGTATAAAACTTTGTAAGAATAATATTAAATACATTAAAATGATAAAGTTTGTAAGTATATCTAATTTTTTAAAAACAATATGTGGTGGTTATTTTAATGAAAAAACTAATGTAGTTACTTTTTAGTAGATTGTTGGGTTTGTTTATTTATTAAAAGGTAAACTTATTTAATTAAAATATATAAAAAAAATAGTTACCAAAAAAATTGGATCTCCTTTAAAGAAGCAATAAACAACTTTTAATTTGAAAAAGTTCTTATTTTTAAATTTAATTTAAAAGTAATTTTAAGTAATTAAATGTCTTTTTTTCAAACATATCCTTTAAGAACTTAAATTAAAATAGTGGTAATTAATTTATTTAAGAAAGTAGTTATATTGGCGAATAACAGCAAAGAACAACTAAAACCTCTAGGCAATTTGTACCAACTAAACAACCCTTATGGTATTACTATTTACAAATAAAAAAGGGTGGAGCAACATCAAAACGAGACCCCTTGTTATGATTCGCCAAATGAACCCAATCAATGTGCCAGTAAACTTCTTAATATTGTTAAACCCTTTAATTAGAAAGGACGAGAAAGTGAATGTGACATGTACCAAAAAAAAAAAATCACAAATAGCTAAATATATCTTCATCCACCCATGGCTGCGTATTTATGCTCAACGAAAGACACAACACGACTGCACTGTCAGAGTAAAATATTACATTACACCTATCTCACCTAATAAATAAAAGTACATTAAAAATCTCCAAAGTGTACATATTAAACACTTTGTTGGTCTTATTAGCTGAACCTTTTCCACTGAAAATTTTGTCTCCTAGTCTTAATTGAATGGTCACATGAATTCCCTGCCTGGTTGAAATTTTGGTAAAATGGACCCCTTTGTAAAATATTGCAAACTTAATATACAGTGTCATACATATACACCATACACCAGAACAATAACTTCAACATTAATTTATTCTTACATTAATTCTCTTTATGAAGAGTGTTCACACAGCTATTTCTTTTGATATTTTTTTATTAAATTTCTTGATTAATTTCTAATCCACATATACCATTTGGATATATCTTTTTGACCCAGATGAGAAAACCCAATAACTGTTTTCTTGATAATGCCATTAACCACAGACAAAACCGTTCTTCCCTTCTTGTGTACATCTTAAAAACTCCATCTTTAACAATATTACTAAATGAGAAAGACAAAAAATGAAAAGAAACACCTTTTGCCACCTCCTTATAACTTTTATTTCTAATGTTTTCTCTCTTTTTTTGATTTCTTTCTTTCACGGCTTTCCCATCCTTGGTTCCGTCTTTTCTCTCTCCAACTCTCTGCCTCGCGTGACTTGGTGCAGTCCCCTAATCCTATTTCACATTCTCCACCCAACCAACCACAAAACATCGAAATTCACACTTCAATCATGACACCCATAAACACCAATTCACCCATGATCGCCCTTATCATTTAAGGCTCATCATGCATGCCCACATAACTTCTCAACAAACCCAATTCAATTATTAATTACTCTACCAAATTTAACACCAAAGGTTTTTTCTTTTTGAAAAAAAAAAACAATTTTGATTACGGCCCTGCTCGTTCTTGTTAGAAAGCAAGAACTTTTGATTACAACGCCTGCGCCACAATATTATAATTTATTCAATTCAAATTAAAGGAAGTAAAGAAAGGCAGGGCAATATAACCTAATCTAATCTTAGAAGTAAAATCTAAGCATCATGATTTTGATAACAAAGCCTCTTCATCGTCGTCATCATCACCAGGGTGACTTGCACGAAGTTCCTTTAGCCATTCAAACGTTCGACGACGTGACGTAACCTTCTTTCCCTGCTTTTGCTTCTGCTTCTTCGACTCCACCACTTTTTCTTTCGGGGCGTGCCTTGTACTTTCTGTCTTGTTGCTACTTTTACCACCACCGTTACCACCTTTTATCATGACCATGTTGTTCGATTGCACTGTTTCGAAAGAGCAATCACAGCCACTCAATAGACCACCGCCTTTGCCAACTAACTGTTTCAAAACTCCATCATTGCCCTTGTTCCTGTTACTCGTTTTAACACTTTTCGCACTGTTGTTGCTGCTACTGTTGCTACTACTGTTGCGACTGACACATTTTGATCTGTTGCGAACCTTCAGGTCTTGCAATCCTATCTCGGGAGCAGGGACAACACCCAAACGGAAAATTCCCCATGCTGACGTTGATTTTCTACCTGGGTTACCCAGGCTTGATAAATGTGTTGGGGTGGGTGCTCTTAACTGAGGTTTTGGACTAGGGTGCATATGAAACTGGTTTCGAATTCTGGGCTTTGTTCTCAGAGGTACTGTGTTAATAGTTTTTGTGGTGCTGATGGTAGCGGAGCTAGAGGTGCTAGTTGATGAGTTTTGGCTTCTAAGACTACTGCTTCTGCTGCTACTGTTACTTGGAAAATCCAAGGATTCGTTGGTAAATCGCTTACCATAATGTGGGTGAGATTGAGAGAGTGTGGCTAATAAGCCAGCCTCGGAGCTGAACGAGACACGCAATGGGAGGATTTGGCCTTTGAAGAAAACTTCATCCGCCGCACACATTTCGGGTTGTTTGGAAAAGGGAGCACCGCAGGAGCGGAAATTGAATTCCTCTTGCGTTGCTTCGTTGGCAGCAGAGTGTTGTTCTTGGTTTCTCGGTTGGTCGTTGAGGTTGATGGGAAGATCGCTAAGTGACAATGCTTCTTCTTCTTGATCTTGATCTTCCTCTACATGATGTTCCTCTTCTTGTGTAGGGTTCCATTTTCCTTGGACTATGTTTGAGGTGGCCATTTAGGAAGGAACAGATTTGGTTTGAAAGCTGCTAGGTGTCGGGGAAGCTGGGGAAGGATGAATTAAATGGGGTTAAGGTTTTTGAACAGGGTGAGGAGGGTGTGGGTGACAGAGTGACACATACATTTGGAATATAAAAAGAGATAAAGGAGTGTGGTGCCCAGCACAAAAGTAAGAAATGAAATGGGGCATTGTAGCCATCACGTAAGCGACCCGAGTAAATAGGAGAAACACTTCTTTGGTTTCGACACATACCCCAAAAGACACACCTGCTCCTACATCATTAAAAAAATAAAATCGTATTAAATTAAACCAGTGTGAATTAGAAACATTTTGGTCGAGATGGCTAGTGGGAGTAAAACATGTTGTAGATGAGTTCTACATAAATGTCTGAACCTCTTCCACATATATAGTTTTGTACGAGGTGAGTTCCTGATGGATATTTCGCAATTCATGAAATAAGCTGATGATTTTCTTACTGTTTTTGAATAGGTTTGCCAATTGTTGTAATAAACCCTAGTTTAACTTTTGTTGTTGCTTTAGAACGGCTTCATCGTGTTTAGTGTGTTTGGGGTGAGGAAAGGAAGTGTGACTTTTTGGGCCTGCCAATTTGCATTAGTAGAAAGAGGACCTCTCTATGTATGTGTCTAGTGTCTATGTCTAGCAGGGCTTTAGATGGTATATATAGTTGTGGAGATGAAGGCAAGTGGGTTAGCCTGGCTAAATAATATTGTTTTAGTCCAAATGCGGGTGAGGACCACTGCGGACCCTGGCATATAATTTGAAATTGAATTATACCCAGAGTTCAAACATGAAGCCACTACGTACAGTACTGCATTGTCTTAAAAACTTAGGTATTCTTTCAAGGTACAGTCATCAAGAGTGGGAGAAAAATAAAGGGAAGATACCTCGTTTAAGAAAGACTAATAACATTTTCACTTCCCTCATTTTGATAAAACCACTTGTTATAGTAATATGAAAAATTATAACTTGAATACTGGGCCACTTTTCAACTAGTGAAATAGATTTTTTTTTTAATTGAAAACATACATGGTAAGGCACAATGAGTGAAGAAAAAGTAACAATTTATTTTTTGAACTAAAAGATTGTAGTTTTCAAAATATATCAAAATCTAAAAAAATAAAATAATATATAAATTAATGAGACCATTTTTAAATGTTATATCATTATATTATTGTAATAAAGTTGTTTAGTAATTGTATTTAAGATAAGAGTGTAGAAGTATTTTTATTTTTTTTAACAAAATAGTTATTATTAAAGAGGCCACGTTCGGCCAAATCAAAACGAACCCAACGAGGAGTTTAGAAAGGGTGTAAAACTGGTTTGATTTATTTTCTAAATGAGTTCTAAATTTTTAATTTTGTTTGACTTTATGTCAAATTAACGGATTATTTTCAGTTTCTTTAACAAAGTAAAAAATAAATAAATTTAAATAATATATATTTTTTAATTTAATTTATATTAATAAAATTAATTTTAATTTTAGATGCAATAATTTAATATAAAAATGTAAATTATAAAATAAATATATTTTCTAAAAAAGAATATTATTTTTTTAAACATAAACAGTCATCATTTAGTAAAATAATCAACTCAAAAGTTTACTAGTTGACTACGTCTAAACCTATTCAGGTGGCATGTTAAACAAAATTGACAAAAAAATGATTATATACAATTTACACTGACAATTTTATTTTTTTTTACGTGACTCGTTATATAAATCTTTATATATTTCTATTTTCTTTCAATTTTTTTCTTCTTACAATATTATATCTTATATAAAGTTTATTGCCTTTTTTCTCTGTTTTTAATAGATGGAAGTTCTAAGTAATCATCAAACATTTTTAAATAGATTTAAAAAAAAAAAAGAGTAAAATGAATAATGTTATTTGACTTGTAGGAACAATAACTTTTATTTGACGCCACTTATATGTTTTTTTTTTTTAACAGCCAACAATAAATAAAATAAAATAAAAGAACCACTTCAGGGGTAGTCTAACCCTTATACACCTAAATCATAGATAGTTCTATAATCGTTTCTAGACACGTCTTATAATACACAAAGGTTCAACTCCCTAGCATATCTTCCAAGATAGACAGAGAAAGAGATACATATGAAATACAGTATACATATATAAAGCGAGGTATACTTCTCACACTTATGAGAAGATACACAACACTCCTTATTTTCACTGAAAGCCTGAACATCCTTTATATGCCTAGTATCCAGACTCCCTTTCTTGCCTCGTCGTGTTCAACTTGTATGCTTCCACTACCTTTCCAGTAATAAACCTGCAAAACAAAGACACACCTACCTTCTATCTACACCATCAATCTAAAACAGGTCCACAAAAACTACTACAAAGATTCCAAGCACTTGACTGGAGCAAAGTGTCAATCCGAATAAGAGAAAGTAGTTCTTGTAATCCTATGATTAAACATTCCCAACCTTTTAGTTGTACTAGACAAAAAATTTCCTCCTCATCCACTACCCCTCCTCTAAAAACTACTGTATTTCTAAGATTCCAGATCTCCCTCACAACAGCTACCCACACCCCTTTACAAGCTGCTTTGTTTACGCTATTCCTATGATCCGTTAAATGAAAGCTTTGAAAGTGGATGGGGATAGACTCGTGTCTAACTGTGACCCTTCCTATCCACCTTTCACACAAGTCCCAAACTTTCTGAGCAATCTTACAAGTACAGAAAAGGTGTTGGGCATTTTCTAAACGTTCTTGACACATAGGACAAAGAGTGCACACCAGAAGCACTCCCCTTCTCACCAAGTTAACCCTGGTTGGTAACCTATCCCATAAAATCCTCCAAGCCCACACCAAAGCCGATGGAGCTATCTTAAGACTCCAAAGCAACTGGAAACACTCTAAACTTGACATTTGATCCTCCATATTTACTATACTATATCCCGACTTCGCAGTGTATACCTGTTGATCATCCCCAATCCACTTCAACCTATTTTGCCCTTCCTTGTTCCATTGGACACTAGATATCAATCCCAATAATTGGCCTTCTAAGTGTTTTTCCCACTCAAATCTCTCCCTTCTCCAGCTTAGATTCCAACTTGAACACTTTCTACTCCAACTTTGTCCCCAATCCACCACATCGAATACCTCACTGTCTTTACACTGTGAAATAGTAAACAACCTTGGGAATTCTTCTTTCAACACTTTGCAGTCTACCCACCTGTCCTCCCAAAATTTGACATTCCTCCCATCTCCGAGGCTCCACAACAATCGACTGTCAAACCAGTTTCCTTGTTGTTCACTATCGCATACTTTACACAAATCCTTCCACCACTGTGATTGCTTACTCTGGACCATATTAACATTGAGATTCCTCCAATCACCATACCTTGCTGACAACACTTCTCTCCACAACCCCTCTTCCATATTCCTTAACCTTCATTTCCATTTTGCTAACAAAGCGTCGTTGAAACACCTAATATCTTTGATCCCCAATCCACCAACTTGAACTGGACTACAAACTTTTTTCCAATTCAACCAAGTGATCTTCCTTCCTTCACTGCCCCAACCCCATAAGAAATTAGACTGAATTCTCCTTATTGTATTACAAACAACAGTCGGGGCTTTAAAGAAGGAAAAATAGTAAAGGGGTAAGGCACTAATTACTGACTTAATTAAGCAAACTCTTCCCGCCATTGAAAGCAATCTACCCTTCCACTTCGAAAGTCTTGATTTAATTTTATCAACAATAGGGCTCCAAAATTCTGATCTTCTAGGGTTACCTCCAACTGTAATACCTAAGTACTTGAAAGGAAATCCATAAGACAACAATTAAGACACTTAGAGTATATGAATCTGTCAAGATGGGAAATACCCACCGAACCAACCTTACTCTTGTGGAAGTTAATCTTAAGTCCAGATACTAACTCAAAAATCCTCAAAATTGCTTTTATTGCCAACACATTATCATATGACGGTTTACAAAAAAAATATTGTATCATCTGCAAATTGAAGCAGATCAACCTGCACTCTCTCTCTACCAACTTCCACGCCACTAAATAAATTAGCCTTCTTAGCTTCCCAAACAAGTCCAGAAAGACCCTCCGCAACTATTATGAACAGAAAAGGCGCTAATGGATCACCCTGTCTTAAACCCCTTTTCGGCCTAAATTCCTCTGTAGGACTGCCATTAACCAGAACTAAGACCGTAGCTGATTCCATACAAGCTTTTATCCACTTAATCCACTTACCATTAAAGCCCAATCTTTTCATCATATAATAGAGAAACTTCCAATCCACTGAATAATATGTTTTCTCAAAGTCGACCTTTACCAGAATACCACTTTTCTTCTCCTTCTTTAAATAATCCACCGTCTCATTAGCTACCAGGATACTATCCAAAATACCCCTACCCCCTAAGAAAGCAGCTTGATTAAGATCAATAACACTTGGAAGCACCTTCTTAATCCTATTAGCCAAAATTTTAGATATAATTTTGTAAACACTTCCCACTAAGGAAATAGGTCTAAACTCATTCAAATTTGAGGGAATATCCTTCTTCGGGACCAACGTAATGAATGAAGCATTACATCCTGTCGGAATAAAACCTGTGCTCTGAAAACTCATTATAGCCCCCACAATATCTTCACCAACAATATCCCAGTTATTTTTAACAAAGGAAAAGTTATAACCATCTGGCCCAGGACATTTTGAGCTATCACATTGACTCATAGCATCTAAGATTTCCGACTCAGAGATGTTAGAACACAACATATCATTATCATCATTAGTAACAGTCTTAAAACAAACTCTGTCCAAATTCAATCTAAACCTCTCATTAACTCCAAATCTACTCTCAAAATACCCTTTCACGTAGCTTTTAACCCTAGTTGGATCTTCACACCACACTTCATCTATCCAAAGTCCTTCAATCTCACTTTTTGCCCTCCTCCATCTCAATCTCGAATGATAAAATTTTGAGTTAGTATCTACACCTTTTAACCAATCTACTTTTGCCTTCTGCCTTACCATAGCCAGTTCCTTCTCCTCCAAGTTTCTCAACTGACTCAACAACTCTATCCTTCTCACTCTGAGATCCTCTTGCAGATTTCCTTCATCATCGTATCTATCAAACCTCTCAATTTCGGCCACCAACTCCTTCTTATTCCTAGTATAAGTGCTAAACACTTCCTTCTTCCATAGGTTCAATTCCTTTTTCAATCCCTTTAATTTCACCTTGAGATCTACCATCCTATTGCCACTAGAAATTGGTTCTGCTCATGACTTCCGGATAACCTCTTTGAAACCTTGTGAATGCTTCCAAACATCAAAGGTCCGAAATGGTTTCGGCCCCCAATCCTTATTAGTGTTCTTCACCACTAGTGCACAGTGATCTGAAACTTGTCTACTCATAACAAATTGCCTAGATCCAGGCCATTGTACTATCCACTCGTCGGTCACAAGAATTCTATCAAGTCTACTCTTAGAAGTCCCGTTCGGTCTATACCAAGTAAACTTCCTCCCCACAAGTGGTATTTCCTTCATAACACACCTGTCAATGAAGTCATTAAACCTTACCATCTCTAAATTGTTTGATCTTGCTTCATCAACTCTTTTTCTTTCAGAAGCATACCTAACAACATTAAAATCTCCCATCACACACTTAATAAGACAATTTGAGGCTAATAGAACATTCTCAATATCACCTCATAAAACTTCTTTGTCTCTATCAAAGCAAGGCGCATAAACATTCACTAACACTACTCTCACTGCTTGACTTGAACCAACACCTTTATAATCACCTTCAATTAAGATAAATCCCTTCCCTTCCTCTGTTCTGCAACAACTGAAAATCTTATTATCCCACATAGTTAGGATACCTCCTCCTTCATTATTAACCCCTCTATGTATCCAACTAATATCGTTAGTGACCCACGCATTATAACACTTATAATCATTTAAAACTACTAGCTTGGTCTCCTGAATAAAAATCACTCTCGGATTCTCCTTACCTATAAGCTCTTTTAAATATTTCCACTTAACATCCCCTCTCAAACCCCTTATATTAATGCTCACTAACTTCATCACAAGTTATTTCCATCCACACGGGACGCTTCTCGCATCACAAGGTTGTCCCTTTCCTCCATCTCAGCAAATTTCTGAATGATACTTTCTTCACTTTTCATACAAACAACTCCCATTTCCTTGGCTAACTCTCAGAGTCTAATTTCTTCACTACCACTCTCCTGCACCTTAATTCTCCTATTGCAATTATAAATATTAAAATCAGAAATAGAATTAGATAAGTTTGATGAGGATAACCTGGGAGATACTCCAAGCTTAATACAACCGCGTTTTTTGTTCCTCCTTGCCCTCTTCATACTTGTCTCGCCTCTCGTCATTTTCCTTGATGAAGTGAACACCAAAGGGTCAATCACTTCTTTCCTAATCAATTGGAAATGACTCTACCTTTTGCCATTTTCACCTCGTTCCCCGCATGACTTAGACAGATCACCTTCACTATCAAAACGTTGTAAACAAGTAGCCCTGGTAATAGCTTCTTCGACAGTGTTATCACAAATCTCACCATCAACAGTTTCGCCACCTTCACCTCCGGTAGCAGCGGGGTCAACGGACTGGATACCTTTTCCTACAACAAACTGTGCAGCTTCGGAAGCAGTATCTTCGCCTCCCGTATCCCCAACATCAGTGGCAGCAATAACTCCAGCTTGTAGTGCAGGAACAACGTCAGCAGCTCTACCACCTGCATCCCTGTCAGCGGCGGCGACTGCTCCACCATGGCTGCCTCCACATTCTAGTAAAGCTTGTAAAATAGCTTGGAGATTTTTCATCTTATTCGGTCTTCGTCCCCGCTTTCCGGCTACTTTATAACCTTCACTGCCATTAGGCCCACCGTCACCATTCTTTCCAAAGTGACGTGGTTCCTCTTCTGCCAACCTTCCACCTCCACCATGAAAGTGGCTTTCATTCATACCCTCGGCATCTTCCATAACCGATACTATCTCTCCCCCTTTAATCGGTGCCACGTCATAGGTCCTCGGAATAACGCTTTCCTTGAGTGAAATAAAATTTGATTCAAAAAGTGCACGTTCTACTTGGGTTTCAGGCCCACTGTACGAGCGCGGGTCCCCTACACATGCACCCCCATTTCTAATCCATTTTAAGTCTGCGTTGAGTAGTTGTGCATAAAAAGAAGGTACATCCTTTTAATCTTCCCGTTGGGAGATTGCCATTGTGGTATATTGCTCCTCTTCCAACATTAAAAGCTGCAAAGTCCCTTCCTTACCTACGTTACTTCGGCCAATGCCTGCAATAATTTCCTTATTCATGCAATACTGGCAGGCACTTTCAGCTTTGTTCCAAACTACCATCTTATCACAATTGTGTTCACAGTCCGCCATCTCCACCGGGCCACCGTCACTGTCGTTCAGATCTCGATCATGGTAAACCCCCTCTTCCTCTTCAACAGACTTGTCCTCTTCCTTTTCCATCCACCCTCCTACATCCGAGAACAAGGATTCCCCTACCCTTGTATCCATTGAAGAATTTTGATCAGAAAACTCTCCATCCCTAAACCATCTTCTCTGTTTTCCACATTCCACAAACGAATATTCCTCCTCCACTGATACTTGTTACACATTATCATTAATCTGGATTTGTCTAGAAAACTTCACCATGGATGTTACCGCTAACCTCACCTTCAGCCTAGCATATTCAATGTTCTCCCAGTTCAAAGTCGTGTCATCTACCTTCACCAATGAACCCACATCTACCAATAACTGCTTAAAGCAGTCCACTGTCCATAAAGACAGTGGTATACCTCTACAACGTGTCCAGACAATTTTGTTCCCAATCTTATTACTAACATTACATGGTTTGATAGTTCCAAAGATCCTGCCTAAGCTTTCCTTGTTACCTTCCAATAACTCAGATAAGCTTACCCGTCCTGGCCTGTAAGTAACATCTGATTGTCTCCCATATACCTCACCCTTATACATCCAAGCCCTACCTGCATCAATTCCTCATGGATAATTTCCACCGTCGTATATTCGTCCGTGTACCCAACCCAACTTTCTTCAAGCCATGGAAGACTAAGAGGGGCAGTTTTAATAGATTGACCATACCAATCCTTCTTAGTACCACTAGCACTGCCCTTTTGATTACTCCTTTGTTTTGTAACTTGATTTCCCTTCTTCTCTTTTCACAGTTTCAGAACATTGGTTTTCTTTTTTGGTCGTATTCCATTGGTTGGTTTTGTTGCTTGGTGTACAGCTGATTGGGCTTCATGTTTCCTACACCTTGGCAAATTAATATACAACTTCATCAAACCTATACGTATAGAATCCAATTCCGCCTCCAACCTCGAAACATTCTTCACATCACAGAAGCGAACAAAGCCAAACCGATTTCCCCAACGATTTAACTTTCTAGAAATAAATACTTCCTCCACTCTCCCCCATCTCTGGAATATTTTCCACATATCTCTTTCGTCATAACTGTAAGGGAAATGAGAGAAAAAGAACGTAGTTACTTGCCACGGTTTAGCTACCCTTCCATCTTTGCTATACTTAGACACCAGTGGTGGTGCCATAACGCACCACTGGATAACCACCAGAAAGTTTGCCAAGCGCTGTAGAGAGAGAAGAGAGTTTTCCAGTGACTCAAAATTGTATACGTGAATAGACCTGACGCCACTTATATGTAAGAGTATGACTTATGTGGTAAGGGACAATTTTGTCATGTTAGTAAAAGATCTTGAAAACGAAATTTGGATTGGAAAGGACATTCATTTTGAAATTTGTAACTAAAGAAAAAGAAGGAAGCGATTTCAGAAGGTGGAGAGAAGTGTTTATTTAAGGTTTAGGGTTTATGAAGGTACTATGAAAAGGAAAAACGAATTGGGTGTGAAAATCAGGAAAGTAGCATTAGTGTAGAAAAAGGGAAAGGAGAAAGGTAGGGGTAAGGATTTATTGATAGATAGGGTTGGGGTGATTTTTGCAAGAAAGGGTTAGGGTGGTTCTTTGCAGCATTGGTTATCGGTGGTGGTGGTTGTTAGTGGTGGTGCTTAGCAGGGAAGCATAGGCATCTTCATGTGGTGGTACTCAACGTTCAAATGTAGGTATGTTTGGTGGTGGATTTTTTCAAAGTAGACCATTAGTTCAAGACATATTGAAGGGAAATCATAAAAAATGTAGAAAAACAAGTTAATTATATCACTTAATTCTCATTGTGCAGTTGCCAATTTTACATGGCAAGTAATCACATATGGGAAACCATGAAAATTTGTTGTAGCGACGAATGTAACATTGGAACAAATAGGTGTGGCCAGTTAGTTATGTATAAATTCACTTGAGCGAGGTATGTGTCGTTTGAGCGAATCTTGTGTGGTGATTGTGGAGATTCTCTGAGGTGAATACAGTTAATTAGGTTTAAGTATGTAGTTATCCACTAACCACTTTAGGTAAACAAAACTACATAATGTTCAAATACACAAGACTTGCTTGTTGTCATCAACCAACACTTACTTATTCAATTACTTTGGTTATAAATGCGATTAACAAATCTTTGGGTATGGTCCTAAAAATTGTCATATCAAAATACACATGCAACATTTTCTAGTTACCCGCCTTCATTATTGTGGTCACCTATGATATGTTTTTTATCACTACCACACACAATGTCCACAACACTGACTACGTTGTTTTACATTAAACTTGAGTCCACTTCAAAGTGTGGTTCAGATAAAACCAAATTCACCAAATTACACTTCTCATCGCCTAAACTAATAGAATCACACATAAGTGGTCACTCAAGTCTAAGTACGTGGTTACCCACTAATCATTTTAGGCAAACAAAACCACATATTCATCAAATACAAAAGACTTGGTTTTGGGTCAGGTGTGTGGGTGTGGTTGTAACATTGAACTAGGATTGAGGTTGCTTGTGTGGAGCGTGTTATATAAGTGTAGAGGTGTGAGACTCGAGACTTTGAGGTTGGGAAGCATCTAGAGAATGTTAAAATGACATGTTTTGAGTGGCTCTTGCCAGAGTTAGAGTGTTAGGTGTGGCATTTATGGTAGGAGTTAAGTGGAGTTTGGAGTTGGAGTTAGAAAGTGGGTTTGAGAGTTTAATTCCTTTGAAGGATTTAAAGAAAGAAATGTGAAAGACAGGGTGTAAGAGGTTAACGGTAAATGGAGTTCATACTCAACATTGTTGATGTGATGGATAATCTTATAAGGAATGGAGTAGCACGAGCCAAGTTTGGAAGTTTGGGATATGGGCATTGCTCAACCGATTGTTGATGATAAGATTGGAGTCAAATTCAGATCTAATTATCGACGTGTAAGATGACAATTCACTTATCACACAGTAGAAATAACTCCAAAATCTAAAAACTTTAATCTAAAAAGTATTTTTGTTTTGAAAAAAAAAATAATAAGAAGAAACTTTATTGAATGAAAATAAAAAAATTTAAGACTTTATCAAGTGAAAATAAACAAATTTAAGATTTGTACAAATATATTATTTTTTTTTTTTGCATTAAACGAGTATAAATTTGTACAAATATATTAATTTTTTTTTGCATTAAACGAGTATAAGGAATTCAGAAATCTAAAAACTTTAATCTAAAAGGTATTTTCGTTTTGAAAAAAAAATTAATAAGAAACTTTATCGAATGAAAATAAACAAATTTAAGATGTACAAATATATTAATTTTTTTAATAATTCGAAAAGCCAAACCAAATAATAAATCAATATAAATTTTAATAAAAAAATCATTTTAATTTGTATTGACGGAAATTTTTTCAAAAGTTTTAACTAAAGCAACTAAATTTTTCGGGCTTTGATTTTATATTATAAATATGAAGAAAAAGTCCATATACTGTCCTATTAATTAAACCAATCCTCCACAAACACTCTTTTTTGAAGCTATTCATTCTTCTGTACTTCTCATTTTTCATCTACACATTTGTTAAATTATGACGACACATTTGTTAAATTATGACGAAAATGAGATATTAAATAAGATTTTAGAAGTCCAAATTTTAGTGAGAAATTAATAAGATTTGAAATATTTTGTAAAATGTAAAGTTGGGATCCAGAGAAGAAAGTTTTGAGATTTTATCTTGACTTGATATTCAGAATTCATCATCTCAAAGAAATAGAAATATCGAAACAATTTTTTTTGTAAATAACATCCTCTCGTATTCACAATTCAGAAGGGACTTATTCTTCCTGCACTGCACCTCTACACCTCCACTTCCATAAACTCACAAAAATAATTATTATAAATCTTATATCTCTTAACCTATTTTATTATTTTGAATGGTAAATTAAAAATTAAAACAATATATTTCGAATTATACCATTTAAAAAAAATTAAAATAAAAAAAATTATATTTAAATTCTGAAATTTTTATTCTAAATTGTAAAATTTAGATTATATTTTCTAAAACTTACATTTTAAATTATATAATCTAAAATATAAAAATTATATTTTTAATATACAATAAAAGAAATATTTTTAGTACTTCAAATTGTATAATAAAAAATATTTAATTTATATAAAAAAATTATTTCGTAAAATTAATTTTAATTATATAAAAGTTATATTTCAAATTATAGAGTAAAAAAAATATTTTTGATACTTTAGAAAATATGACAATGCAGGATGCAGGAAGAACTCATGGGTCTTGACGGTGCAGGAAGAACTCATGGAGGCGTCTTCAGAAGGCCTGCCTTTCTGAAAACAGGCCCAATACAGCTGGAAACGTGAAATCCAGATATGGAGTAGGCATTTATTTTAGAAAACAATATTTTTCTTAATTGATCTAAAAGTTTATCTAAAAATAGACACATTGAAATTTAATTTCGTTTTTTTCAAGAAGATTGTAAATAAGCAAATAAATTACACGAATTTCTATACTTATAAAATCTTATTTTATTGTATTAAGTAAAAATAATAATAAATAGAAACAGTTTATTGAATTATCGATCTTTAATGAAAATTAAATCAAAGTTAATAAAAGAATTATATTTAAGAATTTAATAAATTTTAAAACATAATTACAATAAAATTTGAGAATAATTAAAACAAAATTAACTCTTTCAGTAAAATTTTGTGTTCATAAACAACACCCAAATCCAAGAAATCTAGATCCAATCGCTGTAAGTTGATCGAATTACCAAACTACCTTTCATATTTGTAAAGACGTAACATAACTAATTAACAGAAAAAAAAAAAACTGTAATAAGAGAAGAAGTATCATTTGGATCCATGGTATCACGACTACAACATTATCCTATCATGAGAAAGATCTAAATCTGCAACAACAACAACAAAAAAAGGATTTACCAACATGTCATCATCCAAAAGAAAAGTACAACAGACTAAAGACAAATTTAAAACGTGTAATAATACAAATGACTAAGATGTTATTAGGCAAGGAGGTGGTGCAAATTAAGGGACTCATTTTTTGTGATTAGTGGCAGCAGTTGCAGTGGCTTGGGACTGAGAGGTGGGTGTAGCCCCAGAGGGAGTGGGTCCTTCAGTAGCTCCTGCACCTCGACCTGTCTTTGGTTCCTTATGCCCCTGTGTGCCATAACCCTTTTGCTTATAGTCCTCCAAATCCTTGTATTTCAGGTAGGGACTGTCCTCTATTGGAAGCCCTTCAAGCCCTGACTCACTCTCTCCCTTTTTCTCCTTTCCTCTTTCCTTCTCCATCTTTCTCTTCCTTCCTTCCCATTTTCAACCTTTCTTTATATAGGATACTTCTATTTTCTACCTTCTCTGCCACTTCTCTCATTCTAACACACGTCCTCATCCCCACAAATCTCAGAGAAACGTGGCAGCTTTAAGAGACCTTGTTGTTTCTATCCACAAATAATCGATGGACAACAACCTCTTTCTCCATATGCTTCTCCACACCACGTGTACTTACGACTTTCATTTGTGCATACCCCATTATATGGAAAAAAATATTTTTTTTATATTTTATATATTAGATTATTCTACCCTTGACTAAATAAAATTAATTTATTATTTAAGGCTAGACTCTCAACTTAAACTAACTACGTATCTTTCTATTCCCCTTTTCCTGTAATGCTAAGGCAAGTTTAGCTACTTTTATCATATTGTATGGAATTAGTGAATGCAGGAACTAGTTTTAAGGATTCATTCACCTTATAAGCCTATGCCTTGGGATTTAACAGACTTTTTTGAGAACCTTTTCCTAAAATAGTCAACAGTTTCAACCACCCATTATTCGTCACATGATGATGGCCATGATTCTCATGTGCACTTAAGTATATATCTCCTGTAAGATTTTGACAAGCTCAAATTAGTATTTTATGAAAACTCATTATAAACTATGATTACAATCAACATTAGAGTATCTATTTCTATATTTATTCTTTTAGAAGTACTTGCAACAATTGGAAGAGAATAATCATAATAGTTGAAACATTGGATCCGTACGTGATCAGGAAAAAAGGAGACCCGTTTAAGAAGTGTCTTTGTCACATTGGCAAAATTTTAAGAGTCACAACCCTTGGCCATATTAAGCAGGTCTGAAAGTTACAGCGATCTCAGAACACGACACGATAGATCGCTATACTCATTTATAAATAACAAAAAGTTATACTACATTTATGTCCTCTCAGAGTTGTTGAAATCCACTGGCACTAGTCAGTGATAATGGCTCATGCATTGCGCAAAGGTTTCTTACGTTTCAAACTTTCAATACACAGTATGTAGAAGGAATCCTATGAATAGATAGACGTTATGAACAGATTTCCAACTTTCACAATCTTACACCCTAAGTTTTTCATTTTATTTTACAATCCAGCGATTTAAGTCTAACTTTTTAGTCTCTTATGTACTTTTTTAAGTCTGCCACATACCTATAAACCTTTATATAAAGTTATTAACTTATATAAAGACCAATTTCATATAAAAAAATTAAATATATATTGATTTGTGTATGTGGGTGGGTCTGCGTGTGTGTACACTGTTTGTCTGTGAAACATTAATTTTTTTAAATATGTATATATTATAATTCTCTATAAAAAAATTATTGAAAAAACTTAGACACTTGACTGTTTATGTATATATCTTATGATAAGTGTATTGATAAAGTAGTTTGTGGAATGTTACATCAACTGTTATGTTATTAACAATTATAAAATAAATATTTATTTTAAAATTAAAGTGTTCTCAATGTAATGTAAGAAAATATTAGAAGACACTCATAATTAAGTCAATGAAGTTTTTATTATGAAAATTATTTTTTTGCTTAATTATTATATTTTTTTATTTATATTTTAATCATTATATTAAAAAAAGATAAACATTATTTAATAAAAATATTTATTTAAAAAAGGAAAAAATGAGTACTATTTTGTTAAAAACGTAATAGAGGTAAAATGTGTAAAATGTGTATTTTAAAATTAGAGGGTTTGTGAGTATCCTTTAGTTTGAACTCATACAAGGTATGTGTAATGTTTGATTTTTTCTCTTTTTTTACTAACAATAGAATTGTTTTCATTATCTATGATAATTTAAAAATTAAATTGATTGTTGATCTAAATTTTCCAAATTGTTTCCTATTTTATAAAAGTAAAAATACTAATTTGACAAACTGAATTATGAGTATGATTAAATAATTTTAGAAGAAAAAAAAATTGCATAACTAATGACAAATAATCTAATAAGTTTAAAAATCTACTGACACGTCTTTGCAATTAATGTTAAATAATTCATCTGATTCCATTCTCACCCTTCGTCTCAACACCTTTCCATTTCTTGCACAATCTCTCCTTCGCTCCTCTTCACCAATGTTTCAACCATTCCTTTTGCCATTGTCGCACACATTCCCTCCGATTTCCCAAACGTAAACCAAATTTTAAAAATGTATTTAATGCATTCTAAAATTGATTTTATAGGACATCTAACAACTCCTCGAAAACATTTTTTGGCATCTATTCCCAAGAGGGGTATCTTTGAGAAACATATATAGGAAAAACGTGTGGGAGAATTGTTTTAAACTTCTGCATTCACTTGTTAAACAAATTTAAACTTTGAGCACAGAAACAAATGCTTCATGTCTAAACATTCCATTAGCCCTTATAATTATCCAAATTATACGTATTTTATCTTTATACTTAAAATTTCTAGAAATACAATTTTTATCCCTATATAAACTATCTTAAAAATTCTGTACTCATTACGGTCTAATAAACTAGGTAGATTAAAAATAATATTAATGAAAAGCACAATATTTAGATTAGGAGAGTAAAAAATTTGTTCAATGAACAAATAAGTGATTATGCTAAAATTGTATTATTTTCTTTAAATAGATCTTTACGTGATGTAGTAGCTGTTATCTATAAATTTACCGTTGGGAGAAAGGCAGTGAAGTTTGTCGGAATTAAAAGGGCTAGTTTGAATAGCATTAATGGTCCCTAGCTTTATGGCGTGTGAAAATGGAAAGATGGTAAATGGGCGGAAAGAAATATTGATGAATGAATGATTAGGAGAGGCTGTACAGTGGAGAAAATGGAGCCAATTTTTATTGTTGGCTTGCACCATTTCTACCATGGCGGGGAGCAAACAGACCAACTCCAACCAAGCATAAGGGGCCAGCTATGGCGAATTTGCAGCTGGATAAAAGCTAAATATAATACTATAGAGTAAAATGAGTAGCCAATCAAGACACACCCCTCTTTCGAGTGAGTGATGAACCTTAGATCAACCTCAGCTGCCAGCTGTTAGCATCAAGCCCAGTTAATTGAAATCGGGGCCCCGACCACGTGCTTCCCATCAGACCATTCCAACCGTCCAAACGCATTCACTTTCTCTTGTGCGCTAGCCGAGTAAGTAAATGTCACCACAAAAGATTTCTTCTCATTCTCCTTCAAACTCACCACTTCCGGTTCAACCGCGACTTTCACTGGGGCTGTGTCTAACGTCACTGAAGCCTTGTATGTTCCCCCGGGCCCCACGTTAGTGAGAGTCCGAGTGTGCTTAACCACCCCGGACCCACTCCCTGATTCAAACAACACCGCAAACGACGGGTAGTTCAGGTCGTTCACACTGTACTTCTTGCCTGCGTCGCACTCGAATTTTCTCTTCGCCAGGGTGTTGATTTCAGAGGCAGAGTAGTTTAACGCGCAGAGAAAACCAAGATAATCATCCACCGTTAGATCATAGACCAGTCCTGGATTAAGGGCAGCCACCGGGTCCACGTGTCCCGCTCCGTGATCGAACGGCGTCGAGGGTTTTCCCGTTGCACTGTCTTGCAACTTCGCACCGGTTTTGTATACGCTGTAAGCTGTTGTCATCAGAGCCGATCGAACCGCGGCTGGGCTCCACTCAGGGTGAGCCGATTTTATCAAAGCGGCTAAACCACTCACGTGAGGGCAAGACATGGAGGTGCCAGAGATGATGTTGAAATCCACGCGCCTGTTATCAACGGGCAACCCCGTGGGACCCACGGCCTTCGACCACCCCGCCAAGATGTTGACACCTGGAGCGATCAGATCTGGTTTCAGGATCTGAGGCGTGATTGAATTGGGACCTCTTGAACTAAACGCCGCAACCACCGGTGATGGCTGAATCCCCACCTTAGTTCCCTCGAACAAAATACGCACCGTCGGTTTCGCCTCGGAAAACAAATACTTCTTGATGGCGTCTCCGGCTTTTTCCCCCACTGCCGACGCCGGCAAGAGGTGAGCATCAGCCACCAGCTCCTCGCCGTTGGCAGCGGTGTTGCTCAACACCATGCCCAAAGCTCCGGCGGCTTTCACCACTGAACCTTTCTGTACTCTAGCAGTTAATCCACGGTCGCATAACACAATCTTTCCCGCTACTTTCTCCTGCGACAAGGTTCCCGTGATGCACAAGTTCCCGTTCGTAGCGTTGCTGGCATTCCCTGCGTAAACAAACGGTAACGGGGAATCAGGTAGAGCGTTACCTCGGTAGAGCGAGACGCCGGAGAAGTTAAGTCCATTCCCTAGAGAGACATAAGCAGGGAAATCACGATCCAGAGTGCCAGCACCCACGGTAGTAATCCATGGTGCCACGTTTGAGAGGCTGTAAGGACTAGGACCCGCGTTACCAGCGGAGCAAGAAACCAAAATCCCTTTCTCCATCGCGGAAAAAGCACCAATAGCAACACTGTCTCTGTAATAATCAGCCATTCCACCACCGAGCGACAGAGACAACACATTAACGTTGTCTTGTATCGCGCTCTCAATCGCCGCAAGAATATCCGAACTGAAACACCCTCCCTTCCAGCAAACCTTGTAAGCAGCGATTCTCGCGTGCGTCGCCATCCCACGCGCGGTCCCAGAGGCGAAGCCGAAAAGACTCGCGCCGGAAACCACCGACCCCGCCGCTGTGCTGGCGGTGTGCGTGCCGTGACCGTCGTCGTCGCGAGGGGATCTCGACTCCTCAGTCTCGTTAATGGGACCCAGCATGGCCTCGCAACCCTTCGCAAAGAACCTGGCTCCGATCAACTTCCTGTTGCAGTTGGAAGCGGTGAAGTTTGTTCCCGCTTCGCACTCACCCTTCCAGGTACTGGGAACAGGTCCAAGTCCCGTGTCGTCGAAGCTCTTGCTCTCGGGCCAAACGCCAGTGTCCAGGACTCCGACGATGACGTCACTCGAGGAGCTCGACGCGGGGAACAAGTCCGCGCTCTTGTCGAGACCCAGGAACTGCGGCGTCCTGGTTGTGTGAAGTTCATATCTCATCTCCGGCAACACCGCCAGAATCCCAGTCTGGCTTTCCAGCAAACGCGCTTCCTCCTTGGTTAACCTAGTCGCGTATCCATGGATGGCGTTATCGTAGGTGTAAATCATTTCCGCTGAGTCAGACACAGATTTGAGCGACGACTCATACCACACCGCATGGTGCTCAAAGCTTTGGGGCATTTCCGACTTTGCCACGTGTACAATGTAGGTAGCCTTCTCCGGTTCTGCTGCCTGGGCCGCACCGTAGCGACCCAGAAAGAGAAGAAGGAGAAGCAGAGGCAAAGAGTTGGGTATGCAAGCCATTGGTGAGAGTGAGGGAGCAGGGTAGAGGGAAGTGAAAATAGATGTGGTGGCTTTAAGGAGTGGTGTTTTTAATGCAGACTTTATGGGAGTGTGCCAGTTTAGCATAGTTGTGAAAAAAGTAAGGAAGCGGTGGGTGGTTGTCTGCTTCTCTAAATAATTGCGTTCGAGACAAAAGGAGGAGAAAGAGGGAACTATGATACGAGACATCCAATTAGCTCATTTAAGGCGTTTGATTTAGTTCACATGTGCGTTTATGACCGTTCCCTCACTTATTATTATTTTATTTTACTTCTCTTGCTTTTTCTACCTGTTCTCACTGACGAAAGCATTATGCTCTGCCTTTTTAGCAGGACCCTTCACACGGGTATTTTCACCATTACATGATTTTAATTAAAATCGCCTTCCCTTCTAATACAACTTATTTATTTTTAAATAAAACATAAAAATATATATTTTAATAATTATTAAAAACATTACATAGTGCAAAAATCTTCACAGGATCTGCCACAGTAGCACGTTCTCCAAACGTTACTTCATACACCAATCCTTTACCTACTAACCTTCAACTGCGTCCCTTTACCTATATTTTTATATACCATTTCTGTTTACGCCATTCCTACATGCATATCGTGCTAGACGCTAGATGGTGAAGATAAGGTGAAACTCTAAGATATTGTAAATTACTAGTGTTTGGATCACGGGTATTTATTTGTAGTGTCCACTTAGACAAACTCCACTTCAACTTTATTGAGTCAGAGATATTTTAGTTAGGTATGGCTTGGACCTTAGCGTCTCTTAGCCAACCAAGTTTTGCTTTCCCTTTTCTTTCCATTTCCTCCTCTGTTAAGAAACTGGTTCACGGATTACCAAAACCAAGAAATTTCACTCACGGGCTTTCTTCTGTGCCGGGAATTTACATGAATTGACAACAAACACAACACCACTTGTTTCTTCCACAGATAACTTTGTCTCTTTTTTCTGAATAAATATCTTTAGTTTTTAACAATTGTTATTGAGATCTTTGCCATTTGTTTCTACTCCGATAACTTTGGTGACGTGAATCCTGGTCTTGGACTAATTTGACTTGAGTAAATGATTCTCTTCATTTTTCTTATTCCTTACTAATAAAATCAAAACCTATTTAAAGACAACCAAAGTCTTGCTCCTCAGTGCCAGTTAGAACCACCTATTACTTTTTTTCTTCATTTTTAATTGTCCATTTTTTAATCACTTTTTATTTATTACTTTTAAATTTCAAGATAACATAATTTCTTTTAATTATATTTTTTATTTAATTAACAAGGAAAGAGAAAATATAATGATATAATGTATAATGAAATAATAAAATAAAAAAATGAATATAATATTGAAGCATGGCCTACCCATTATAGATGGATTAAAAAGATATTTTTCTTATGAGTGAGTTGGCAGATAAGATCACACGCAAAAACAGTAAAATAATAAAATTCTTGAAGCTAAAAAACTATCAAAAAATAAAAATAAGCTCTTGTTAGTTATTATTATTTCTGCTACCCGACTAATAATTACATTACTCTATTGGATTTATTTGATTGCATCATTTATTACTTCATCCAACATGTTAAAAGCGTACCTCTATTTTTGGGAGAGGAGAAGAGAAGAGGGATTAAAAATAATTATTTTATTTTTTAATTGAAGCGAAATGAGGAAAAATAATTTAAAAAACAGTAAGATTCCGTTTACTATTTTTCATTTATTTTTAATAATTTTTATCAAAATAATTAAATTATACCACTTTTGATTTCTACTATATTAAATAATTAAATATTTAATTTTCTTTCTTATCTATTTTTTTTTCTATTTTCATTGTTTTTAAATCAAACACACAGGAAGTCAAAAGCTGAAAATAGTAGCTTATACTTTAACGTCATAAATAACGTTCATAATCATAACCAAACATGTTAATGGTCTTCAAAGGTATATCTACCTTCAGTGAAATGACTTTTGAAGTATATTCTCAATCAATTCTACTTTACATGTTTTGCCATCAAAATATTTATAATCAACGGTTTAAACATGGGTTTCCACTAAAATGTGTATACACTTTTTCAAAATGAAGTCAATTAGGTATACTTAATTTTATTCATATGAAAATCAGTGAACGTATAAAGTTAAAGAACTATACTTATTTTCGTCTTACTTGTAGCATTATTTTTATTGCGTATCCAAGTTAAACATTATTTTTATTTTTTAAAACGATTTCCAATTTTACTATTTTTCATATGATTTTATCAGTGATGAATTCATATATTTGTTAGCAAAAGTTAAAGCAATGTCTAAATGAGTAAAATACTAGCTGGTAATGCTTGGTGATATAAAGTATGTGATTAGGGATTCATATTCACATCTTTATATGTGAAAAAAATTATGAGGAAATTTCAATCTTTCTAATTAATTTCATTTTTTTAATTATTAGTGTTTTATTAGACAAATTTAATTATTAGAGAATATGATTTAAGTGATTTTATCTCAATAATCTAATTAAAGAGAGTTTAGTTTTTATAAATAAAAAATATTTTTTTATACATAGATGATTTAAACAATTTATAACTTTAATCATAATAAATAATATTTAATTTTGATGAATTAATTTTTTATTTAAGTATGTTCATTAAAAACAACTAAAAAAATGTTAGAGTTATTATTCAAATTACTTTTTAGATTATGTTTATCAAAACATCATACAACAAAATATGTGTACATGTATTCTTTGATTTGTAGGTGTCAAGAAGAATACTAAAAAGAATATTATTTATGTTCAATAACAATCTAGAAGGGTGTGTTTTTTCATTGTATTTATTGTTAGATATTACTTTTTTTTAGTGAATGCTCTTATGATATTGTAGATCACTTTTTTTCTTTTTTTTTAAACCTTTCAGTTCTAGTCAGGAATAATCACATTCTAAACAAAACAATACTAAGGTAGTTTAGCAAAGAGTTAATTGGTTTCAAATAATACTCAGGTTTAGTCAAGAGTAACTGCATATCAAACAATGTTCAACGATTAGTTGGGAGTGGATGCATTACAAACAATACTTAAGGGTTTAGCACTGAGTGGTTGTGTTCTAAACAATTCTCAAGGGTTTGGTCAAGAGTGACTACGTTTCAAAAATACTTAAACAATACTTAAGTGACTTAAACATAAGTGGTTAGGTTCCAAATAATACTAGGTTTAGTTAGAAGTGTTTTCATTCTAAACAATTTAGTAGTTTAGCTAGGAGTAACTTCGTTTCAAACAATACTTAGGAGTTTAGTCAATAGTGATTGCATGTCCAAATAATACTCAGTTATTTTAACCAAAAGTAGGTGAGATTCAAATAATACTCGTTTTTATCTTTACATCACTTGTCTACTTAGTGGAGCTTAATTATGTTGATAAAAAATTAGACATAGTCTATAATCAAACAAGTCAATATAAATATAGCTTGCCTAAATCTTTCTAAACTCTTATCTTTTTATATTATGTATTATTTATCAATAAATAATGTAAGAAGGAGAATTTTATGAAACAAGATTTTATAAAGCATCTGTATCTCTAATTGTCTATTTGATGAAGCTTTGTAAAAAGTTTTCAGAATTTTTAAAACATAATTCAACCATTTCTTCTTGTGTTTTTACTTATTTTCACAATATATAACCAACTAACAACCTCAAATAGAATATCAACGTACACATGTTATTATTTCAAATTATCAAGTATTATATAATATAAGGAGAGTACACCACTATTGTAAAACTTTCACTCTATAAACTACCCCTCAAATAGAAAGTGTCTATAAACTACCTCTCAAATTCATATCTCTCTTAATCTTTCTTAAGAGTTATCATTATTTTTTAACTTATTTTATTGTAACTCATAATCACAATTATCAAATAATACTCAAGCTAAAATTAACTTAGTAATAATGAACTTTGTTTACTAATTATAAATTATAAGTGACATAAAAAGTTTTTGTAATAAAACAGTTTACTTTGATAAAATTAAATTTCTTTATTTTATTTATTGAAATTGTATTACCTTTAATATTGAGAATTCTATGTAAAAATAATTTAAAGAACAATTGTCAAGTGACAAAAAGCACTCCAAACCATTTAATTACTATTGTTTTGAGATAAGGTCAAAAAAAAGTGATATTTTGACATTTTTATGTGTCAATATATTCATTTGACACTCATATGTGTCAAAAAGAATAATATTTTATTGTGATGTCAGAGTGTTATTTGTTCTTATTCTCTCTCATCTCTCCTTTATTTCTCTTCTCTATCTTTCTTTTTATTTAATCAAGAGTCTTTTCAGTTATTCTTTATCATTTGCCTCTAACATTCACCTTTATTGCATCTCAATATTAACATGAAATAAACCAATATGAACATGTGAGTCTTCTTCATATCAATCATAACATTTATCACATCTCAACTCTAACTCTAGACAAATAAATTTAAACATTCTTGTGATGTTTCTTCTTTTTTACATCAATCATAACATTTTTGTCTTTTTTTTTCTCCTCTGTCCGTTATCTTCGTTATTTGCCTTTAACTTTCACATATGTTATTTATCACTGTGTGGTGTCATGTTTTGAAATAAATGTATTAATTATTTATTTATTATCTTAAAATAAGAATTAGAAAAACTTAAGTTTTAATTCATGTTAAAATTCTCATTTTAAAAATATTTTATGTTTTAGATAAGATTTGAACTTTAGAAACCAAATCAAGTAGTTTAAAAAAAAAAAACACCGTGACTAAATAAAAC
>Ga0209489_104323_pt1 | contig 26361 bp, 24 predicted proteins | sample SiratrowhiteBW_FD_187527 | JGI IMG/M metagenome (GOLD analysis project Ga0209489, IMG submission 187527) | Root nodule microbial communities of legume samples collected from California, USA - Siratro white BW (SPAdes) (version 2) | ecosystem: Host-associated > Plants > Roots > Nodule | place... | reverse complement strand
CTGGTTGACTTCCTTGCGGCCGGCGAGACGCTGACGGTCAGCTACGACGTCACCGTGACGGACAATAACGGGCAGAGCTCGACCAAGCCTGTGACGATCACGATCACCGGCACGAACGACGCGCCGACCATCGTCGCCGGCTCCACCACGGCGACTGGCGCCTTCAATGAGGCTGCCGGGCAGACTGGCTCGACCGCAACGGACAGTGCAAACGGCACGATTGCCTTCGCCGACGTGGATCTGTCGGATACGCACACGGTCAGCCAGGGCGCACCCAGCTTCGCCTGGTCCGCTGGCACACTGAGTCCAGCTCAGATCAGCGCGCTGGCGAGCGCCAGCACGTTGACGCTGACCAAGACCGACAGCACCGGCTCTGGATCCGGCAGCGTGGCCTGGAGCTACAGCGCCCAGGACAAGACGTTCGATTTCCTGGCGGCGGGTCAGACCCTGACCGCAACCTATGCCGTCAGCATCAATGATGGCCACGGCGGTAGCACCAGCCAAAATGTGGTGGTGACCATCACCGGCACCAACGACACACCCGTCATCACCAGCGGCGCGCAGACTGGAGCGATCACGGAGCTGGCTGGCCAGACCGGTTCGACGACCAATGATACGGCCAATGGCACGGTGACGTTTACCGACGCTGATCTGAGCGACACACATACGGTAATCGTGACCGGGGTGACCGCGTCGGGCACGACGTCGGGCCTGCCGTCGAACGGCACCATCCTCAGCTGGCTCTCACTCGGGACGCTGGCCGACTCGACGAATGGCGCGACCGGCTCCGATGGCTGGACCTTCTCTGCGCAGGACAAGAATTTTGACTATCTGGCCGCAGGCCAGACGGTCACGCTGACCTACGCCGTGCAGGTGGCCGACGCCCATGGCGGCAGCACCAGCCAGAACGTCGTGGTGACCATCACCGGCACCGATGATGCGCCGACAATCCCCACCGATGCAAATGCAAGTGCCAATACAGTTGCTGCTCATGCGGCGAACGGTACGGCTGTCGGCATAACGGCATCTGCAACGGATCCGGATACGGGTGACACGCTGAGCTACCAGCTAACGACAAATCCGGGCAATCTATTCGCAATCAATTCCAGCACCGGGGTCGTAACGGTTGCTAACAGCACAGGTTTGACGGCTGGCACCTATACGATCGGAATCCAGGCGATCGACAATCATGGTTTGGCAAGCTCGACCTTCAGCCCGACAATCACCGTAACTGGCGCGGCGGCGAACGTCATTGGAGTGTCGTACACCTCCAGCAACGGCAAGACCGAAATTGACAACGACAATCATGCTCAGCTGAAAGGTACTGCGACCATAACGCTCACTTTCGACTCGGCCGTCACGGTGACGGGCACCCCAACTCTATCCCTCAACGATGGCGACAGCGCCCAATACGTCAGCGGGTCGGGCTCGAATACTCTATCCTTCTCCTACTCACCAACCTCAACTGCACTGACGCATGCACTTGCGATCACTGCCGTAATTGGCACGATTCAGAGTGGTGGGGTCAATGCCAATACGGCGGGGGCTCTCGTGACTCTGTCGCCTCACCTTGGTGTAAACGAACCCGCAGCCCCCGCCGGAACTGCCGGACAGCCTATCAACCTAGGGCTGAGTGACCCCTCTGGTGAGGGCGCCGTGGTGTCTGTTGGTTTCACCGGAGTGCCCAGTGATTGGACGCTGGCAGGAGGGACGAAGGCGTCTGACAGTTCGTGGAATGTGCAAACATCTCAGCTCGAGTCCTTGACGGTTACGACGGCCAATACGTTTTTAGGTGCTGCGCTGGTGCATGTCACGGAGACTTGGGTGCAAGCAGATGGATCCCAGGCCGTCAATGTCTTCTCGGACAATGTTGAAGCATATGGAATTGGGTCTCCGATATTCGCGTGGTCAGGCGATGACCACCTGACTGGATCAACCGCTTCAGACCTGTTTGTGTTTTCGCAGCCAATCGGCGCAGACGTGATACACAACTTCGACGTCTCCGCTGACAAGCTCGACCTGATTGGCTACCGCCTCCAATCATTCTCTGAGATTCAGGCCCACACTGCAGACGACGGCTCTGGAAACGCGATCATCGACCTGGGCAACGGGCAGACGATAACCATTGAGGGCGTGCACGCGGCAGATCTGACCACAGCGAACTTCGAGTTCGATGTCACGCCGACCGTCAACAACGCAGGCTCGATGACCATAGGCGACGGCGCGATGCTGCCGCTATCTGGCATCGTCCACAACACCGGCACGATCGAGCTTCAAGCCTCTGGCGATGAAACGCTGCTGCAGTTGATCCAGACCGGTATCACGCTGGAGGGCGGCGGCCACGTGGTCTTGTCCGATGATGGCCACAACATCATCACTGGCACAGCACCCAACGTTCTGCTCGACAACGTCGATAACGTGATCTCCGGCGCCGGTCAGCTGGGACAGGGCAACCTGGCACTCAGCAATGAGGGGACCATTATTGCCGACGGGACCCATGCGCTGGTGATCGACACGGGTCCCAACGTGATCGCAAATGCGGGGACTCTGGAGGCAACCGGCAGCGGCGGCCTTGTCATCGACAGCGCCGTCGACAACAAGGGCCTGCTGTGGGCGAACGGCGGTACCGTTGTGGCGCTCGGCGAGGTCGGTGGCTCGGGCACTGCCGAGATCAGCGGCACGGGCACACTGGAATTTGGGGCGGCTTCCAACGCTAATGTCACCTTGGACGCGAATGCCAGCGGCCATTTGATCCTGGACGACGCCTTCCATTTCACCGGGACTGTGAGCGGCCTGAACGTCAACGACGATATTGACCTTAAGGGTGTCACCTTCGGCGCCGGCACCAACTTGAGCTTCACTGAAAATCAGGCGGGGACTGGCGGCACTTTGACGGTGTCGGATGGTGCTCACACAGCAAACATCGTCCTGCTCGGACAATATGATCAGGCAGGCTTTACCGAGAGGGCCGACGCAACGAGCGGTACGGTGATCAGCTATGATCCGCACCACATCGCTTGAGCGTCATGACGGGATCGGCGTTGAAAAACGTAAACCTGCGAGCCGACTGGTTGAGGGGCCTGGATTCGAGTGACATGGCTGAATCTTCTACTGCATTGATGAGGTCGCCAGAGTGAGCACACCACACAGAAAAGCGGACGAACTCAAGTGGCTCCTGCAAGCCTCCCGAGGCTATTTCGTCACTGCAGCGATATTCAGCTTGGCCATCAACCTGCTTTATCTGGCCGGGCCGCTCTACATGCTCCAGGTTTATGATCGCGTCGTTTCGAGCTCCAGTGAGATCACGCTGCTCATGCTCACAATTGCGCTGTTGCTGGCATTTGCAGCGCTCGCAGGTCTCGATGCGGTGCGCGCGCGCGTGCTCACGCGGACCAGCATTCGGCTGGACCACAGCATCGCACCGCGGGTCATGACGGCCGCTATTCATCGTCCGGCAACAATCGGCGGTGCTCGCAGCCAATCCCTGCGTGATTTCGACACCTTCCGCCAGTTCATCACTGGGAGCGGAATTCACGCGATGTTCGATCTGCCGTGGACGCCGATCTATATCGTGGTGATTTTTGGTCTGCATCCGTTCCTGGGCGCGTTTGCGCTGGGGTGCTCGATCATTCTGGTCGCGATGGCCTTTCTCAACGAATCGATCGTCAGGCCTCCGCTCTCGGAGTCCAATGAGGCGGCAAGCCGAAGCTATGGTTTCACCGAGATGAGCCTGCGTAACACCGAGGTGGTGCGCGCGATGGGGATGACCGCTGGTTTGTTGAAGCGGTGGAGCCGCGACCGCAGCCGGATGCTCGAGCGCCAGGTCGCCGCGAGCGATCGTGCCGCGACGCTGCAGAGCATGATCCGCTTTCTGCGGCTTTCAATGCAGTCCTTGATTCTCGGTCTGGGCGCCTATCTTGTCATCGAGCGGCTGACGACCGCCGGCGCCATGTTTGCCGCCAGCATCCTGCTTGGTCGCGCGCTGCTGCCTGTCGAGCAGATCGTCGGATCATGGCGCGGCCTGGTCTCGGCCCGGGGCGCGTTCCTGCGTGTGCGCGAGCTGTTGTCCGCCAGTCAGCCGCGTGAGGCCGGGCTGACGCTTCCGCGCCCCGAAGGCCGCGTGTCCGTGGAAGGGCTGTCCTTTGTCGCTCCCGGAACGTCGAAGCCGATTCTGCGCGGCGTCACGTTCCAGATTGAGCCGGGTGAGGTGCTGGGTATCGTCGGCCCCTCCGGCGCCGGCAAATCCACGCTGGCGCGCCACATCGTAGGCGTGCAGGCGCCGTCGGCGGGCGCCGTTCGTCTCGACGGGGCCGAGGTCTCGCGGTGGATCGAGTCGTCGCTTGGCGAGCATCTGGGTTACCTCCCGCAGGACATCGAACTGTTTGCGGACACGATTGCCGCCAATATCTGTCGGTTCAACAGGGGCGAGGACAAGGAGATCATTTCGGCAGCGCGCCTCGCCGGGGTGCACGAGATGATTCTGCGGCAACCCCAGGGCTATGACACCGAAGTCGGAGAGGGCGGTGCGATCCTGTCCGGAGGTTATCGCCAGCGCATTGGCCTGGCACGCGCGGTTTACGGCACCCCGAGTCTGGTTGTCCTCGACGAGCCGAGCTCAAATCTCGACGCCGATGGCGATACTGCGCTCGCCGATTGCATTACGCAGCTGAAGAAGCGCGGAACGACGGTAGTGATCATTTCGCATCGGCCGGTCACGATCGGCGTCGTCGATAAAATATTGCTGCTGCGCGAAGGCGTGGTCGAGATGTTCGGACCGCGGAGCGAGATTCTGTCTCGTCTTACACGGCCTGTGCCGGTTCATGCGGTGCGGGAAACGACTGGTTAGAGAGTTTCAGATGGCGCTATTGGATATTGCAAACCGTTCGATGCGGCCGGCTTCAGTCCCGCTTGGCACGAGAGGCGCTGTTAGGGATGGATCGCCGAACGATTCCATCCGCCATGTTGCCCTCGCGGGGTGGCTGATTATCGTCATCTTTTTCGGCGGGATCGGCACCTGGGCAGTCACAGCGCCGCTCAACGGCGCCGTGGTCGCCAACGCGGTCGTCAAGATCGACGGTAACCGCAAGAGCGTCCAGCACCTTGATGGCGGCATCGTCAAGGAACTGCATGTCAGGGAAGGCGAGCGGGTGCTTGCCGGCGATCTCCTGATCCTTCTCGATGAAACCCAGGCGCGCGCCGAATATGAGGTGCTCAGTCAGCAATACGCCGTGCTGCGTGCGACGGAAGTGCGACTGCTGACCGAGCTCGATCGCGGGTCCGATCTCGGCATGCCATCGGACCTGAAGGCGCGCACGGACGATCCCTATTTCAGGAGTGTCTGGAACGGTCAGCTCAGCCAGTTCGAAAGCCGGCGGGCATCGCTGGAAGGGCAAAGAAGCGTCATCCGCGAGAAGATTAACCAGCTTCGGTCGCAGATCGTTGGTGCGGAGGCGCAGGTCAAGGCCTTTACCGATCAGATCAACTCCGTTCGCAGTGAGGCGAAGGATATTGCGCCGCTGGTCGAGCGTGGGCTGATCGCGCGCCCGCGCATCCTACAATTGGAGCGGACTGCGTACGGCTTAGATGGCCAGATTGCCGACACCAATGCCAACATTGCCAAAGCAAGGCAGGCGATCGCCGAGCAGGAGCAGCAGATCGCCCAGTTGGACAATGATCGAATGACCGAAGTCACCAAGGATCTGCGGGATACGCAAGCCAAACTCCTGGAGGTCATTCCGAAGGCGCTGAGTGCAAAGTCGGTACTTGGTCGCATGGAAATTCGGGCGCCCTATACCGGACGCGTCGTGGGCTTGAATGTGTTTTCGGTGGGCGGCGTCATACAGCGCGGCGACAAGATCCTCGACATCGTTCCGGATGAGGACTCGCTGACCATCGAGGCGCAGGTCGCCGTTGAAGACATCAGCGACGTGCACCCGGAAATGCGCGCCGAAGTCCATCTCACCGCCTACAAGCAGCGCATCGTGCCGATCATTCATGGCGACGTCATCCAGGTCTCGGCTGACCGCCTCACGGACCCGAAAACGAATGCGCCGTACTACACGGCCTTTGTCCGGATTGATCAGGGCGAATTGGCGGGCATTCCGAATATCCGCCTGTACCCTGGCATGCCGGCGACCGTCATGATTCCGACCGTGCAACGGACGGCGTTCGAATACATCGTGGGACCGCTCGCGATGTCATTCAACCAGGCCTTCCGCCAGAAGTAAGCGCGGCACTGAACGAGGAGGGCCAAACGATGCCCGGCCGCGTGGCCTTGGCAGTAATCTGCGCGATCGGCCTAGGAGCCGAGGCGGGTGCGGCGTCTCTCACCGAAGAGACGCTTCGCAACGACCATGTCGTTTTGCACCTGACCGGACGGATCGATTCAAAAGATGCCGCCTTGTTTGCGGCCGCCGTGGACAAGCTCACCGCGGCCGGCAAGCGCATTGACGTGGTCCAGCCTCAATTCCACCCGAGGACAACTTCGGGAGGGGGCGCTGATTGCGTCGGCCATCAAGGCGTGGCGGCTGGCGACGCGCGTCGCGGACGGCGCTGTGTCCGCGGCGGCCTGCTTCCTGGCGTTTGCGGCCGGAGAACCCCGAACCGAGCATCCAAATGCCTACATTCCACAAGGCGGCCGACCATGACGGCCGCGAGGCCTACAAGTCGCGCCAGGCAACCCGCGCGATGGTGGAATTTGCGCGCCAACTCGGGGTTCCCTCGACCATCACCGACAAGATCGCCGAAAGCCGTCGGATAGCCTCGAGTGGCTGAGCGCCCGGTGCGCCCAATGTTGTCCTTCAAAACGTGGACAATACAATCGCGGGTGCGGGTCAAATCGGACATGGGCAGTTGACACTAATGATGGGATAATTGATGCTACCGGCACCTGTGCGTTGGTCATCGACACTGGGAGTACCACGATCGTCAACTCTGGGCTGCTGGAGGCCACCGGCGCCGGCGGTCTAATGGTCAACAGCGCCCTGGAGAATAGCGACGGCTGCAATCCGAATTATCCTGATCGGTCCGGTTTTCCTTCACTGATCGCTGCGCTTTCGACTTTGCGTGACGACCGGCTCATGCGGGCCCTGCAGTGAGATCCCAGTGCCGTCAGCGCCTCCCCGGCATCAGCTCGTAAAGCGCCAGGATATGCTTTTCGTGCAGTGCGCGCTCTCCTTCGACGATGCCAACCGGTTACCGGAACCGGTTCTGCAGGCAAGAGCAGCATCATCCGGGAGTTCACCTCCAAGCACCTCAAATACGAAAAAGCTGCCGGGGATATTCTGGGTATCTTTCCCGTGCCTCGACGGGGTTACGCCGTTGGCGTTTCCGGAAGCGCGGACAATTTCAAATTATCGTGCGAGGCCCGCGAATTCATGACTCGCTACGATGGGCTCAGAGCGATGATCGTCGCCAGCCGATCGGAGGGAGACACTGTTCAAGAGGTCAGGCGCTTTTCATTTGTCTTCATTTATGTCGACCGACCTTGCACGCTTCCTTCGCTGTCACGACTGTGATCGTTCAGCAAAATGGTGGTGGCAGTCTTGCGATGATGTTCGGAATTGGCTCGGTCGACGCCTTCCACCGTGATCGCGAAAGTGCCGTTCTCGATTTTTCTTATCCAGCCTTTTTCTTTCAGATACCAGAGATGAAATTCCAGATGCTCGGTCGGGCAGGCTGACAAGCGTTCCAGTTCGATTTCACCGATGCCTGGCTCGCGGACATTTTGCCGGCACCTCACATAAAGAAGCGACAGCAGCTTGTTCTGGACATCGATCCCTTGCCCGATGCCATTGCTGTCGCCAACCTCCTCAACCAATCTCGAGCTCACGTTAGATCGAATCCTATGCTCTAGATCGTACTGCGCACGCTTGATGGGATCGCTGAGCGCGTTATGGGCCTGCACAACGACATCGAAGCGATCACGATCGCCAGTCTCCCGATTGTCGGGATGGTAGAGCTGAGCAAAATAGCGAAAGACCCGCTCGATTGTTCCCGATTTGGCGTTAGCGCTGATCTCTAGAATTTCGTAATAATCAATGAAGTCAGAAGCTGTCATCGCATTTGTGCCCCAATCCAATCTATTACCCAGGTCCATTGGCGCGGCCAGTGAACTGGAACGTCGTCCCCATGCGCGCAGGCGTGCGCTCCGTTTCGTACCGCTCTACGAGATTGAGAAGGCGTGTCTTGATGAAAGGATCGATGGCTTTCGCGGCGAGATCGCGCACTATGGTGGCACGCTGCTTCTTAAATTCCTCATCCAGCATTACAGGCCCCTCAACGCAATACAATAGAGCGAGTATAGCGCCTTGGGGCGCTTCGGTGGAAGCCTCAATGCGGAGGTGTAGCGCCTCCATTGATCCGTTAACTTGTACCGTCCGCCCAAAGGTTAACGACGGCAGAAGACACATGATCTCCTTCTCACCGCTTCGATCCTCAGGAGGCAACGGCTTCCTCTTGGCACCGAACTTAAGTCGCGGCAGGCTAGCTAGCGAACTATGGCTGGGATTCCCAGGACCGGGCCGGAGCATCATTTTAGGTGCACTCGCCGCCGACCGTTCTCGCGTTTGTTGCCGGCTCAGCGTTTTTGGCTTTGGCAAGATACAGCTTACGTACCAACGTCCGATCAGCGCGCATCGCAAACAAGCGAGGTGATCGAAGGCGACGCGATTGATTGTGGTGTAAGCGTCCTTCTCAGGCCACGGCTTTGAGGGGTTGCCCCGCGATAGGCCCGGGGAGTTGGTCGAGTTCGCGGTTTGTGACCATTGATGATCTTCGTCAATACCTCGGTGAGATAACGGACGGCTCATGAAGAGCGAGCGAGAGGGCTGCGCCACGGCTTTCTTCGGGGGCCGCGACCCTAGAGCTACGAACAACCTGGTGAGGCTCCTTCCGGGTACCTCACCCTCGTCAAAATCGGCGGTCGTAATCGCAGTCTAAGTTCAGTAACATACAAAGTTCATATCGGGAGGAGGAACGCGCGAGAATGAGATGCGGCAGGCGGATGTCGTTGGGAGTGGCGCTGTCCGTCGCCTGTGTCGGGCCGGCGACCACTGCCACACTCAAAGTTGTTCCCGCGAGGACCGGCCATGTCATCGTACAACTTTCAGGAAAGATCGACTTGGGCGACGCCGATGCGTTTCGCGCGCTCGTCGATGGGGCCGGAGCTTCGGGCAAAGTGGTCGATAGCGTTCAGCTGAACTCGCCGGGCGGCCGATTGGTCGGCGGCGCGAAGCTTGCAGCCGCCATCAAGGCGTCGCGGATCGCGACAAGCGTCAGTGAAGGGGCGGTTTGCGCGTCCGCTTGCTTTCTTGCCTTCGCGGCGGGCGAAACAAAATTTGCGGCCGAAGGCGCCCTGATCGGCGTGCACAAGGCTTCGGAAAGCGGTGGTCGTGAGACTTTGCAGTCAAAAGAGGCAACGGCTGCCATGGCCCGCTTTGCGGAGGATCTCGGCGTGCCGCGCGCGATCACGGCGCGGATGGTCTCCACTCCCGCGACCCAGATCGAGTGGCTTAGTTACCAAGAGCTCAAGTCGATGCGGGTAGCGGTGGGTGGCAAAGCACCACCAGGAAGTCAGCTTGCAAATGCGGGCGTCGGCTCTGGCCCGAACGGGTCCGGACAAGCCGGTGCGCAGCTTTCGCAGGGGCGATTTGCGAGCGGCACACCTTCTTGGGATGAGTTCATCAACAAGGTGGTGGCGCTCTCCGCGAAGCAAAATGAGGGCCGTGCCGCTATCTCACGACTTTGCAAATTGGATTCAAAGGAATGTGTCGTGGGTATAGCCTTCCTGCTGAAGGATGGGCGACAGGCTATCGCGACTATTACCCAGGATGCTTCGGGCAAGACAAGCAAACGCGAGGTTTGCGAGAACAACGCGACAGACGACATGCGGGACTGTATGGACTGGGACAGCGGTACAAAGTACCGGAGCATGAAAAATTATCGAGGCGAATGGAGCCAGGTAGCGGAATGAGGCACGATCAATCCGACCGTTGCCCCGCGCCAACGAACAAACTTGAAGATGGTGCGCGCCTGAGCGATGTTTCGCTTGCAGAACGTGGAGGTGGACCATCGGTCGCAATGCCGCAAACTCCCGCCCCTCCTACGACCGGAGATGCGGCCGTCTCCCGCGCGATCGCGTTGTTACATCGGTGCCAGCAGAGGACACCCACGGAGCGGTCTCAATAAAGCGTTCAACGCCTCTAAAGCTGCAGCCATCTCTTTTCGTGTCCAGCCCGCGCCGTCGCGGATTCGCAATTCAATGTCCGCACCGGTGCAGGATACGGTCCGTGAACCAAATCGGAGTAGATGAGCCCGCAGATAGAATAATTTGCCATCAACAAGCCCCATTGCTTGCCAGCTGAGGCTGGCACACTGGTTCCTGCAATCGCCGCACCGCGCAAGACCTGAGCAATACTTAGGTGCTAACGTTGAGCTTGGTAAGCATTCGGTGAGGTCGGTGAGGACCTCGCCGGACGGTCACTGAGCTTGCAGCCTTGCGGCCAGACAAGCACCATGAGCACCGGCAGATCGCCCGCCGGCCATCATGCTGACGAGCTCTCGGAATGAGCTTGCGCCGGTCCGAGCTATTATTCGGGAAAGTGGAATCCCTGCGTTACCGTCCTTGCGGCTTTGGGTCGCTGACAGCTTTCTATTTCTCACGATTATTGGCTATGATAAAAATTCCGCGTGGTTAGTTTAATGATAGATTGGCGACACTTAAAGTTAAAGTGGTTGGTCGTCATAGGAGGCGGTTTTCGCGCCGGGTAGCTGTTTGATTGTTCAGCGTAAGACGCCGTGCGAACTCCAGCAATTGCTGCAAGCCTGCAGGGGCTATTTTGCTGCTGCCGACGCATTCAGCCCGGCCATTAGCCTGGTCCATCTGACCGGCCCGGTCTACATCCAACAAGTCTACGATCTCTCATCTCGAGCGCCAGCGAGATCACGTTGGTCGTGCGCAACGACGGGGCGGGCATGGCCAACATCCGCCTCTACCCTGGAATGCTGGCGGCCACCCTCACGGCTCCGAAGGTACAGCGGATGACGCTCGACTATCGTGGGACCACTTGCGATGTCTTTTAACCAGACGTTGCGGCAGAAATAGTTCTGGGCAGGAGATTGTCATGCAGATAGGACCTGGCGAGGTGGATATTCAGCGCGGTGGATACGACCGGGGGGCGTTTGGGGGCACAATAGCCCTGGTGCTGGAGTGGCTGGGCCGAATTGCCATTGGGACCCTATTTACGGCCCTTGCAGTCGCCAATCTTGCCAGCATCTGCCGGATCGGGCTGCCTGGAAGCGGCCTTCAGTTGCTGCTGGTCGCCGCCCAACTCGCTAGCTTCATGTTTCTCGTTCTGGTCGCGGCAACAACGTTGACGCGGATCGCGCCGATCCGGAAAGCGAAAGGCGTTCAACCGCGGGTGTCGGCTCTGCTTGGCGCCTTCCTCTCTTTTAGCCTGGCCCTGCTGCCCAAAGCGAACCTTGGTCCGCTCTGGTCGATCATCGCCATCTCGCTCACAATCGTCGGCGCAGTTTCTTCATTTGTTGTGCTTCGATGGCTTGGGAAATCTTTTAGTATCCACGCTGAGGCCAGACGATTGGTCACGACTGGTCCATACGCATTTGTCCGGCATCCGCTCTACATCTGTGAGGGGATTGCGATCCTCGGCCAGATGCTCCAGGTCATCTCACCCCTGGCGTTAGTCATCACGCTTACGATTGCGCTGCTGCAATTCAGGAGAATGATCAACGAAGAAACGGTGCTGAGCTCGGCCTTCCCGGAATATGCCGAGTATGCTGCGCGAACCCCGCGCTTGATCCCGTCGCTTCGCGCGCGTTGAGCGAACACGGTCTTGATTTTCTCAAATCCGGGGGCGCGAGGAGATTTAAAAGCTCGCGCTGGTGCAACTTATCCGTATTTTCCCGGATGATCATTTTTAATCCGCACTCGGAATTAACGCTTAGTTATTTGAAATTTGTGTTTTGTTGACTCTCAATAACATTTAATGCAACATTAAATTTGTAGGGGGTTGGGCAGGCTTTCCGCCCCTTAAGTTAATAGGGAATTAAACCAGTATTAGAGAGGCGTAGAGACAATGACCAAAATTATCGGAGCCCTTAAGAAGTTCGCGAAGGACGAAGACGGCGCGGCCCTCATCGAGTATACGGTGTTGCTCGGTATCATGGTTGCGGGCGTGATCACGACGATCATCGCAGTCGGCACTTGGGTCGACGGCAAGTGGACGGCTTTTGCCGGCGCCATCGGGGCCGGCTAGTCGTAACCCACTCTGGCAGGCTCTCGCCAAGGTAGTTACTCAAATTCAACCGTTAAGCGCCAGCTTTGGGTCGGTTGCAAAGCTGGCGTGAAGTTTCGTTCTCGAGCGGTCCTCGGCGTCGAGCGTCCCCGCTCCGAAATCGATTTAGAATTTTGGCCCGGGGGCCCGATATGCGCAGAGGTAATTTCATCGTTCTGCTGCTCGCGTTGGCAATGGGTACGGTTGCAGCCTTGATGGCCCGCAATTGGATTGCGGCCCATACCACACCGCAGGAGCGCACCGCTACGATCGTGGTGGCCACGGCACCCCTGTCCTTCGGGACCGTTCTCACGCCAGACAATATCTCTGAAATTGCATGGAATGGTGGTGCGCTGCCCGAGGGAGCATTCGAAACGAAAACGGATCTCCTCAAGGATGGTCGACGGGTCGTCTTGAGCGCCATTGAGCGCAGCGAGATGATCCTCAAATCGAAGGTCACCGCGCCGGGCCAGCGCGCGTCGTTGTCCGTGCTGCTGGAGGAGGGCCAGCGCGCCGTCACCGTGCGCGTCGATGACGTGCGCGGCGTTGCTGGCTTCATTCTGCCGGGCGACCGCGTTGATGTGGTGCTGCTGCGTGCCGAGTCGGGCCAAGGCGAGACCGAGAACTCCGCCGATGTGCTGCTTGAGAATGTCAAGGTCCTGGCCATCGACCAGCTCGCCAACGACCGCCAGGACCAGCCCACGGTCGCGACCGTGGCCAAGGCGGTGACCCTGAGCGTCACTCCGCCACAGGCTCAGAAGCTCCTGCTTGCCGGCAACATAGGCAAACTGTCCCTGATCCTGCGCCAGGCCGGCGAGGCGCGCCTTGCCCAGAGCGGTCGCATCACCGACGACGATCTGGGATTTGCCAAGCGTGAGCCAAAAGCCACACCCAAGCCAATAAATGTGGCGGCCGCCGACAAAGGGCCATTGCCGGCTATCGTCGAGGCCCTGAAATCGAATACAGTCAATGTCACCATTTTTCATGGGACCGACGAGAAAAAGTATGACGTATTTCGCGAGTCGGATGACGAGCCGCTAGTAGCGGGCAAACCGGTGGGTGGCCGGTGGGGTCAGGCCAGGGAACCGAAGGTCTCCGGCGCGCAGCAATGAGGGGGAAGTGCGAATGAGCATTGGGGGTAGCTCACGGGGCTCCGGCCGACGGCTTGTTGTCTTGGGCGCAATGATGCTCGGGGCCATGCTACCGGGGGTCTTCTCGGTCGAAGTGTGCGGCGCGGCAGAGCGTAAGGCATCGCCGGGCGGCGTCTTCGTCAGCGAGATGAACGATGTCCAGCGGGTGAAGGTCACAGTCAACAAATCGCGTACGTTCAGGGTCGACACGCCTTTCACGACCATTGTCGCCGGCAGTCCCGAAATCGCCGACGTCAGGTCGCTCAGCGACCACGTGGTCTACGTCCAGGGCAAGCAGACCGGCACTACCAACGTCATCCTCTTCGACAGCTCGATGAAGCAGATCGGCATCCTCGACGTCGAGGTAACGATCGATACCTCCAGCCTCCAACAGAATATCGCCAACAGCACCGGCACCCGTGGCATCCGGGTCGCCTCTACCGAGAATCAGGTGATCCTGAGCGGCACCGCGGTCGATGCCGTGGCGGCCGAGCGCGCGATGGCAATTGCCACAGGCGCCGTCCCCGAGAAGGCCCGGGTCGTTAACGCCATGAGTGTTGCTGCGCCGCAGCAGGTGATGCTCGAGGTGCGCTTTCTTGAAGTCAATCGGCAAGCCGGTCGTGATCTGGGTATCAACCTCTACGGCGCCAATGCTAGCGGCTCAAATGTGGGAACTTCCGGACTTGGCGTGAACAATGCGGGTGGTGGCATCAGCCAGATCGGTCGGCAGGCGATCCCCAACAGCGGGGGCGCCAGCATACCGCTTCTGGGGACCGCAGGAACTTTGGCCAGCGGAGCGGTGCCGTTTGGCAATCTTCTCACCAGCGTTTTAAGACTGAACAACGGCCAATCCATCGACATGCTGATCACCGCCCTTGAGACCAAGGGAGTACTGCGCCGGTTGGCCGAGCCGAACCTGATCGCTCTCTCGGGCGATGCAGCACGCTTCCTGGCCGGCGGCGAATTTCCTGTGCCGGTGGCCTCTACGCCTGGCGCTGGTCTGATCCAGACCGTCACAATCGAATTCAAGAAATTCGGCGTGGAGCTCGCCTTCGTTCCCACGGTCCTATCGCGCGGCGCGATCAATCTGCGGGTTGAGCCTTCGGTCAGTGAGCTCGATTTCACCAACGCAGTGACCATCGCCGGCACGACGATTCCTGCGCTGTCCCGCCGCGACGCGCGGACGACGGTCGAACTGCGCGACGGCCAGAGCTTTGCTATCGCGGGCCTCCTCCAGACGCGCAATCGGCAGGACGTCTCACAATTGCCGTGGATCGGCTCGGTGCCGGTGCTCGGCACCTTGTTCCGCTCGTCGTCCTATCAGCAGCAGGAGACGGATCTCGTGATCATTGTGACGCCGCGCCTGGTTGCGCCGGCCGCGCCCGGCCAGCAACTCGCGTCGCCGCTCGATTCACGCCTTCCGGCGAATGACGTCGACTTCTTCCTCAACGGCCAGATGGAAGTGCGCAAGCGCTATGACGACTACGTCAACTCCGGCGGCGACGTGAAAGGGCCGTACGGCCATATAATCGCCCCCGAGCTCCGGGTGTCCGCACCGCTGCCTAGGCCCGTGGCGGATCAACCCGTCGTCAAAACACTGAATTGAGGGAGCGGGAGATGGCCAAAAGATTCCTGGTTCTGCTCGCTGCGTTCTCACTCGGCGGCTGCTATGGCCTTTACGGCCATGACGAGATGGATCGCTATTTCCAGCGCTCCGACACCATCACCATGAGCGCGGGCGACGCGAAACAGGTGAACGCCGTCACCCATACGATCCATCCCTGGCCGCGCTACGTCGGTGACCGCAGGATTGCCACCGATGCCCGGCGTACGGGTGCGGCGGTGACGCGTTACAGCACCACGACGCGGCCGGTCGACCAACTCCCCAACATTGGGCTTGGCGGGGAGGCGATGGGCCAGCCGCCGCCGACCAACCAAAACATCAACATCAGCGGATCGGGCGCGGGTTCAGCGGGGGTCTCGGTTCCAGTAGGCAGGGCACAATAAAACAGCTCGAGGTCGGGCGGGGCACCTCGGCGTGATGACAGGCAGTCCAATGCGGAAGCGGTCGATTACGTCAGTCTGGAACGACACCGGTGGATCTGTGCTCATCGAAGCAACGCTCGTGACACCGTTCCTGTTCACCCTGATGTTCGGGCTGTTCGAGTTCTCCTGGTATTTCCACAAGCAGCAGCTGGTCGAAAGCGGCATCCGCGATGCCGCGCGTTATCTCGCCCGAGTGAATGCGGGTAACGAAGACGGCAACCCCTGCAGTGATGCCACGTCGGTTGCCCAGGCGCAGAATATTGCGGTGACCGGCGTGACCAGCGGCGGGACCCCCCGCGTTCCCGGCTGGTCGGTCGGGAACGTGACGATCTCATGCCCCAGTTTCGACAACACCGGCCTTAGCTACGCGGGCGCCACCACGATTTATCGCGTGACTGCGACCACAAGCTTTACCGACCCAGCCCTCGGCTTTTTCACCCTGTTGGGGCTCTCGACTCCGAATCTGTCCGCTTCACATTCCGAGCGGTCGATTGGTCCGGGCTAGCGGAGGGGCATCATGCTGCGACGTTTACGTGATGATCAATCCGGCGGGGCGCTTGTCGAAGCAACAGTGCTGATTCCAATCCTGTTCACCTTCCTGCTCGGGTCAGTGGACTTCCTCTACGCCTGTTCTCAATGGACCGCGGCAACCAAGGCGGCCGAGGTGGGGGCGCGCCTTGCGGCCGTCTCGGATCCCGTCGCGACGGGTCTGACAGGGACGACCAATCTTGCAACCAATGCGGTGAGCGCTTCGGTGCTGGTTGGTGATCCGATGCCAAGCTTCACGATAACCTGCGATGGAGCCTCGTCGAACTGCAGTTGCACCGGCTTTTGCACAGGATATGGTGCCTATAGCAGCGCGGCGATGAACACCATCGTGTACGGCCGCGGAAGCTCGGCCTGCAACGATGCGACGTCCTACTATAATGCCGGGATGTGCGACTTCTTCCAGCGGCTTCTCCCGACAAATGTCCGCATCGTTTACAGCCAGACCGGACTTGGCTTTGCTGGACGTGTGGCCGGGCCGGTGCCGACGATCACGGTATCCCTGCAGAATCTGACCTATCAGTTTTTCTTTTTGAACGGGCTGCTGGGCGCGCTCACCATGCCGAACTTTACGACCACGTTCACCGGCGAAGCGATGTCCTCGGGACCAGCATAGTAGGAGCTTTGAGTTCGTATTTGATCTGAGGGTATTTCGCGATGATAGCCTTTTTCATGCGCTTGCGCCGGCCGATCCTTACGTTCCTGCACGATGATACCGGCGTCATCCTGCCCTACGTGGCGATCATGCTCGTTGCTTTCATCGGTCTGGGTGCCCTGGCGCTGGATGCCGGGCGCTACATGAGCATGCAGACGCAGATGCAGGCGGTCGCCGATGCGCTTGCGTTGGCGGGAGCCAAAGAGCTCAACCAGCAACCCGGTGCCCGAGCTCGTGCCACCAATGCGATCAACGCGATGGTGAGCAATGGTCTTACCGGTTTGGGCTACAGCGGCGCGATCACAAATGCCACGCCGGTGTTCTACAGTGCGCTGCCGGCGGCGACCGCCGGCTTTACCGGCACGGCGGCTACCTCCGACTTCAATGCGAAATTCGTGGCGGTCACTGTCAACCCGGTGACAATCCCCACCGTCATGCCCATCAGCTTCTTCAAGTCCGGAGCATCCAACAACTTCAGTACAGGCGCGCGGGCGATCGCCGGCTTCACCAGCCGGGCCGTTTGCGATATGCCGCCGGTGTTCATCTGCAATCCCTACGAGTCGGCGGGCATGAGCGACGGTGATGCGACCCAGGCGCTCAACACAAACATCGCGCTGCCCTCCGTTCAGCGGCAGCAGGTGCGACTCGATCCGACGAAGTCCGGCCCCGGTCAATTCGGATATCTGATGCCGCCTGACGGATGTACCGGTGCAAGTTGCCTGGAAAACTGGATTGCACTGGCAAAGCCGAAAACCTGCTATCAAAAGGCTGGCGTGGATTTGAACACTGGTTTCAAAGCCTCGGTGACTGACGGCTTCAACGTTCGCTTCGATATTTACCTAAACAATCTGAAGAACGACAAGGGCAATGCCAACTACGCGCCAGCCCTCAACGTACGCAAGGGCTTCTTCTTAGCTAAGGGCACAAACTGGTGCAGCGCCCAGGCTGCGACCCCATATCCTTATCTCAATCAAGCCTCCACAGCTGTCGCTGCGATATTTCCGAATAGCAGCACGCTGACCGCTAACGGCACTTTCACTGCTAGTGGGTGCAAAGGGAAAGGATCCGACCCATGCCTGCTAGTCACCCTGACAGATGCAAATATTGTTTCTAAGGCGCAGGGTTGGATTGGTGCCGGCCTCGCGGTTTCAATCGTTTCTGCAAATATTCCCGCGGGGACAGCAGTTAGAGCGGCGTGCCCAACTCCAACAAGTTCAGCCGCCTGCACGGCTGCAGGAGTTACAGCCAATAATACGCTCGTCATGAGCGCTGATGCGACAGCTGCTGGAAGCGCTGCCATTACCGTCGGACTGTCCACAAGTGGTTTACCCATGGACACCAGTCTGGTCGGAAATACCAATACGTTCGGAAATGGCCAATGGGACTGCGACAGCTATTGGCGCATCAATCACAGGACTGCACCGCCCGATATGTCGGCGGATATCAAGGACACCACCGGGCAGATTAGTGCGGGCGGGGTCTGCTCGACGCCCGCCAACACGACCGTCTCACGGTACCACGTTTATTTGTACGAAAACGCCAACGCGGCGCTGATCAGTCAATACTCGCTCCCCGCAAGCATTGGGGCTGGGGGTGAAAACGGTCAGCCGCAATGCAATGGCTCCGGGGTAGGGCCGTCCGCGAACCAAACCGATCGGCGCCTCATCTATTCCGCTGTCGTCAATTGCCTCGCAAACGGTCCATTTGGCGGTGGTCAAACCGCCAATAATATTCCGGTCGCAGGCTTCGCCAAGGTCTTCATGACCCAGCCCGTCCAGGCCGACGGCTATATCTACGGAGAAATGTCCGGGCTCGTCGGATCGCTCGATAACGTCAAGATTTTGAATCAGGTCCAGCTATATCGATAAGGGATCAGGAGTGCGTAATGGGAGTTCATCCAGTTCTGTTGAATTCAATCCCTGTCGAAGGCAGCGGCCTACGGAAGTTTGAGACCTTGCCGGGCAACAACAGGGCAACCATGAGGGTATTCCTGTTCAGTGGCGGAGTTGATTCCGAACGGTTGCACGAGCTCGAGCATCGCATCCGGGAGAGACTGCCTGCGGTTCAGAGCGTCGGCCGGTTGGAAGAGATTACGGCCTCGCTGTCGAACAGCGATGCGGGCGAGGGCGGCCTTGCATGCATCCTGTTTCCCGTGGTCTTGAACTCGCCCGATTCGTTCGACCGCATGGTGTCCATCGCCACCGAGTACCGCGATTCCCTCTTCTTCATCTTCATCAGCGACGACATCCCGGCGAGCGACTACAAGCGCCTGGTGCAGACCGGCGGTGCCGATTGGGCTTCGACGTGCAACGCGCCGGATGAGATCATCGAGATCCTGCGGCGCATTGGACGGCAGGGACCATCCCAGCCTGCCGAAGCGCGTCCCGTCACCGAGCCAGTGATGGTCGCTTTCGTGCCGGGCGCCGGTGGCGTGGGAAACAGCACGCTTGCCATCGAAGTGGGCATCCAGCTGAAGACGGCCAAGCGCACGCGCGCGCGTCGGATCTGCCTGCTCGATCTCGACTTCCAGACCAGCCACGTCTGCGACTATCTCGATATCGAGCCGCGCATGCAGATCAGCGAAATCATGGCCAATCCCGAGCGGCTGGATGCTCACCTGTTCGACCTATTCGTCAGCCACCATAGCAGCGGGCTCGACGTGTTGGCGGCGCCGCGCAACAGGAACACCTCATCCGACATCGATCCGGAGGTGCTGGAAAGCCTGTTCCGGATGATTGCCACGCGTTACGATCTCATTCTGCTAGATCTGCCGGTTGTCTGGTTCCCATGGACACGCCAGTTGCTCGCGGCTGTGGAAGTCGCTTTCGTCTCGGGGCTGAACACCATCCCCGGATTGCGACAGGTCGCCGAAGTGCTCGCGGCTGTGCGAAACGCCGATCGCGTGCCAGCCAAGGTCGCGGTCGTGCTCAATCGTTGCGAGCATCGGCTGCTCGGTGGATTTGCACGGCGCAACCACGTCAAGAATCTGCTCGCAGCCGAGGAGGTCTTCTTCGTGCGCGAGGAGACCGAGGGTGCCGTGAACAGCGTGAACACCGGCATACCCATGGCCATCCAGGGGCAGAGCAAGGCAAGTGCGGATGTCGCACCGATTGCGCGGCTTGCCGCAGAGGTCAAGCCCATGCTTGCAGCGGGTCATCGTTAGCAGCTTCAATCCAGCAAAAATATTTACTTCATTTATTCGCATCAGGTGACATTAATTTAATTATTCGGTAACGTATTTAAATCTGCTGCACTCTGAGCACCCGGACGAAAACCGAGTCAGAAAATGAGCATATTTTTTTCCACCAGCGCGACCGCGCGCGAGAGGCCGCAATTTCAGCCAAAACCGACCGCGGCCACTCCGGCACGCGTCCAGGAAGACCGTGTGTTCAACGAGATCGTCGCTCAACGTCCGGCCTTGCTGGACGAAAAGTTGAAGCTCCACGCCAGGATCATCGACGAGTTCAACCTCGCCGCGCTGGAACGGATGCCGCGGGAAGAGCTGATCAAAGAGTTGGGCGGTTACGTGGGCGACTATGTGCGGGCCGAAAAAATTCCGCTCAACCAGCGTGAAATGCAGGCGTTCACCGAAGACCTGGTGGATGAAATGACCGGGTTCGGCCCGATCGAATCCATGCTCAAGGATCCGACGATTACCGACATCCTCATCAACACGCACAAAAAGTGCTTCGTCGAGCGGTTCGGCAAGCTGGAGGAGACGACCGTTCACTTCAAGGATGAGGCACACCTGCTGCGCATCGTCCACAAGATCGTCGCTGCGGTTGGCCGGCGGGTCGACGAATCGTGCCCAACCGTCGACGCACGGTTGCCCGACGGATCGCGCGTCAACGTTGCGATTCGTCCCATCGCGGTCGACGGGCCGCTGGTTTCCATTCGCAAATTCTCCAAAATGCCCTTCTCGGTGGAGCGACTGATCGAGATGGGCGCGTTGCGGCCACCGATCGCGCAGGTGCTCCAGGCCGCGGTTCACGGCCGCGTTTCGATGATCATCTCCGGTGGCACCGGCAGCGGAAAAACGACGCTCCTCAACGCTCTTTCGAGCCATGTCCCGGCAGACGAGCGCATCATCACGATCGAGGACGCAGCGGAACTTCAGTTGCAGCTTCCTCACGTCGCTCGTCTCGAAACGCGACCAGCCAATGCTGAGGGGAAGGGCGAGTTGCGGCAGCGGGAATTGGTGAAGAACGCGCTGCGCATGCGGCCCGACCGGATCATCATCGGCGAGTGTCGCGGTGATGAAGCCTTTGACATGCTACAAGCCATGAACACTGGTCATGAAGGCTCCATGACGACCGTGCACGCCAATACACCTCGAGACGCGGTGAAGCGCCTGGAGCAGATGGTCGGCATGGCCGGGACCGCCATGACAATCGGCAGCATCCGTAGCCAGATCGCCTCGGCAGTCCGCCTCGTTGTCCAGCTTCAGCGATTGCCCGATGGAAGCCGGCGCGTCACCAGCGTCAGCGAGATCACAGGCATGGAAGGTGAAGTCCTGCAAATGCAGGAGGTCTACAAATTCGTCAAGGAATCCACCGATCAGCGTGGAATGATCCACGGAAGCTTCTGGGCCACCGGCATGCGGCCGCTGTTCCTCGCCGATTTGAAACACGCCGGCATTGATCTGCCTGCCCATTACTTCGATCCAGCACGGGCGCTGTAGAGCATGGAAACCAATCAACTTTGGATCGTTTATGCGCTGGTTTTCGGGGCGGCGCTACTCGGCGTTCGTGCTATTTATTGGTTCCTGTTCCGGGCACGCGCCGAACAAAAGATCATTAACCGACGGCTTGCGTTGACAGGTGAACTGTCGAGCCCGACCGAAGTGCTGGATGCGCTTCGCAGCGAGCGTGGATTGGGCTCCATCGGCGGCTTGGCGGGCTTGCAATGGTTTGAAACACTCGTGATGCAAACGGGAATTAACCTCTCGGGTGCACGGCTTGCCGCTTGGGCCATGGGTCTGGTCTGCCTTTTCTATCTACCGCTGGCTGTCGTGCTGGGGTTTGGACTTCTCGCAATCATGGGAGCAATCCTCCCTGCGCTGGTGGCCGGATATTTGCTGCTCAGATGGGCCCGCGCGAAGCGAATCATGAGGTTCAGCGAGCAACTTCCCGAAGCTCTCGACATCATCGTGCGGGGTCTGCGCGCTGGTCATCCGTTCCGGTTGGCTATTGGGCTCGTCGCGCGCGAATTGCCCGATCCGATCGGGACGGAGTTCGGGATTATGCTCGATGAAATAACTTTCGGCCTCGACCAGCAGACTGCCGTCGACCATCTCCAGGCCCGAGTAGGCCAGGATGACCTCTCGTTCCTTGCGATCGCGGTCAACATACAGAGCCAGACCGGCGGAAATCTTGCAGAGATTCTGCACGGTTTGTCGCGTATGTTGCGTAACCGTTCCAAAATGCGCCTAAAGATTCGAGCGGTCAGCTCTGAGGGCAGGCTGTCGGGCATCTTCTTGTCAGCGATGCCCATCGTTCTATTCCTGGGCATCAACCTCATTAGTCCAACTTACTACGCTTATCTCAAGGGAAGTCCTCTGGTCACGCCAGCGCTTGTAGTCGGGCTCACGTTGCTGACGATCGGCAACATCATCATCTACAGAATGGTTCACTTCAGGTTCTGACGATGTGGGAAGGTTCGCCAGCTCTTATCGTTTTCATGGCCTTCGCGGCCGTTACTGGCGTTGTTTTTGTGACGGGCCAGTATTTCACAAGAGAAATGAGGGTTCAGCAGCGCATCGGCGGTTCCGTACGAGAGCGTGAGCAGTCGTGGAGGCGGGGATTTGACGCCGTTGTCGCCAAATATTTCGACGAGAGGCGATTCCAGCTAGACAGCTCGGCGCGATCCAAGCTGCGTATGGATTTATTCCGAGCCGGTTTCTTTCATCCGAATGCGATCAACTATTACATCTTCGGGCGCATAGGACTGGTCATTGCCCTACCGGTCGCAGCCTATCTTTTTGCTCAGGCAGTGCTGGGCGATCGAAGTTCGCTTCTTAAATTCATGTTGGTCGCGCTTTGCACAGTGCTGGGTGTGCTCGGTCCCGATGCATTCATCTCGAGGCGTCAGCACAAATTGATCGAGGAGTACTCGTCGGCATTTCCGGATTTTCTCGATCTGATGGTGGTGTGTGTCGATGCCGGCCTTGGGCTTGAGGCTTCGCTCGGGCGTATCAGCGAAGAGATCGGCAAGAAGAGCCGTGCGCTCGGACTGAATCTCGTGTTGCTCGGGGCGGAAATCCGCGCTGGCAGAAACACGATCGATGCCTTGGGATCCTTTTCCGCCCGCATGGGCTTGGACGAGGCCCGCTCGTTTGTTGCGACGTTGCGGCAATCGGTTGAACTGGGTAGCGATGTTGGTGACACGCTGCGGGTATTCAGCGACGAAATGCGGGAGAAGCGCCTGCTGCGGGCTGAGGAGCGGGCAAATCAGCTTCCGGTCAAGATGGTTATTCCGCTCGGCGCCTTCCTTTTTCCCGTGATCCTGCTCGTCGTCATGCTACCGACGGTCGCTCGACTGATGGCCATTATGCGATAGGGACGGCGACGCACCGTGGCCCACAGCGAATGACCGCAGCAGCCTCCTCAGGGCGGAGGAGAGAACCAACCAACTCCCGTCATAGTTGTTCCCCCGAGAGCCTTTAGCTAGGTTCCCATCAACTCCTATTGCCGATCAGAGAATGGGCATGGCTATATCTTCTGCGCCTAGTTGGAGAAGAGGCGATGTTCGCACATTGTCAGCGTCATCTCTGTCGCAAGCTCGCCGGACCAGATACGCGCCGCTCGTTGCCAGAGTTGGGCAGTGACTTCAGAGACACACTCGTGGGTTTTAGCGACGAGATGGGCATGTGGACGATTGTTACGAGGCGCGGAGCGCGCTAACCAAATACACTCGGTTGTCACGCGGGCAATTAGAGCACTTTTAATGGTGATCATGCGATAAGGTCATTCAAGCCTGGCGCGGGGCAGGCTGGGGGATGGACATGCGGCGCGTACTTTCTTTGGTGGGGACATGCGCTCGGCCGGGCAGGGGCCTGATGCGCCGTTTGCCTCTAGTCCTCACGTGTTGTTGCCTGGCTACGGGCTTGGCCGGCTGCGATTATACGCTGAGAGAAGCCGCCGTTGTTGCACCCGTGGACCCGCCGGGCGGCGATCCCGTTCAGGAGCCCACGGACGTCAAGTATTACCCGTCGGACGAGCCCGTGCGAATGGGCTTGGAGCACTATAACCGCGGCAACTACGGGCTGTCGCAGCGTTACTTCAAGGACGCGGTCGAGAAGGCGCCCAAGGACGTCACCGCCTGGGTGGGACTTGCGGCTAGCTATGATCGCTTGCGCCGCTTCGACCTTGCCGACCAGGCATATGCGCAGGCGATCCGATTGGGCGGAGAGACGGTTCAGATTCTCAATGACCAGGGCTATTCCTTGATGTTGCGGGGCAATCTTGGCGGCGCCCGCAAGAAGTTCATGAAGGCGTATTCGTTGGATCCGGGAAATCCGGTCATCGCCAACAACATCGAGCTTCTCAATGGCAGCCGTCGATTTATCGAACGGCCGCCCAACAATCAGCCTTAACGAGCTGTTACCAATCTCCGTTTTTTGAGTGTGAGTAGTTGGCAGAAGGCCACGACTCAGGAACTTTAAGACGAGCTAAACGCCTCTTGCGTAAGGCTTGCTTTCATGAACCGGATATTCAAACTGCAATTTCTCGGACCGCTCGCTCTGTTCGTTTCAACTTTGTCGGCTGAAATCGCCGCGCGAGCGCTTGAATATGCACCGACCTCCGAAACGCTCTGGTTCATCAATCTGAGGATGTTCGGGATTTTCCAGCGCGGCCACGTTGTCTTGAGCGACTATGTCGATCTGGATGGATTTCAGCTGTTCGGGATCGCGCTCCCCATCTTCGCGCTGGCCTGCTTTGGTCTGATCGCGCGCACCAGGCTTCCAATCGCTATCTCGACCCATCTCGGCGTTGGCTATGCGGCCTTTCTGATCCTGTCGTGGCAAACGCCGGGTCCGCCAGCGGCGCAAGCATCCCTAGTGGGCATCGCGGTGCCATCTGGGGCAGGCCTTTACGTGCTTGCGGGCATTGTGGGGGCGTGCCTCCTGTCGTTCACGATCTCTCATCTACTGTACTTCACAGCCGTGCGGGCCGAGCTTTGACAATCGTCCAGTACTTGGTCTTGGTGGCGGCAAGCGCCCTCTTGCTCCTCGCCGCCCGGACCGACTTGCGCGAATACAAGATCCGCAATGACCTCGTGCTGGCGCTCGCGGCCATATTCGTCCTCGACGCGGTTCTGTTCCGACCTTGGTCCGACATCAAGTGGGACCTCGCCTTCGCGGCGCTGATGTTCGCGATGCTGCTCGCAGTCTATGCCGGCGGTTGGATGGGCGGGGGAGACGTCAAGATCCTGAGCGTGGCCTTCCTGTGGAGCGGCCTGTCGGGCGCCCTGCCGTTCGCCGTGTTGCTCGCGCTGTTCTCGACCGCGCACACCATTCTCGCAAAAGCTGGTTTGGTGAAGAGCCAGCAAACGGAGACAGCCCGGCGCCGCATCCCTTATGCACCTTCCGTCGCCGGCGCGCTAATCGGGGTCTTCCTGCTGCGCACCGTTCATCTTGCGTGACAGACCTTTGCCCCCGCTCAACGCACAACGCCCCGGTGGCAACGGCGCCCTAAGCCGCAGCCGAACGCGGTTTTGCGTTGGTCGTTCTGCGATTGACCGAAAGTGGCGTGTTTCGGGGTGAGACGGCATCTCTCCGATCAGCCGCCGCGGTTATAGGGCAACCCCCGAACGTTGAAGCGCTGTTAGTTGTGTCCGCATTGCGTCTTCAAGGACCGAGGGCCTTGAGTTTGGCCTTGGCGCGCCGCCTTGGGTCCCATAGCCGACCTTGTAGGTGGCCTGCGGCCTCATTCTTCGGGAGTGATCGTTCTTATCCATGTCAAGCTCCTCTGTAACCGTCCGGTGAGGGCCGCGGAATGATCGCGTGGCGCGGTGGCCCGATCAGGCCGCAGATTGAACAGGGCTGTTCTTCCATTCCCAAGGCAGCAGCTCATTTAGCCGACCTTGCGGGGTGCTAGCGATGCTGGCCAAAACGTCCGCGAGCCAGGCTTGCGGGTCGATGTCGTTGAGCTTTGCTGTCATGATCAGCGTCGCCATGATGGCTGCGCGGTCGGCACCACGTTCCGAGCCGGCGAAGAGCCAGGACTTGCGGCCCAAGGCAAAGCCGCGCAGCGCGCGCTCCGCCGCATTGTTTGTCAGGCAGATCCGTCCGTCTTCGATGAAGCGGGCAAACCGGTCCCAGCGGCGCAGCATGTAATCGATCGGCTTGGCCACCGATGACGAGTTCGACAGCCGACCCCGCTGCTCGCGCAGCCATGCTTCCAATGCAGTCAAAAGCGGCGCGCTTTGCTCCTTGCGCACCCGCAGACGCTCTTCGGCCCCTTGTGTGAGTGGCGGAGTAATTCTCCCCACTTATGGCATTTGAAAATTCCCCAGTTTTCGTGACGGCCGACCGTCCAGGGCATGCCCTGGACGGTCGGCCGGCGCGTCGAATCGCCGACGTTCCTCCTGCAGGCGGAAGGGAGGGCGCGGTGCTCAAACTTGGGGAACTTGTCATGATCCTGGATTTGCATCGCCAAGGTCTGTCGGTCAGCGCTATCGCCCGGCAACT
>Ga0209489_104322_pt1 | contig 26363 bp, 12 predicted proteins | sample SiratrowhiteBW_FD_187527 | JGI IMG/M metagenome (GOLD analysis project Ga0209489, IMG submission 187527) | Root nodule microbial communities of legume samples collected from California, USA - Siratro white BW (SPAdes) (version 2) | ecosystem: Host-associated > Plants > Roots > Nodule | place... | reverse complement strand
TTATATATATATATATATATATATATATATATATATATATATATATATATATATATGTATATATATATATATTATATAAAATTTATAACTGAATTTTTCTGATAAAAATAAATAAAGTGATATTTTTTATTCTTAATTTTAAAAATTTTAACATAAAGATTTATCCATTTTAGTAATCAATTTTTTTTGTTCATTTTAGATAATATGGTACGAATTACACTATTTAGAAAAACAAATCATTTTTTTCAATTACAATCTTAATTTTATTTTTATTAATAATTAAAAACTTATTAACATTAAGTACAATGAAAACTAAATAATTAATGTCAAATTACATTCAAAATAAAAGAATAATTATTTACATTTTATTTCGGTAAAACTGTTATTTGTTTAAAACAGTTCTTGTTGTTACTTTTTTTTAAAGTACTAAGAATTGTGTTCTGTTTATTTGTTAATTAAAAGGTGAAATATCATATTAGTTTATTTTTCTCAACTATATATTTATATGTGTTTTTCTAATTTGTGTATAATTTATATATGTATGTAATTCATGCATATGTTAAACTCGTTATAGACGCGTATGACTTCAATTAAATGATCATATTGCCATTAAGCAAAGTCGTTTATCTGACACTGTCTGTACACTCATGTAATAAAAAAAAATTACTCATTTTAGAATATCAATGTAAAATTGCATCACTTTGGAAAATTTATCGGATAAAATCGGATAAAATGAGATAGTACCAAAAACACAAAATTGAGTTTGTCATGCAGGCGAGTATTGAAACACTGTAGAAACATTGTTGAAAAAAAAAATGGTTATTACTAGAAGAAGAGTTGTTGTCTATGCCCTCGTAAAAGAAGCTTATTAATCTGAAAATGCTTCATTTTAAATAATATGTGTGAACTTTATAAATGCAACATGTATATGAGTATTGCCAACTTTTACACCAATAAATTTACAATGGTATGTCTAATAAATATTACAATAATAGTGCTAATGTAAATTTTAATTTTTATTATTATGATATTTTGGTTTTCTTTCACCACTTAATTTTTTAGGAAAAAACCATTAATAATTAATAAGTAGCTCAAAACCAATGGTTTTTGAAGATTTAGAATCATGCCCATAGTTGAAGGTAGTAGTCCTAAATTACAAAAGCATTTAGGACGGCTTGCACCTCCATTCTCACTACCTACACCTCTATAGAAAAATTAAAAAAACTATTTTAGTTTTTTCTTTTTTTCATCTTCTCACTTGCACTTCCTTTCATCTTCTTGTATTTTAGATTAATCTTTTACTGAAATTTAGAATGTAAAAAAATTATATTCTAAGTCATATAATTCGAAATATAAAAAAATTTATATTCTGAATTATATAATTCAGAATTTAAAAAAATTATATTTTAGATTATATAATTCTTAATAAATTTTAGATTATACAATCTAATATAAAAAATATATATTTCAGATAATATTATATAAAATATAATTATTTTATTTTTAATTGTATAATTTAAAATATAAAAAATTTGTATTTTAAATTACACTTTTTATTTTTCGAATTATAAAGGTGCAGGAAGGAAAAACATGGAGGTGCAAGAAGAAGCCGTCGCATATCTTTAGGCCCATTATTGAGATTGCAGCCTAGCAGATTGCTTCCAAGTCTTTTTTCAAGTATTTCTAAAATTTTCAAACTGATGTAAAATATTTTTAAAATAATAGTGTGAAGATGAAATTACTCTTAGAACCCTAATATATTTTTCACTTACTATTAAATAATAGTGTTTTTAAAATAATAGTATTTTTAAAATAATAGTGTGAAGATGAAACTGATCTAAAGTATTCATTTCATTTCACTGCCGCCAAACACCTCCACCAACTCCGTTTTGCCGTTGTGTTTGCCAGTTTGGTTCCTCGCACATCAATAATAACATATTTGAGAAGGATTTGAGGTATGCATCTATTAAATAATTTATGGTATATTTAGGTGATTTTGTTGGATTTTCATAATTTGAGAATGAATGATTTTTTCTTAATTTTTAATTTTGAAATGGGGTCTTCCAGAATTATCTTTTATATTTGGAGAATAACTTTGAAACACTACAATTTTTAAAAATAATAATATTTTGACATCACTATTTATCTTTAAACCATTTAACATTATTATATATTATTATTTTATTTATATATAATATTTTATTAATAAAATATAGTGTCAATTAAGAAAATATGTAAATAGTAATATCAAACTAGCATCTTTCAATTTAAAATAGGATGTTTCGGAACTATCTCCTCCGGAACACCTCATTCCATAACTATACTTTTGTTAATTTTCAAAATGAAGTGTTCCGGAATTTAATTATGCTCAATTCTAAAACTTAATAAACATATTTTAGGATTTTTTTTTACATTCTCACCTCTAAAATTAAATTTAGAAACTATTCGTTTTATTCGTTTTGTAACTCATTTGTAAAAACTAAAATGACTTTCAAAATTCCTATATGACCTTAGGCCACCATTACTTGACTGCGTCGTATTCGCACTCACCCGTGGCTACAAATAACCCACACCATCGTGGAAGATCACTCACCCATTGCACCTCACCGTACACCTACCTCTCAATTTCACCGTTACATTCATTTAATTAAAATTAAATTAGAGATAAAACTGTAATTATAAAGAGTATATTAGTAAGTTTTGGAGGTACCTTTGGAGGTGCAGGAAAAATCAGTCAGCGTAGCATTGTTTAGATGATCTTTATTTATGAAGATAATATGAAACCCAATTGCGACGGTGAGCAAAACATTCTTTCTTTAGATCTATACTAATCATAATCGTATATGGGTATTATTAGCCACACTTTTTACTGATAAATTTACAATATGCACATGATCTTGCAAGTAATCAAGGATCATAATTCCATATATCCCTGAATATGCTATTTAATGCAGTAATCGATGCCTACATTTCACATAATGTTTTGTTTGATTAAAATTTTATCAAATTAGTATATCAACTCTCCAATAATCTAGTTATATCATGTTTAAAAGTATAACAATATTTGAGTTGTGCCATCTTTGTACTTGTTATTTTCAGGCTTTGCCTCAGTTTGTTAACATAGTTAAATATGCTACTTCCAAGTCCACTGTCTTATATATCTTTAAGTGATAATTTTTATATAATTTTTCTCTAGTAGAAGATTTGATATAAATTTGGCTTTTTTTCTTATTTCCTTAAGTTGAAAATTTTAGTCTACTTGGACCCAACCGATATATTAAAAACCATTAAATGAAACAAACCTTTTTAGCCTCCCAATACATTGAATGCCAAACTTTCCATTATATATTGTCCTACTTTAGCAGTAGTTAGCAATAAAAAAAATAAAAAACACACACTTATATTTTCTACTAGTTTTACATTTATATGGATCATTTCAATATTTTCTCCCACGCATTATTTGTCTTACATTACCTCAAATGATTAAACTCAGCATAAATGAAATGCATATTATATTATATATATATATATATATATATATATATATATAACATTATATTAATTTACTTATATATGAAAATAATTATTCTTTCTAGATTATATATTCATCACTATATTATAAATATTTTTTAAAATATTTTAAAATTCTACTTAACTTTTTTTTTGTTAGCAGTAGAGCTAATCTGGATTAGTTTTTTTTTTTTTTTTTTAAGAACAAGAGAAATGAGTAAACAATGCGAGTGAATAATAAAGTCAAATTATCAATAAGTCACATCTATTCAAAGGTAAAAAAAAAATTGATTTTTGAAAACAAAAAGTGAACTCATTCTTTGTAGTCATGCCATATAGAAATCATAAATATATAATGGAAAATGACTTCTATATCCTAGTAAATAAAGACAATGAGCATCTCCACAAAATGATATGAATTGATGAGAGAAGTAAATATATTTGTTTAATTCCAAAACACAACCTTATGATATACATTCTTTCTAAGGAAAAATACTTGAAATTTCATATCTTCAAAAAAGTTAAAGAAGTGTGATACACACTTAAAATGACATATAAAGGCTTCATCGGAGATAAAATATAATAAACCTATCAATATGAGTTTTTCAATATAAAGAAAATGAAAACTTTATATATGTTTAATAAAATTTCAAATACTGCAAATATTTTAAATATAATCTTAAAATAACAACTTTGTGTTGTTTCCGAGTATAAATATTTTTTTAACGTGTTGTTGAAATTGTTAATTTATTTATATGAAAAAGTAGGCATTAGATATTAAGGACTATCTCAAACACATGTAATAAAAAAACTTAATTACACTTTATATTCTTTTCATATGTAGAAATAATACACAAACAAATATAAATAAAATTGAAAAAAATGTTAGATAATTTTTGTTTAAACTTAATAATCTTTAGAAGTTCTAATCATATTACAATTTTACAAAACACAACTATAAGGGTCATAAACATAATGTGATATCATATAATAGCTCTTGATGATTTATTTAGTATCATTATCAAAACTTTATCTAGTAAAATAATCTTTTTGATTTTAAACACATATAAACCATTTAGGTCTTAATATAAATATGGTCTCATAATAAAGTCATCTAATAACTTAATGTTATATCGTCTTATGTTAATTAGGTAAGTCTTTTAATTTCTAATTACCATAAAATTATTTAATAATTTTATTTAAGAGTAACTTATTATTATTCAGAAATTGAAAAATCACAATCAAGTATTAATGGGCAGAACTTATTTGTTTAATACACAAAAATGGTTATTTATTTTTATTTTATATATTCTTTGTAGGACTTCTTGTGTTGGTGTGATTTTAATAAGTATTGCAATATTTCTCTTAGTTGTCATTTAAATCTATTTCGATATTTAGTTCACAATAATAATAACTTTTATATTTTTTGGTTAATTTATAAATATATATAAACTTTATTTTATATAAAATAAGATTTGTATCTATTTATAAACTGTTGATATATTTAATCAATGTGAGATATTTATACGTAAAAATTTTATGTACAACTATTTTTATTATTTCTATTATAACAATACATTGAAAACAAATATCCCAAATGACGCAAACCATTAAAAAGATGTTGTACTCCACAGTTACCATTTAACGCAAACCATTAAAAAGATGTTGTAGTCCACAGTTACCATTTGAATAAATGTTATAAACCACATTTAGAAACTATAAAGCTATAATATATAAATGTACAAATAAATAATTTTGTTTTTTACCTTGATTTAGTTTTTTCTTTTTTAAATTAATGTAGAAATTACACTACCATAACTCTAGTTTTTTAAATTAAAATTAAAATTATATTTGTAAACACAACTTTTATGTAAATTTAAATTAAATTCAAAATTACGTTAACTTAAACTTTAAAAAAATACACATACAAATTTTATATTAGTTTTGAAATATTTTTAAATACAAATTCAATTTGAAAATTAAAAGAAATAAAAGTGTGTTGAGGAATACTTTTTTCTTCCAAAACAAATTATCTATTTATATATATTTAAAATTTTCCAAATTAATAATTTTGCAAAAAAGTTGACTTCATATGAACTTGTCGTGAAGGATGAAACCATTTCAGTTCTTTGTCGACGAAATAATGGGTTTTGTCAATATTTAGTGCCATAAATATCCTTTCCTAAATCTACCATTCTACGCCATAGATAAGCCTCACCAAACAGTCTAATAATGGCAAGGGTTCTGTTTTTATTTATTTATAACAATTAATTATGAAAACTAGGTTCTAAAACAATTTCTTTGATTTCTTAATCAATTTTTTAGTTTTCATTATTATAAGAAACTATCTCCAATGAGATAAAAGATATAAACTATTTTTACAGTATATAACAACTAATAAAAAATTATTTTTATACATATTTTATTTCAATTTTACTTTTTATGATTTAACAACTATTTTTTAAAATTTTTTATTGCATTAACTATTTTTGATTATCAAGAAGATAAACCTATGACTGGAAATGTAAGGCAAAAAAAGGTTACGTGAAGAATTGGATTTGTATCTTTTAAAATCTAAAGAATAAAAAGCAAATCAGATTTATTTAGCAGTAATAAATAAGATGCTCAGTAGTAGCTAAAAAGGGTTCTTTTTGCAATTTAAGGCTTCTTATCAAACTCCTAGCCAGTTAGTGCGACCACATGCTTTGTTTCTTTGGTAGTGTAATGAATATAATAAATAGAAGTAGGTTAGTTGAGTAAAATCCACAATTATTTTTAACATTATTTTTCATTTTTCCATTACTCAATGTTATTTATATTTTTCATTCACTTAGTGTCATTTTTTGGTCATTGTTATAAAATATGGAGTCCTTTTGATATTGTATAATTTAAAAATGGAACGAATAAATGATTCTGTTTTTTTCTATATTTATTTTACAACAGTAATTAATAAATCGACTTTTATGAATATAACTGTAATAAATGATAGGGAAGGAGTAGATAAAAAAACTGTCCACATCAATGAGGTTTCTCACTGTCTTATCCTATTCCTCCATGTCTAGCATTAATTGGTGTTTGTTCCCCAATAACATAATAAATAATTGGTCACCATCAATGCATATTTTAAACCAACTATTTACTGATACAATATTTTGAAAAATAAGAAGCCTTTTCGGGATAGCATGGGCTCAAAAATGGTTTTCTAACAAAAAAACTGCTTTTCATATTTTTTTTTTCATCTACTTATTTGACAAATGCTTGTTTACAAATTACCTACATTTTTTAAATAAGTATTTTATGGTTTTTTTTTAAAGATAAAAAAGTCTTTCTGGTAATTGTTACGTCTCTTCTTTTGACAATAATATTAAAGTAAGTTTTATGGTTAAGTATATTTTATAATAATTTATAAAGTATGAGTATGTTTTGTTGGTAAGAAGATAAATTTTATATGAAAAAAAATTATAAGACATAAGTGTTTTGTGTATTTTTTTTTTCATATAAAAAATAAAATCTTAATCATACAATAAATATATAACCTTAATTGGATATTGTACTTAACGGCAATATTCTTTAAGTTTTTCATAGGAAAATGATGTTTTCGTTAGTCTGCTAAAATATTCCCTAAAGCTTATACCAACAATATTAGAATGCAAACTAGAATTACTTTTCATAACGATTGTTCTAATAAAAGTATATGACCCTTTAGTATAGCTATCTTGCATATATGGTCTCTTCTTTTACTTTTACTGGAGAAAAATAGATTTGATTACACATGACAAGTATTATTAATTATTGTTTAAAGAAAAGACAAATATTTAATGTCACAGAGCATATTTAATGTATTTTTACGTTCTTCTATGTTATGACGCATGATGAAGATGGTTATCTAAAGTTTTGAAGAATCTTTCAACAGCCAAAGAAAAAGTTTAGTAGTTTTCTCTTTTATGCTCAAAAATATTAAAGTAGATGCTTAACGAAAGACAAAGAAAAAGAAAGAAACTTTTGTCTACAAGAAAAATAACGCAGACTCGTATACGGATTATATTATATGACTATTAGTAGAAAAAGGACTTTTAAAATCGGTTATGAGAGTTTCTTAAACGTCGGTTTTATTATCGTATAATAATGGTTTTAAAACCAACATCAAATATTTACCCATGACGTCGGTTGGGCGAAGGTACCGAAGTTATAGACCAGTTTGAAGAAAGTGGAAGTTAGTTGTTATGAAACAAACACAACGTCGATTAAGGCAAAAACGACATTGTATAAGATATACAACGTTGGTTTTGGCCCAAAAACTGACATGGTACAGGTCTGAAATTTAATTTTGGCCTGTTATACCACGTCAGTTATGGTCATAACTGACGTTGTATACCCTATACAACGTCGGATTTTGCCTTAACCGATGTTGTGTTTGTATTTTTTTTAAAATAACAAACGAATTATCTAATAAACCATTACCCCTGCATAAGAAATCCAGCCAGAACAGTTCCATTAATAGATGAGAATTCGAGTTCAATAGATTATGTTTACATAATCTACATATATACTTATATAAGTTGTGACATTGTACACATATATATACAAACTAATCTACAAAATAAGCTTTCTAGGTATCTACTAACTACTTCTAACTTGGAGCAAATATCTCGCCCATTCTCTTTGAAGTTCTTCTATTGTTTGGCTATCTAATGGCTCTTGATCTTGAAAAACCTTAAATAAATGTAGAAACTTGAGTTAGACTTGGAAATCAATTGACATAAGAACAAACTTAAGACATGTACCTCTTCCCAAGAATATGTGATACTAACACGTGTTATTGTTCTCATCCAGTGCATGATATAATATCTACATTCCCACCCTCCTTGGACAAGCATATATACAATCATTTGGACAAGCATGTATTTTTTGGTAGTCCATACCCATTGGACACAATATCTTCTTGGCCTCATAGTGACTGGTCGACAATGTATTACCTTGAGGAAGTATTTCATGCAAAAATTCAAGCAATTAGTAAAACTTCTATCAATCCACCCATTTCTTGCCTTCATATTAAATAATCGTAATACTGCTGACAAACGTGAAAAACTTGAACAACCGGGATACAATTCAGTTCTTGAATTATCTTTCAATGAATCATACACATTGGCTTGGTGGAAACTCTCTTTTCCAATATCACGAATCATGTCTTTCATGCAATCTTCAGAATACATATTAGAATGTTCACAGTGATCTGCCTCAGATACATATGGTAAGTCTATAACTTCAGCATGCCAAGTCCACGTTATATAGTTCTTCAAGAAACCATCACAAAGAACATGATCTCGTATTAACTCAATATCTACTCTTTTTCCATTCACACAATTCATACAGGGACAAAAATATATTCCATTTATTCCTGCTCCGTTTTGTTTAGCAAATTCTATAAATCTTCAACACCTTTCTCATACACATCACTAATCCGACTTGCATTTATCCAACTTCGATCCATCACTACATTTAGTGAAAGATTTTAATACCAAATAAAATACAAAATTGTCGGGGATTAAACATTCCCGGACTCAACCCAAACTTGTTTCTTATATATCAAACTATACACAAATACCATTTCAATACAGACAAGCATTCCAATCTTACAAACATTCTAATATTCAACAATGACCAAATAAAATACAAAATCATCAGGGATCAAACATCCCCGGACTCAACCCAAATGCGTTTATTATATATCATACAAAAAGCATTTCAATACAAACAATCATTTCAATATTCAACAATGATTAAATGAAATACAAATCCTAATTCTTCCTTTGCTTCAACTCTACTTTCATCTTATTCATTGTTTAATGAAGAGAATGAAAATCACCTTTCTTACGAAAAATTTTCGAGATTGTAACGCAATCTCTGGGAAATATTTAATACTCAAAGAAAAGTTCAAATCTTTTCTTTTCGAAAATGAAAAGCTAAAAAGAGATCGAGTATCAAATAGTGAAAATATATCAAACTGGAACAGACTTATAAGTCAGTTATTGAGAAAATCAAATGTTGTTCCAGCCACACACCAAACAAGTCTAGACTACGATATGATCTCGTTGTGGTAAGTTTGGACACACATGTCACAAGAGAGATTCTAACCCAAGTCTTGTAAGGACATATGTAGAACTTACAACCACTACATCAGATGATGTTTGCAATCATGTTTTGATTATTATTATTATTATTAATGATGATAATAATAATAATAATAATAATAATAATAATAATACTTTGACACCATATTTTGGTAATAGCTAATGAGCTTACACTATGTTGTTTTGTAATATAAATGTGGAGTGATGACGCTTTTGTAGGAGCTGGAAACTGGATGAAAGGCCTTTCATAAGCAAGAGTTCATTAATGAATGTGGAGTTGCATTTTGTATCAGTAGACAAACTGAGACGACTTAGCAACTAATAACAAACAATAGGTTTTGTAAGAAATCTAAACACAAACGAACTACACACTTTTACAAGTTCTTTTATTGAAAATAATTGTTGTAGAAGGAACTTGTAATTCTTGTTGTAGGGTGTATTAATTGTCTCGTGATAGAGATCAGGTGAGCTAAGTCACACTCAAATCGTGATGCTTGGGGTGTTAAGCTTTTAAGTAGAAAGAGTTATGCCTTGATTATCTATTATAATTTTTAGCCTAGTAGTAAGTCCTTGATCTAACAATTAGTATAAAAGCCAAGGTCACGAGTTCAATTTCCAATGTAGCATTGAATCTCTGTAGGTCCTATTTCTATGGCAAATACTTTTAAGAGGACTTACTTTCATACAAAGGCTAGAGAGTGATATCATCAAAGGGTGAAGGACACATATGTTTGCATGTTGAGCAATTAACAATTTATTGTGACTTGTTTACTAGCATAATTGGTGCCTTGTTTGGTTTTGGTAGAGAATTCACCTTGGGACCACTTTTCATTGGACTAAGAATTCCCAATCAGTAGTTATTGTTATTTCACTAGTTAGGCACACTAGTGGAAAAATCACCTTTTACATTGGTTCTGGACTACATACAACACCGGTTCTAGAACCATTATAGATTCCACCGTTGTAGTATATAGGAGATACCACCTCTTTTCTTGACAAATCGCTATAATAAACCCACCTAACTAATTAAAAAATTCCATAATTTAAAACTCAAGAGAAATAGTATAAAAACAAATGTATTTATTGTATAACTAATTTTTTTTTTACACAAAATAGTCTTTTAAATTATCGATAGGTAGAACTTTTGACAATATTTGATTGTATGTGAAAAAGATCCCATCGATCCATCTATTTTACTGTATGTGGAATAATATCCCATCAATCCCATTTATTCTTTTTTAAACATTTTCATTATTTATTTCTTGTCTTACCAGTATTTCCACTTTCAAGCTTTATATCCTCCATCTTTCTTTCTCACCAAACGGCAAAAATAGGTTGATCAAATAATAGGTTCTTAAGGATCCACGTAAGATCCCTCTTATCCATTCAACCTAAGCCAATTATTTTATTTTTCTTAACGATTAAAAGGTACTTAATTTAATAATAAATATACCACACTTTTACATATGTAGAACACAAATTTTTAAATCTTTTACTATAGACTTGGATAACGTTAAACTAATCAGAAGGTAACTATAAAACAGTAACAAGATTCGCAAGTTCAATTTCTGTGTGATAAAATGAGTAAGAAAGAAAAACAATTCTATGCATAGATGGCTTACACGTCGCATGTGCCCCCAGTGGCTCGTATATCAAACACGTACGCGTAACCTAAAATTTATGACTTGAAAACGACGTTAGGCAGTGTCTATCAAAACTTTTAACTATTTTCGTATTTTTGTTGCATTTTCAAAACTTTAGTTCATCTTGGACAAGTAGGTTGTTTTTGTCGAAATCACGTGAAGACTTTATATATATGTAAAACCAAAAGTTCTAGGCTATATTCATTCCCTCCCTCCCTCCTTGGCTTTGTTCTTCCTTACACTAGGTACCATAACCCTTCAACCAAACCAAAGAAATGGAGGGAGATCAAGAGCAGAAGTTGCTGATCAAAGAGAGAACATCAGAAGAGGAATCATCGTTGGTGAAGAGGGTGTGGGGAGAGAGCAAGTTGATGTGGATAGTGGCAGCACCAGCCATATTCACCAGGTTCTCAAGTTTTGGTATCAATGTTATAAGCCAGGCTTATGTTGGTCATATTGGTTCAAGAGAACTCGCTGCTTTTGCTCTTGTTTTCACTGTTCTCATACGCTTTGCCAATGGTATTCTGGTACGTTTTTTGGTTAAATCTTCTTCTAGCTGTCGGTGGATATGGTTCTTGAAAGTTGAAAGTACACAAAAGATGAAAAACAATGTTTAGTGAAGAGATGGGGACATAGAGCAGGCGAGAAAGAGGGGATATGTCTGAAGTACTTTTACACGTAAATACTTATTTTGAAAATGGAACAAGATAAAATGTCTGTGCCACTAATCACATCTATTTTTGGAACATGAATATTTAATTAATATTTCAATAACATAATCACTCTGTCGGTTTTGAACATAAGAAAAAAAATAGTGTTGATTTCAAAATAAATTTTAATTCTATATGTTGTTTATTGGGCCTATTCTTAGATGTTCTTTGTTTACCTGAAGTTTATTGTTATAACCATCTTTTATTTTTGTATAAATTCTAAGAAAAGATGGTTTAGACAAAAGTTAAATAAAATTAATACAATAAAATATTATTAATTAACTTCTTTTTATCCAGTATAAATAAATTTTTCTTATACCTGCATTTGAAACTGGAAAGACCAATTGCTTTGTGGAGAAGGGAGAACATTTTTCAGAAGAATCTAGACTAACCTTTCCATATTTAGAGAAGATATTTTTTCATTATAATCTTTCTAATAAAGAGAAACGTCTGAGCTGTCTTCTGTTTGGTGAATGAGTAAATTGAGGTTTTCCTGTCTTTTGTTTTTGCTTCGGATGAATGTATATTGGAGTTATAATAGTGATTTTAACCGTCAGTGAGGCAGGAGTTCTAACGAAAACCAATAGATCAATTATTTAAAGGAAAATTATAATTGAGCAATTACCACACATTCTTTTTAATAAAACATTATATAATAATAAAATAATAATTTATTTAAATGTTAAATGGATGTATTTTATTATATACAGAATTAAAATATCGGAATTTTTATTGAAATAGGATTATAGAACATTTAAAAGTTGCAGCTAATGGGATTATAGAACATTAAAAAGTTGTAGCTAAAGCATGTGACCACATGTTATGTGACCACCTTATGGCAATATTCGCTTCACCTGTTTCCTCACCAACAGTTTGGCTGCAAATATATATTTGGAAATGCAATATATTCAACAAAAATGTATGGGCACCTTATTTTTATGGCAATTACTGTGAAGATTTTCGGCTTAAGTAAAAAAAATCTATGTTCAAAAGTTTTCTAAATATCTAGAGAAAGTAGCCCGAGATATAGTAGTATAAGACCTTCTGTCCTGACTAAGACAGAGTTTCTGACAAGACAGAGGTTCTGATTAAACCGTATTTGCATTAGTTTGAGTTTCAGTAGTTGACATTTTGTCTTAAGAATCTAGACGTGAATTCAACAATATTGAATAAAAATAAAAAAAGTTTAATAAAATATAATAAGAAATATCAGGTAAGTGACTTTGTAATTGTTTGGTGAGTTTTTCATTCAAAAGTTACTGTGTAAATAAGATCAATAAACAGTTATTTTTAACTTAAATATCTTTAACTTAGACTTGAAAGTCGACTAGTAAGATAATCTTTATATTAATTTTTGTTTAGTGAAATTTTGATTGTAGACTTAGAGTGGAAGTTGAACCCCGTAATTTATGATTCTTTGTTTACTTTTTGTGTTTACCTTCTCTCTGATTTTGCAGTTTCTTTTTTGTTATTGTCTAGCATTTGTGAGTGGTAGAGGTTGCAGTGAATTTTATTTATTTCCTTACAGTTACAAAACAAAAAATTTTATGATAATAACTTGAGTTATTTGCGTCTGTTAACTGGCAATTGCAGTTAGGAATGGCGAGTGCATTGTCTACACTTTGTGGACAAGCATTCGGTGCAAAAGAATTTGAAATGATGGGAGTGTATCTTCAAAGATCATGGATAGTTTTGTTCTCAACTGCGGTCTGTCTTCTTCCGCTGTTCTTCTTCACCAGCCCAGTATTGAGGCTCCTTGGCCAAGATGAGAACATAGCACAAGTGGCGGAAACCATTTCTCTTTGGTCAATTCCCATCTTATTTGCTTTTATTGTTTCCTTCACTACCCAAATGTTTCTGCAAGCTCAAAGCAGGAATATCATCATTGCATTCTTGGCAGCTTTCTCAATAGTTACTCATGTTTCACTCTCTTGGCTATTGACAATAAAATTGAAGTTTGGACTTGCTGGTGCAATGATATCAACAATTTTGGCATACTGGATTCCAAATTGTGGCCAACTAGTATTTATTACCTGTGGTTGGTGCTCTGATACATGGAAAGGTTTCTCATTTTTAGCATTCAAAGATCTTTGGCCGGTTGTCAAGCTTTCCCTTTCATCTGGGGTCATGTTATGGTGAGCTTTCTTCTTTATGAACCACTGGGTTAAGCTCTTTTGAAATGCCATGATTGCTAAATAAATTAGGTTTTATTTGTTCAAAACAAAGTTCCTACATTTCTGTTACACAATTTATCCTTAAAATAAATAATCCTAAACATTTATATGTCTTCCTAATTTGAAGTTATGCTATGTTTTACAGTCTTGAGCTGTGGTACAACACAGTATTGGTTCTTCTAACGGGCAACATGAAAAATGCAGAGGTCCAAATTGATGCTCTATCTATATGGTATCCCTTTTCTATTAAGCATTGTTTATTATAGGGTGAACTTCATTTAATTCACGAAATTATGAGTGATACGATGTTGTTTCATGATAACTTGATATTGTATCCACCTTCTGTATTTGGCTGTATTGGCCTAATGCATAAAGAGCTTTCGTCTTTGATTTCTTAAGATAAATTTTCATTTTTTACAGCCTCAATATTTCTGGATGGGAAATGATGATATCACTTGGTTTCATGGCTGCTGCAAGGTAATGATATTCTTTCCTCTTTCTTGTGTTCAGATCAAACACTCTTATGTGGTTTGTTTACCATGGAATATATATTAACTTCATGTTTCGTCATTTGCAGTGTTCGAGTGGCAAACGAGCTTGGAAAAGGAAGCTCCAAAGCTGCAAAGTTCTCTATACTCGTGTCAGTGCTTACATCGTTAGCCATTGGATTCATTCTCTTCTTAATTTTCTTATTCTTAAGGGAAAAGCTTGCATACATATTTACCTCAAATGAAGACGTGGCCAATGCTGTTGCGGACTTGTCACCTTTGTTGGCAGTCTCCATTCTCCTTAACAGTGTTCAACCTGTACTCTCAGGTACTTTTCATCTACAGTTGGTTTAAGACCAGAGTTCTCATGAAAAAAAAAAAAAATAACAAAATTGAATACTGAAAACGGAAAGAAAAGCAAAGTTATACCAGAGGTTGATCTTGATTCTTGAACTTTGAAATTGTGTGATTTCAACAGGAGTGGCTATTGGAGCAGGGTGGCAAAGCATTGTAGCATATGTGAACATAGGGTGTTATTATGTCATAGGTATTCCTGTTGGAATGGTGCTTGGTGAGGTTCTCCATTTGCAAGTTAAGGTTGGTATTCTTCTCATCCTCATGCATTTTGTTCTAGAGTTACGAATTCCATCACGATTTTGATTTTTAAAAGGCGTTTTGGAAAGTTAAGAAAATGAAAGAGTATTTAAATTAATATTGATCTTGATTCTTATAGAGTATAGCGGAACAGATTTGATTGATGTTCTGTCAAAACTTGTTTCTTCTTTTGTAGGGTATTTGGATAGGAATGTTGTTTGGAACATTTATTCAAACTATAGTGCTAACCATAATCGCCTACAAAACTAATTGGGAAGAGCAGGTATTTGATTCATTACCTCTTGATGATTCTTAGTTCTAGATTTTCTCCTAAAAACTTATGATTATACACATGATGGATTGAATCATTATGTCACTGCACAGGTAATCATAGCTCGTGATCGAGTTAACAAGTGGTCGAAGGTGAATGCTGATAGTGAAAGAAATACATCAAATAATTAGTAGTGATATATTAACCATCAGTATTAGTTATATAAAACTAATTGATAACTATTTTATAACATGTTAATCGTTAATAATATTTTTACAGGTTATAAAGGAAATGAAGGTAAATTGATTAGGGTTATTTAAGTAATATTGATGGTTAATCTCACCTTGGATTCAGTTTTGTAGTACTTTTTTGTTGCAGAGTGACATGCAAATGTTGTTTATTCGTAACAATGCAAATTTGCTTCGACAAGATCCTTGAATTTAGTCGAATATTGTGATCTATGACTACTACTTTTACATATTTTTCCCACATAATTTGTATTCTTTCACTAATATATGATATCATATAAAGCCAGTCCTTCTCAAACTGTATAGGCATTACATTGTTCTTTTGGTGATTGTTCAGACATTCTAGCCAAAACAAATTTTCATTCCATCTTCTGCACATTATTTAGAGCAAATATAATAGCTAAAATTCCTACCGTGAAAGTTTTTTTTCTTTCTTTTTTACACTAATACAAGGTGAGAAACTATCAAGAAAATTACCATATCTTACGGGTAAAAGAACAGTAACTGTTAATTTTTGGCTTTCAAAACAACAATAAAAAAATTGACCAAGCCTCATGATAGATATAATTTCGTTTGCATTTTAAAAAACCTATCAATTTAAAATTTGTTCAGGTATATCGGTACAACTTCAATTGTTTATATTAAAAAAAACTCACATGATATTTATCATTATAAAACTTTAATATCTAAATTAAGCTGGAATTTTAAAACCATCAACATGTCATCATATCATATCTAAAAATCATAAAAGGAAAAGAAAACTATAAATATATGAAAGATGAAACCAAATCCATATAAAAAGAAACCATACTCCTAAAAAGTACATCAAGCAAATCTAAATTATAGGAACTAAACCTATTTTCGAAAAAAAAAAAACAAAGAAATTTTTACCTGATAAATATTCCAAAACTAGTTAAACTATCTGGACATCTGTTTTAAGTCGTCAATTTAAAATTTGTTCGAGTATATTGGAACGAGCAAACAAGTGTTTGCGTGAATTGTCTATACAAAGTGTTAAAGAATAAAAATATAGAAAATAGGTTACGAAATTTAATCATTGAAATGGTTTCTCTTCAGGGTTAAGGAATTAAAAATTATAAAATAAGCTGCTTATCTAAAATATTGAACTCACACCGAAGTGTAGAAAACAGAGTTAAAATATGTAATGAAAACACTATTTCCAATATCAATAAAATTCTAGCCACATCATATACTCAGAATCAATATAGTTAACATCCAAATTATGGATATATCATACAAAATTCACAAAAATCATAAATTATAACATCATACAATAAATAATAGATTTTATTTTCTAAAAAAATACGATATATATATATAATATAATATGCACATTAAAAATATCTTAATTAGATAATATTTTAATTCAAATTTATTTATCCAACAAGGTGAACCGTGCAGAAAAAAATACTGTTAATTCTTAATTAAGTTTGGAATTTGTTCTAATTAAAATTCAAACTCATTCATCAAGGAAGTAAATAGTTGGTAGCAATAAGGTTGAAAACACAAAATGAATTTATTACATTGGATGGTGTTGCATTAATTTTAATTAAGATGGTTATTTTTATTTGAACTGAACTCATTAATCAAGAAGATGGTGCAACAAACAATCTGTTAAAAAAAATAAAAAAAATACGATTGACACGTTTTTATGTTTTATGATTTTATTTGACGGTTCTATCAATATTGTATCACGATTATATGGTAGATTTGAATGATAAATAATATATAAAATCATAAGATTGTACAATTCGAATATCGATTTAACTATTTTGTTCACAAATTTAAAGACTCGGGATCAACAGGAATGATATCTTGAAACTCGAATCAATTCATGTAGTTAGTTGATATTTATATTTTTTTTAATTATAAAAAAGTAATGATCACATTATAAAGGAGGTTATAAGTGGAATTGAGTATTTATAAGTAAATATCCACATACTACCCATATAATTAACAAATTAAATGTGTTCGTGTTTGTATTTTAAGTAAAAAATTAAGTCTACGTTAAAAAATTCAAATTTTATTACCTATAGAGTAAATGAGTTTTGCCTACGAAGTCTACAATTACATATACTCAATGTAAAAAAAAATACATTATTACAAAATATCACATTAGATTTTCAAATTTATGTTATTATTGGTATTTTTAACAACAAAAAGGTTCAATAATGATCCTCCTTAATCTATTTCGATTCGCAACCAACTTTTATATTTCATTTGTCCGTAGCTCCACATCTTAAAAGAAGCTCTTCAAGTTTGCCTTTAACATATATTATTCTACTTCAAGTTTGCCTTTTAACATATATTATTCGACTTCAATTCTCATATTGAAAACTTCTTTACTTACCTTAATCTTTGAAGCTACTTATACAATATGTTCTCTCACTCTCTTTCCTTTTTTACCGGCCAATAGTTTAATTTCTATTAGTTTTAATTTACATGTGATGTTCTATATCTTCTTTTCGAATTATTTTATCTTTTATTAAAAGAGAGAAAGGGGGAGAGGGAGAAAGAGAGAGATAGAGAGGGAGGGATAAAGAGATAGAGAAATAAAGAGGTAGGGAAAGAGGGAGAGAGAAGGATGGAGATAGAGCTAGAGATTGGGAGAGAGAGTGAGACAGCGAGAGAGTGAGACAGCGAGAGAGTGAGAAGCGAGAGAGATAAATAGAGAAGGAGGAAGTGAGACATAAAGGGAGGGAGGAAGAGAGAGGGGCAAGGCACAAAGAGCGTGGATATAGAGACAGAGGGCGAGAGAAAGGAAGGAAGGGAGAGAAAGAGAGAAAGGGAAGGAGTGTGCGAGAGAGAGAGGGAGATAGGAAGATGGAGATAGAGAGAGTGTGTGTGTGTGAGGGAAGGAGAGAGAAAGAGAGAGACGGGGAGAGAGGGAGGAAGGGGTAGTGAGGGAGAAAAAAGAGGAGAAAAAGAGGGATGAAGGGAGAGAGATGGAGGGAAGGGGAGGGGGAGTGAGAGTGAGAGAGAGGCAAAAAAAGAAAAGAGAGAGAAAAGGAGAGAGACAAACAAAGAGAGTGAGAGAGAGGCGAGAGGGAGAAGGAGATAGAGAATGCGACAAGAAGGAGGAAGAGAGAGTGAGAGACAAAAGGAGGAAAAGAGAGGTAGGAAGTAAGAGACCGAAGGAGGGAGGGAGAGAGGAAGGAAGGGAGAGTGTTAGAGAAAGGAAGAGAGGGAGAGAGAGTGTGTGTGAGGGAGGAATAGAGAAAGAGAGAAAGGAAGGGAGAGAGAGGGAGAGATAAAAGGAAAGGTGAGAGAGAGTGAGGAAAAAAGCGAGGAGAGGGGGAGGGAGAGAGAGAAAGGAAAGGTGAGAGAGAGGAGGAAAAAAGCGAGAAGAGAAAAAGAGAGAGAGGCAAATTTAAAGAGGGAGATGATAAGTACCAATTTTGAGTGTTTTTATACATGAGAAATATTGAGTACTTGTGGATTTAAGTGTTATTTAAAATAGTAATTACTCACAGTTTTAGAGTTTTTGGATTTAAATTTATGTTTTGAATCCTGAGTTAAAAGAAATAATTTAATCTCAATTATTGTGAAATTTCAGGTATAAAAGAATAAAGAAAATGATAGATTGGAATATTCATGAAGAAAAGAAATAAAAAGTTTAAAGTAGAAAAAAGCCCAAGAGAAAAGTCACTTAACCTAGGCCAAAAACCAAGTTTAAAAGGAGATTTTTAGGGTTTTGGGAGGAATGAAGACCTAGAGGACGGAGACAGACGGCTAGAATCAAAATTCTCTTCTTCTCTTGCAATCTTCCTTTCATTGATTTGTAATGGCTACCATGGGTAGCTAAATTCTTCATCTTTAGGGTTGAATGTAATTTTTTGAACTCATTCGTATTTTGGTGATTTTAAATATAATATTGAGTTTCTACTCCATTGGTATTTTCATCTTGCACTTAATGCTAGATTTTATTTGATCAATAAAGTCTTGATTTTGATTCTTGAATTTAATTGGGAAGTAATTTTAAGTTTCTGACTTAGATAAAAATACTCAATATATTTTAATACTAGAGATATGTTTCAGTGTATTGATTGCTATAACATTTATTCTTAATGCTGGGTAATTTATTAAATAGCTGAAGGATCAATGTTTAGGAAATTACCTTATGAATTTCATATCAAAGGAATTAGTGTGAACGATTATTATATGTGCATCAATAGTGAGTAGTTACTAATATTGCATTTTATTATCAAATCCAAAATATGAATTAGGGAGATAGATGAAGTTCAATCCAAGAGTCCTTCTAGATCTTGAAAACTTCTTTTGTTAATTGTTATTTATTCTTTAATTGTGTTTATTACTTATTAATTCAAATTACACTCAAACCATCTTGAAATGTTTATTTGCTTAGTGAGTTGTGAATTTGAGATTTAATAGTAAAATTGTTCTCTATGGGATCGACATCCTTACTTTATAAATCTATATTATTTTTTACTCGGTACACGTGCCGAAAAAGGTCAACAGGGAAAGGGAGAGAGGACAAGAGAGAAGAGAAAATGAGAAAGAGAAATGAAAAGAGACCTAAGAAGAAAGAGAGGAGGAGGAGGGAGAGGAAAAAGAGAATGAGAGTAGAGAGTGAGAGATGGTAGGAGAGAGAGACAAAGAGAGGAAGGAAGTGAGAGAGACAGAGAAAGAGAGGGAGAGGGTGTGAAAGGGAGAGAGGGAGAGAAAAGGAGGAAATGAGAGAAAGAGAAAGTAAGAGAGAGTAAAGGATAGATAGGGAAGGAAGGGAGAGAGGGTGGGAACGAGAGAGAGAGGGAGAGAGAGAAAGGAAGTGAAAGAGAGGGAGACGGAGGGAGAGAGAGAGGGGGAAGAGAGAGATAGAGGGAGAGAATAAGAAAGGGAGCGAGATAGAGAGACGGGGAGAGGGGGAGAAAGTATAAACCACCCAATTCATAAAACAAAAGACTTAGTTATTTTAAATAAAACAATAAATAATTAACTAATATTATAACATAATAAATAATTTAAAATATATAAACATAAATAATTATATTATATTATATAAAAATATTAAAATAATCAACAAAATAAAATAAATTTAATATTTTGTTAATGTATATTTTATGTTAAAAAAATAATTAAAATAAAAATATCAAAATAAATATGATTCTAATGATTTATTTTAAGATGTTTTTATTCTGAAATATATTTTATTTATTTTATTAAAATTTAGATAAGTTTTAAAATAACTTTAATTATTACATTTTCAAAATTTATTTTGTACATTAAATTATCCTTAGAATTTATTATATATGTAATTATCTAACTATATTAAGGTACATCTAAATTTATTGTATCACATCAATTAAATTTATTACAAACTTTTTATTTAATTTTTTAATCTAAATATCTTTTTTTAATTTTTTAAATTAAAGAGATAAAAGGATGTTTAACTTGTAATAAATCATATTTTTCATTTATAAGAAATAATTAGAAAAGGAAAGTAACACCATAAATGACAATGACATTATTAATGAGTGCATTGACACACGTGTGTATATATGGAGTGTGTGAAAGATGTTTATTAAATAAAACTTGAGCTTAAATAAAGTCAATATTCAAATCAACTCGAAGCACTCCATTGTTTACTTACGAATTAATAAATACAGGTACCGATTCTTATGTTTATATACCATGAAGTGTATATATTAAGTTTTATTTTAATTGTAATATAAAGCTTTTATAGACTTATAAAAACACATTTATTATATGAAACTAATTATCTGATCTAATTGTTTCATGATCAGGATCAACTTTAGACCACCTATTAACACGGATACGGGCTATCGTTACCTGCATGGGAACGTAATAATTTCATCAAGGTTTGTATCTAATTGAAACTCACATGAAAGAAAAATATGAGTAAAAATTAGGGAAAAATGGATCAAATAATACCTGTTCATCCCAATTAGTTCTGTAGGTTAATATAATTAGGACAATAGTTTGAATTAGTGTCCCAAACAACATTCCAATCCAAACACCCTACACAGAACAAAGTTTGTCCAATGGATAAAATAGGAATCAAGTGCAATTTTAAATGAGAAAAAGAATACTATAGAAGGCTCACCTTAACTTGCATATGGAAAATATTACCAAGTAATATTCCAAAAGGAATACCTATGACATAGTAACACCCTATGTTCACATATGCTACAATGCTCTGCCACCCTGCTCCAATAGCAACCCCTGTTCAAATCAAATTATTTCATATCTTTCAGACCCTATGACACTGTCCAACTGATTAACTAATTTACTTAATTAGTAATGTAAAAACAGCAGGATTCAAAAATCTTGAATAAATTCATTAAACCAAGATAACAAAAGTTATGAAGCATACCTGATAGTACTGGTTGAACACTATTTAGTAACAAAGAAAATGCCAACAAAGGTGACAAATCCCCAACAGCAATAGCCACGTCTGTGCTTGTAGTAAATACATAGGCTACTTTTTCTCTTAAAAGTAAGAAAAGTACAAACAAGATTAACCCAATTGAAAATGATGTAACCACTGTCACAACTATAGAAAATATTGCAGCTTTGGAGCTTCCTTTTCCGAGCTCGTTTGCCACTCGAACACTGCGAGTGAAGAAAGATAAAGTTAATATTCCTAAGTAGATGTGTGTATTCATATAATTTGTACTTAAGAAAGATAAAAAAATTCATTACTCATTACCTTGCAGCAGCCATGAAACCAAGTGATATCATCATTTCCCATCCATTGACGTTGAGGCTGGAAAAAAGTGAAATTTGGTCTTATGCAGCAAAGAGAAAATTTTACAATGCATGAGAGTGCAACATTGTACCAAAGGTGGAAACGATATGCTACAATGGAAAAGATGGTAAGTAATACATTTCTTAATACCTTTTTTCTTAATTGGAACTCATAAAATAATGTAAACTTTACTCCCTAATTTCATGTAAAAAATACTTTTGGAAAAAGAGTGTGTTTGCATTTTCTCATACACCAACAATGTAATGTGAGACAATGCAAAAGTACTATACCATATAGATAGAGCATCAATTTGGACCTCTGCATTTTCCATGTTACCTGTTAACAGAACCAATATTGTGTTGTACCAGAGCTCAAGACTGTAAAGTAGACAATGAACAAAGTTAGAAATACTCATATCTACTTACGAATGTTTATTTTTTGGGATAAATCGCACAATCGGAATCTGGATAATCAAATCTTCATCTTGTACATTAGTCATAAAGAAAATTCAAATTTATTTAGCAATTAATGATGACATTTCTAAAGAACTGAAGGCATTAGCTGATAGAGAAGAAAGCTGACCATAGCATGGCACCAGCTGAAAGGGACATCTTGACAACAGGCCAGAGGTCTTTGAATGCCAGAAAGGAGAAACCTTTCCATGTATCAGAGCACCAACCACATGTCACAAATATGAGTTGACCAATGTTGGGAATCCAGTATGCCAAAATTGTTGAAATCATTGCTCCAGGAATCCCGAGCTTGAAATTCATTGTCAAAAGCCACAAGAGAAAGACATGAATCACTATCGCAAAAGCTGCCAAGAATGAAATGATGACGTTCTTGCTTTGAGATTGCAGGAATGTCTGGCAAGTGAATGATAAAATGAAAGAAAACATGACAGGAATTGACCAGAGAGAAATGGTTCCTGCCACTTGTGCTATTCTCTCATCTTGGCCTAAAAGCGTCAAAATTGGGCTTGTGAAGATGAACACAGGAACAAGAACAAGTGCAGTTAAGAACAAAACTATCCATGATCTTTGAAGATACAATCCCATCATGCTATACTCTTTTGCGCCAAATGCTTGTCCACAAAGTGTTGCCAATGCACTCGCCATTCCTAACTACAATTGTCAGTTTACGAGACAAATAATTTGTGTTATTCTCTTATAAATACCATCAAATACTTTATCATTAAACATACTTGCATTCTATATATTTATTTATATATATATTTATTGTGGTCAAATTGATATTTTAAATTTTTTTAATTAATAAAATTATAAGATTATAAATTTATCTTTTTTGTTAAAAGTAATTAAAAATAAAATATGATTAATTTGATTAGTGTTGTTGATGAATTATTATTATTTTTTATGGAATTATAAAATTATCAATTATTTTAAAATAAAAATTAAATTATTATTGTTTTATAAATTTATTACTTTTTTTAGTAATAATTACTATTATTATGTTATATGATATAAATAATTATATTTATTTTATTATAATATAAATGAAACATAAAATAAAAACTAAAAACTGAGAGAATTGAATCTAATACTCCTTAGGTGTTATGTAAATGCTTTATCATCTAAGCTGAATCTCTATTATATTTTAATATTAAACATTCATAATTATAAACAATTTATAATTGATTATTACGATAATTGATTGTCTTCTATAATTATTAGTATAAAAAACGCATTTTATGTTAGAATAATACGTCAGTTAAAATGGAATCGATATAAACAAAAACACGGTGACATTTTTATAAATATTTGAAGAGATATTATGTCGGTTAACTATAACCTGGCGTAATATACATATTCTACATTGGTTGCTACTCATAATCGAAGTAGAAAAGATTGAAAAAAGTAAAAGTTCAAAATTTGAAAATTTTGTAATGGCGTTGAAGAAACTATCTCGATTGGGAGGTTCCAACCGACGTAGTATGTAATCCATATTACATCGGTTAGGACTTTTCCATCGACATAATATACTCCTTGTGACGCGTGAGTGAATTTTAGAAAAAATTGGATAAAATTTGGTCAGATACTACGTCAGTTGGGAGCTCCCAACCGACGTAGTATGTCCTTCAAGTTAAAATTAGGGATTTCAAGCGAGATATTAACTCTTGGGTAACATTTTCTGTTACGCTTTCTTCTCCTTCACTGAGTCGCTTTCTTCTTCTCCACTAGTCTTGCTGCCTTCTCCTTCACTGAGCCTCACTACCTTCTCCTGTTTTGCATTGTAGGGTTTGTTTCGCGTGGTGCCGCTTTTTCTTCTCACTGGTTTTCATTTGCATTTCGCGTGGTGCCGCTTTCTCTTCTCACTAATTTTCATTTGCATCTTTGGTGTTCACATCTTTTGCTAGGGTTTGTTTGGCTCCATTTTTGGCTTCTTTCATGTTCGTTTGGCATGCGCAAGCTCCATGGTTATCTCGGTTGAATGCTTGGTTTGACACCTCTTATCTCTTGCTAGGTTAGCAATTTTGTAAAATTCATTAAAAATGGTTAAAATTTTATTTTAGACCTAAATTTTTTATTAACAACTTGATTTAGTGTATATTTGATAGTAGAGTTCTTATATTGTATAGATTTATCATAGATTTAGGGTTTCAAAAATTTAGGATGAAAAAATTTCAAACGACCATAACTTTTGTTAGAGAGTTCGGATTGAGACGCTCCAAAAATGAAAGTTGCTCGAAATGGGGTAACGAAGCCTCTGGACAATCCCCAGAGGGCCTCTGAAAATTCTAAAATTTCATCGTTTACTATTATTTTTTTACTTTTTTTGTTATTTTTCATCCCTTTTTTTAGATTATAGCCTTTTATTTCACATATCTATACTTGTTAGAAAATTCTAAAAGTTTTTGTAGTGTTCTCTTATATCGATTAGAGATCTATAAACTCATTAATTTTTTTTTTAAAAAATAAGACTTTTTACTTCGGTTGTAAGTTACAACCGATGTAATAGAGGACTTTTTACATCGGTTGTAAGCTACAGCCAACGTAAAAAGTTCTCTATTACATCAGTTCCAGCTCCAACTGACGTAATATCCACCTCTTACGCTGTAATTCAAGTATTTTAGTTGGGTATATGACATTGATTTTTATTTTTAACAGACATAGTAGCATATATATGTTACGTCGATTGCATAACCGACATTATATGTCAAAGACTTTCCACATCGCCTTTATCTACGTCAGTTCTAGAACCGACATAGAATATCCTCGAGAACCGATGTAAAATACTATTTTTTTTACTGATCAATCGATTATGGTAGTGCAGATTTGATTTATTTTTGTTTTTCATCTTCCTCTAATCCAGCTAGCATCTAGACTCATCTTACAACTTTACTTTCATTAGTCACACCTTCACTTGATGACCATCAAAATAAATATTGTACAGTTAAAAAAAAAAATAAGGATAACTTAGTCATTTCAATCTTAATAAGCTTAAATTTCTTCTTATCTTCACTAATCTTCGCAATATAAGAAGACGCCAAACCCGCAAATCATTATCTTCTTATCTATGCAAATCACCCCTACAACGTACAAATCCTACCTCCTTTATGTTCATATAGACCACCCACTAAACCCAGAAGAATGTTAATGTTTGATGTATTTGTTTTATTATAACCCAAGATTAACCGATCACTAAAACCACTAATATAACCCAATATTTTAAACAAAATCAAAAACAATATAAGAGATCTCGATTTTGGATTAACTTAATGTATACAAGATATTGTTCACAATCTAAAAGGTTAACAGAATTTTTTTTGGAAGCTTACTGTTCTAGACACTAATTGAGTATAAATTATTATTTATATATATA
>Ga0209489_104321_pt1 | contig 26367 bp, 14 predicted proteins | sample SiratrowhiteBW_FD_187527 | JGI IMG/M metagenome (GOLD analysis project Ga0209489, IMG submission 187527) | Root nodule microbial communities of legume samples collected from California, USA - Siratro white BW (SPAdes) (version 2) | ecosystem: Host-associated > Plants > Roots > Nodule | place... | reverse complement strand
AAATAAAAAAGAATATATATATATATATATATATATATATATATATATATCAAATAATTATTTTTTTTCATACTATTGTATATATAACTCTATTATTGTAGATATAAAAAATAAACAAAACAAATATAGAATGGAAATTTGAATGATAAAAAATTCTAATAATATTTAAAAACTTAACAAATAAAAAATAATAATGACTCACAATATGAAATTAAAAAATAAAAGAAATTTAATAATAAATAAAAAATAATAAAATAATAAAATATTTTAACCTATTGCGTTATATTCTATTGATTCTTATTAATAATAAAGCTTCATTATACTGATTCTTATTGATAATAAAGTATAGTAATAAATGTCTGACACCAACACTGAACATTGGTGTTCATAATAAACATTTGTGTCCATGGATGTGGTGTTCATGGTAAACATTTGTGTCCATGGATGATATAAGTTATAGTAATAATTTGTATTATATATGGATCTTTTATGCTTTTATTATTACTCTATTAACTAGATTTAAAATTTAAAAATAATCAAATTTAACTTAGTATTAAAATTTATTTAATAAGTATTTCTCTAAATATATGAAAAAAATATTGGAGTTTATAATACGATAAAAAATAATATTTTATAATAATTACTTCAATTTAATAAATTCTTTACTATAAAATAAAGATCAAATAGTATATAAATTAATTTTAGTTTATTAAAAAAAATTATTTCCCTATTATTTTTTATTGTTAAACCGAAGATTTTATAACATTTTCTTTTATCCTCTTTAAACTAACAGTGAACCTTAAATATTTCATTATAAGTTATTATATAAATATATAAATGGTAAGATATAGATATTTTACTATAAGTCAAGAAACATAATTAACAATTAACATGTACCCTCAACTCTTCACATTCTACATTTTTTTCTATATATATTCTCAAAATTACTAACTTGTTATGGTTACTTATCATTAAAAGAAGACCACTTTTATAATACATAATCATAACAATATTAATATTCATATAATTTATATGAAGTTAAGAAAAAAAATCATGACCACTTTCTATAAAATCATGTTTTTATGTTATGAACTTCTAACCTACTTCTTTTTCGTTCTCTTCTAAATTGTATTTATATTAACATTTCTTTTATCAGAAATTAACAAAAGTTATAATTGACTAAAAATGTATTTTAACATTATATCATCATCAAACTCCAAGAAATAATCTAAAATCAAACATAACATGAATCTTAATTAAAATAACCAACTGATATACAGAAATGTTAACATCTCATCACACATTTAATTTATTTATTTATTAAGTATAGCTTACTATGTAAACATAATTACTGTAAATATTTGTTAATTCTTAAAATGTAAACATATTTTGTTTATAGTTGAGGATGTGTTAATGTAATTGCAAGAGATTCTCTAGGATAAAATTGTAAAAGCATATATTTTGTTTATAGTTGATGATGTGTTAGTTTAATTTCAAGAGATTCTTTAGCATAAAATTGTAAAAACATACACATGCAAAAGACAATTTTTTTAAATTAATATATAGTTTTCTTAACTTGAAGTCTGATTTCTGTATCAATTATGAAAAAAAGTTATTTATCATATTATATATATATATATATATATATATATATATATATATATATATATATATATATATATATATATATAAAGATATATAAAGATACTTTGTTTTTTATGTACATTTTATATGCTATATTTTATTCTATAATAACAATTATTATTTAATAACTCGTTTTCAAAGTTACATCACAAATTAATCATTATTATTGTTTAATTCTTATTTTAATTTTTAATTTTTATTTCCTATTTAATCATTATTATCATTCTTTTGGTGGACTGTTGAGTACTGACATTATTTATAAATCTTTAACTCCATTTAGCAACTTTTTTAGTTGTATATATATTTCAATTTGAAAATGTATTTTAATAAAGAATTTTTAAAAGAGCAATTCAGATTTTTATAAATTTAAAATGTTACACAAAAATAGTTGGATAAAAAAACTTAAGAAAATTTTTTAGATCGTTATAATTTAAAAAATAATAATTATTTAAGGTTATAGAATTTTTAAATTGAAAAAAAGTATATTCTCTATACATTTCTAAATTACTCATATATTAGCACATCACATTACAAGTCATTCATGCATTATTAATTATTTCATCATTGTTTTTCGTTTATTTATTTATTCATTATTATCATTTTTTTGTCTATTCTTTTAAAAATATAGAGTAACCTAATACTTTTTACTAGTTAGGAAGTAATGATAATTATATAGACTGATAACATCATTTATTTATATTTTTTAATTTTGAAAACATTTAAAATTTTCTAATATTATTTTAACAGAGATTAATTTACATTTTCAATTTTTTACACATATATTTAAAACAGAATTGTTTATGTCGTAATAATTAAATTTAGCCTTTCCAAAAAATCATTATTTTTATTTATTATATACCTACAGAAAAAATAGATTTAAGGAATTCAAATTTTAAACCTCTCAACTTTTTATTTTAAAATTGTTTTATATAAAAAAAAATTCTATAAAAATTTTAAGCCAGCCTTCTAGTTAAGTTGACCAAAATCCTTGAGCATCCAGTTGAAAATATTTAAAGAATGAGTTATAGGAATACTGTATAAAGGAAATGACAGATAGAGTCCAAGAGCAAATATTCTATGCATGAACTAGAAGATAAACTTTGTTAAAATTAGCAACTTGCAAACGTCAAATTAAGTGTTGTCTATTTTTGACCAATTAACAATAACAATGACATGTTTATTAATGTCATCCGTCTAAATAAAATTTTCAACTCTTATCAAAGCAAGATTAATTGACTATTTATAGAATTGAAAAATTAGGTAAAAGAAAATCAATCATTATATAATTAGACAATTAAACTATTCGCCTCATAGTAAAAGTTTTTTCTTTTCACAAGAACTAAGCTTAGTTTTAACTTACTTCTTACTTTTAACTTTATCAACAAGAAGTTGCAAAAAATAGTTGTGGGAGCACCAATAAAAATAAGAATATCTAGATAATTTAGAGAATAGACTTCATCTTACAATCAAGCACATTTTTAATTTTTGTGTTAAAAATAAAAGAGGTATAAGTAGAGAAGTAATGACTTTAAACACATTCATCCATTGATCCGAAACTAAATCATATGAATAGAGAAAGTTGATAAGGTTAATCAAAGTTCTTTTATTGGCCTTGTAAAAAACACGATCAAATTAAAGTACATGAAAAGAAAAATTAAAACCTTTTAGTTAGTAACTGATAGCATCTTTTGAGTGTTAACAAGTTCAGAAATCTCTCTATTTAACACTTTTTTAGCAAGATAAAATAAAAGGGATAAATGATCTTCAATTAGTATTTATAATATTCCTTTATATAATTTTAAGCCTAAAATTGGCCATTGCAATAGGTCTAAAATATTTAATGAAGTCAGTAAAATTAGGAAAGCTATTTGGGTGAAAAGCTAAATAAAATGATAGGAGACAAACATTCCTAATTTATAATCATAGAACTTTGATAGTGGAGAGAGAAGAGTTATCTACCTCTAATTGATGGATAATTTACGTTAGAGGAGTGCATTTATAAATGAGCCTTCTTAACTCATTTTTGGATTCTAAAAGTATAACATATCTAAAAAATAAAAGTGAAGAAAATGGAAACTTGTAAGAAAAATGTAGAAAGAATTCAATAACTTTCATTGAAAATTACAACCTCTCTCTTTTACATGAAAATAACAATAACCTATCATAATAAAAGGAAATTAAAGTTCTCTCTAGATGACCTATTAAAAACTAAAGTTAAAGAGACTCGTTTATAAATGCAATCCTCTAACATAAACCATCCATCAATTAAAGGTAGATAATTTTTCTTTATCCCCACCATCAAAGTTCTATGACTATAAGTTAAGAGTGTTTCTTTCCTATCATTTTATTTAACTTTTCACCAAAATAACTTTACTAATTTTACAATCACCAACTTTAAGCTAATTTTGGTAAATTTTCAAAATCTTAAGATTCCATGTTGCTCATGTATCCGATATGCCATGGGAGGATCAACACCATTCAAACTTATTAGTGTTTATTGGTTTTGCCATGTCATCTGCTAGGTTATCTTTAGTGTGAATCTTCTACATATCCTCACACCCTTCTTTTATGGCTTCCCGAACTAATTGATGTTGAATACCAATATGTTTTGTCCTAGAATGAAAAATTGGATTCCTTGTATCATGCAAAGCACTCTAACTATCACAACACACAACAATCTTATATTGTTTGTGCTCGAGTTCCTCCATTAACCTTTGGATCCAAATAGATTCCTTGCATGCTTATGTAATTTCCATATATTCAACTTCTATAGTCGATAGAACTACAACAGTCTGCAACTTAGATAGCTAGCTCACAACTCCTCCTACAAGTGTGAAAACATAGCTTGTAGTAGATTTTTGTTTGTCAAGATCACTTGCAGAATCTAAATTAACATATCCATTGAAAATGAACTCTGATCCTCCAAAGCATAATGCAATACTTGAGGTCCCTTTGATGTATCTTAGGATCCTCTTAACAACATTCCAATGCTCTTTATCCAGATCTGCCATAAATCGACTAACCACCGCAACTGCTTGAGCAATATCTGGCCTTGTACAGATCATTACATACATAAATGTATAAAGTACTCGAGACATTTCCATCCTCTTTGCTTCACTACTAAGGTACATACTTGAGGATAATTTAAAATTGATAGGAAGTGGAGTTGAAATTGGTTTACATTTTTGCATGTTGAAGAGCTACAAGATCTTCCTCAAATAATTATTTTGAGATAGTCGAATATTCCCATCCTTATTGTCTCGGTGAATTTACATCCCTAAAATCTTGTTTGCTGGTCTCAAGCCCTTCATATCAAACTCCCTAGCCAACTGTGCCTTCAATTCTTGGATTTGATCTTTGTTGAGGCCTACCACCAACATGTCATCTACATACAACAACAATATGATGAAATCATTATCACCAAACCTCTTGTAATAAATACAATGATCTGAACTAAGTCTATTGTATCCAACGCTAATAACAAAGGAATCAAATCTCTTATATCAACACCTTAATGCCTAGTTTAGACCATACAAAGATTTGGTCAACCTACAAACCAAGTTTTCTTTTCTTTTCGTTGTTCCTAGAAACCTTGTGGTTGGAGTATATATATCTCTTCTTCAAGTTTGTCATGAAAAAAGCATTCTTTACATCTAGTTTCTTAAGATGTAAATCAAATAAAACACACATTGCTAGAACTACTCTGATAGTAGTTAATGTCACCACTGGTGAAAATATTTCATGAAGGTCAAGACCTTCTTTATGAGCATATCCCTTAACAACCAATCTTTCACAATATCGTTCCACCTGATCCTTACTATCTCGCTTGATCTTGTAGACCCATTTGTTACCAATAAATCATTCCACCTGAACATCTTCCCAAACACTCTCCTTCTAAGTTTCTGCCTATGGTCATTCCCATGTATTTAAACAAAATTTGCATACGACTAAAATTTAAGATTGTGGAGTAGTGATGCAATGTGCCAACCTCAACGTTGATTGCCCTTATTTGGCTCTTATTAAAATTGACCCTAAGACCTGATATTAGCTCAAAGCATCTAATGATACTTTTTATAACCATGATATTTTGATACCTAGGTTTCGTAAAGAATAGTGTATCATCCCCAAATTGTAGAAGACTAACCTCTACCCCGTCCAGCCCAACTCTTACACCTTCAAACACGTTCTTACACAATGCATGCCTTACAATTCCAGCTAACCCTTTTGCTACAATTAAGAATAGGAATGGTGTCATCATGTCACCTTGTCTTAACCACTTCTTAGGTTTAAATTCTTTTGTTGGGCTACCATTCACTAAAGTTGAGATAGTGGGTGATTTCAAACATGACTTTATTCATTTATTCCATCTACTACTAAAGTCTAGGCTACCCATCATATAATATAGAAAATTTCAATCTACTGAATTATCGGCTTTCTCATAGTTCACTTTAACGAATCCCACCTTTCTTTCTGGCCTAGATCTCACCAGTCACCTCATTGGTTGTCATAATACTATCAAGTAGTCCCCGACCACTTAAGAATGCATATTGGCTACTATCTATTACTTTTGGAAGTATTAATTTTATCTTATTTGCCAATGCCTTAGTTATGATTTGTACAAACAAACCACCAGAGAAATAGGCCTGAATTCACTCAAATTCATTAGATTTTCTTTCTTAAGCATTAGTGTAATAAATGAAGCATTGCAAACCCTGGGTAAATAGCTAGATTGCTAGAAGCTTTTTACAACAATTATGACATCTCCTTTGATGGTTTCCCAATTTCTCTTTACAAATTAAAAGTTATAACCATCAAGTCCAAGACTCTTTGTTCCACCACATTGGCTCACTACCTCTTTTATCTCTTCCTCTTCAAATTCCCAACACAACTGACTATTATCCTCTTTAGATATAGTGAGTAAATGTATCCCATCTATGCTCAACGCATGTCTTGGTCCAGCTGCAAACTTGTTTTGAAAGTATTGTTTAACTTCATGTTTCACTTTAAATGGTTCCCCACACCATTCACCATGTACATGTACACCTTTAAGTTCATTAACCATCTCTATTTAATGTTAGAGTGGTAATATTTTGATTTTGTATCACCCTTCAACAATCATGCAGCCCTTGATTTTTGCTTAATTGTTTATTATTCCATCATACTTAATTCTTTAAGCATGTATGGTAACATGTTTTCCCTCATGTCCTCATTTAAAAGTGCTATCATCGTCCCTATTATGTAACTCCTCAATTTCCTTAATCACTTGTGTTTTCTTGAGGTGTATGCACCCAAATACCTCTTTGTTCAACTTTTTGATATCATTTTTCAAGCTTTTGAGCTTAATCTTTAAAGTTACCATGTTGTTCTCATTATTTTGGTACGATTCTCACCTTCCCTAGATAAGGTTTCCAAACCCTAGTTCTCCCTACGTAATATCCAATGTTCTAAATGGTCTAGGTCTCCAATCGATTGATACATTCTTTAGGACTAGTGCACAATGATCTTCTAAACATTATGTACTATTTAGACCTTGGGCAATACGACAACGAATTTTGTGTAACTAATGTTCTATCCAGCCTGCTCTTAACGATATCTTTCAAGCTATACTAGGTATACCTCCTCCCAACCATTGGTATATCTTGGAGCTCATTTGCTTTTATAAAATCATTAAACTACTCTATTTCAGTACTATTATTACTCTCATAGATCATACTCTTCCTCTCCTTGTGCCACCTTATATCATTAAAGTCCCTAAATACACACCATGCATAACCTCTTTCACACCTTTTAATTTGTTCAATATCCCACAATTGAATTTTCTCACTATTTATACATGGTGCATATACATTCATAAGTGCAATTGGTACTTTTTGTCCACCTCAATTGCTCAAATATGTGCTTATAACCATTACATGTCCTTTTCCTTCCTTAGTCCTCTAGCAATTAAATATTTCATTATGTCATAGAGTTAGAATTCATTTACCTTCACTATCCACCCCTTTTGTACCCACCCAATATTATTATCCCCCAAAGATTGTAACACAAATCACGCCCCATAGTTTTCATCTTTGTTTCATGTATACATAGTACTTTTGACTTTTCCTTATTTAATAACTCCTTAAAAAAAATTCCATTTTATTGTCCCCAAATCCCATATGTTTATATTGATAATGATCATTACATAAACTGACCCACTCTTGCTTCTCTTTTCTTTCCTATGGTTTTATCCTTTTCCTCTAGTATTAAATTTTCCTATTACCATATTGTCACTGCCCTGACTCATAACTACTATTTGTTGGCTATCTCCCATAGTTTTCTCTCCTTGGTTCTATTTGATTAATATAGTATAAGTTATTACAGTTCTTAATGTCACTATTAAAAGGGGAATTAGAAAGTTTATGAGGTTTTGACCTTTTACCCTTAGCCAATTGTGTCATTCTTTTGCCTCTCTTCGGTGACATTGCCACCTTGTGTTGACTATTCTTCAACAAGTGTACCGAGTTAAAAGTAATATAATGTATGAAATAGGAGTGTCAAATGCACGAGGAACAATATTTGTTTATGCTTCAAGTAAGCAATGCTTACTGAGTAGAACGAGATTTGAAGATCTATGTTGTTTGGAGCAGTGAAAATAACAAAATGAGATATAATAAAAACAGTTATCAACGTATTCAAGTTAATTGAAGATGTAGTAAGATAACTCGGGATTGAACTTCATTTATCTTGCTCTTTTTGTATTATGGGCTATATGAGATTACTCGTTGTTTCTGCACAAATAAAATTCATTCAAGTTAATTCCTCATGCATGAAATTCATAAGTTAACTTGTTGAATCCCGATTTCCCAGCTATCTACCAACTTAACCAGCTTTAAGAGTAGTTGTAAAACACAATCAATGTAGTGGGATCCATTCTTGGCATAACATAATATTGAGAATTTCGTTTAAGCCAGATTCTTGAAAATAATTCCCAGTCAAATCCAACACACACACACAAGGTTGTTGTAAGAGGAGAATGTTTTCTGCACCCAAAAACTGTTGCTGCAGCCGCCACCCCTTTCCCAAGAAGAACTATCTCATTTATACTTTTGACCTCATTTTCGCTTGGGCCATTATTCAGTAAGTGTCCTCCTTTCTTTGGACCATTCTTGCTTGGGCTTTTCCTACTCGCTCAGCTATGTAGCTTTTGCAATGTTTCTTTTGGGTAAGCCCTCATCTTCCTTCATTACTATTTTTTGTCTTTTATGCTTTTAAACCTGGGATTTATACAAGATTTTGGAATCAAATGCTTTCATTAATCAAATTACTCATGCAATTGTATCTTAAATCAAAAAAGCCTTAAATGAGGATATTATGCTAATTCATATCACAACTAAAAGGCAAAAGTCATTCAATTTCACAAGAAAATGCACTACAAAATGGCATGTATCACCTTGCTAGTTTCACCCATGTTTGCCTCTCGTACAACTCGTTAGGCTAGTTGTACTTCGCTTATATGTTGCATTCCCTCCCTATGGTGGTAGCTCATTGTCTGGGTTGGAATAATTTGTTGTTGTAAATCCGGAGGAGTTAACTTCCCCATATGTGGCTCTAACCTTCCATTGTGACATGCCTCTGGTGATTGATTTGCATCGGTACTGTCGTGACTATGGTTGTTCCCTTCGTGCCCCCAATTGTCTCCCCCCGACTTACTTTCTCCAATCTTGATTTGAGGGCTTCGTCCAATTTCTCGTACCCTAGTTTCTCTAATGCTTTTTCCACTCCCTTTGTTTGCCACGTCATCTATGTAATTTTTTGGCTTCGTGGTTGCTTTTCTTATCGGCTGAGTGATCAGCTCATTCCTTGAAAAAATACCATGCATGATATGTCAAAAAAGCCCACACTTTCTTTGATCGGACTCTGACAAGTGAATCGTTGGGACTCTCTTTGGTGGCTAAGCTATGTGTCATCCTGGTTTTTCGATGACTCTAGCTGGTTCGTCATGTTCAAAAGATGCACTTTTTCCCACCATCTCGCATCCCTCCTCATCATCTGATTGTACACTATTTTGACAATCGTTCCCACCAAAGAACTTGTATATGAGAGAGTGTTATCTATACATCATCATCGCTTCTATCATGGTCCACCGTTGATACCTCTTTCTCTAAAATTTCACGATATATCATCACATTGTCTGGACTATCAACCTTTACATCAATTGGGAACCTCACTCTTAGTCTTGCAAACTCTAGTTGTTCACATGCGAATGTGACCCTGTCAACATCCATGAGTGTTTCCATTGGCACGGTAATTTTTCAAAAATAATGGGATGTTTAATGAAACAATGGTAGACCTCTACATCTAGTCCAGACAATTTTATTTCATGTATTCTCCTTATTTGTCCATGAAACAATAGAAAATAATTCTCTTACTAAGTAGCAGAGATTAAGTGAGTGATATGTGAATTAAGATTAAGTAAGTGATATGTGGAGTAGTGATTCTATCAATACCCCTATAATCTGAAATAATAAATCCCTAACATAATCCGGGAAAAGGGTATGAAGTTACTTAAAATTGTGTTCATGAAATGTTATATTCAATAAATAAATTATTTATCTTAAAATGGAGTATAAATTATTTTATCTTAAAATGGAGTGTATTCTTGAGGAAGCCAATAATTTGTTCCTACACTGGATAAAGATACCAGAATTGTTGCCACGCCCTTTTTGAGTTGAAATTACTATTGTTCTGTTGCAATTCTTAATATTCATGTTTTTCAAACTCTTGGCAACAATTGCAGTTGTGAACGGAAACTTCAAAAATTTTAGGACTCATTTATTTCACGGAATATTTTCTGAAATATGAAAGGTTATGCAACACATTCTCGAATGCTTTATTTTGAAGCTACATTTCGTGTTATTCAGATTTTATTTTCGCGTGAAGGGATGAGTAAATTATTATATTAATAAATGAAGTTATTTTCTAGCTTCCATCATAACTCGTCTTTTTATTTTAATTAATTTAAAATTAAAAAATATGAACTAAAATTAAAAAAAAAATGTTTCTAAAAATGTGAAAAAATAACCAAACGTATCTTAAAACATGTCTAAGAATAATAATAATCCAATCATAAGTAAATTATATTTCCTCTGATATAAAACCATAACTTCAGATACAGTCTCAAGTTGCGATTTGCATTGTTTTTTAAAACTTTGCCAAAATCATAATCGGACAAACCCTGAATCCTAAACCTAAAGTAAAATCAATGTCTAAGGGGAACTCTTTTCATTTGGACCCTTTAACAATTCAATATAGAATTTAGAATAAGAATATCACCAAAGTTCAAAACTAATGGATAATGACACAGTCGTCTCAAAATTACTCTTTTCCGTGTTGTATAGGTAACTATATTGTTAAAAGGGTTACAACATGATTTTATAGTAATGCCAAATATCAAGCTATAATTATCTTATTTAAGAGTTTAGGAAAGGAAATCAGTTTGTTAAGTGTAAAAGAAAATATTGAAAAAATTTAACACCAATAAATTACGAACAAATCATATAAAAAATTAAGAAACTCTTCACCCTAAACTATTAATGCAATAAATTTTTAGATTTCCTTTTTGATATACTATTTATCTTGTTAATGCAAATTAATATGGAAGCCAGAGTCATTATTAAAATAATATATTAAAAATTATGAGTTGGAAGGAGAACTCACATGGAGAATTGACTGATATAGAAAGTTTAGCTATATATGAACAAAATAACTTCAATGTGTAAGAATTCATCCATTTCTATTCTCTACTATACTGGAACATCCTATATCAAGTTATAAATTTCCATTATCAAGCTCTTCCACATCTCTTTTCTACTAATAATCTAAACAAATGTTGCAGTGTGACAAAGATGATGTGAAACTTTATACATATAGAAATAAATTATTTAGATATAACTTACACCAATTATTACATCATCCATACTTCTTACTATTTGTCAATGTCTCGTTCCTTATATATATAGAGAGAGAGAGAGAAAAGTCTGTATTTCTTTATTTTAAGATATTATAATACTTTTAATATATAGTTAAATTAAAAAAAAACTGTAATTTTTTATGTCTCGCGTTTCAGGGTTTAGTTCCTCTAACCCAGCCCAACGATTCATATAATTACTGAAATGATAAAAAAATTTAGTGAGAGGAACGACGTTCGACAGTGACAAAATTTACGTATATAAAATTGTTAGAACTCTTTTTAATTTATGATTATATTGATTGGTGTATTTTCTTTTATTAAAATTTGAATTAGATGTATGATCTAATTTTATTATTTTACAGAACTTCTACCAAGTACCTCACTTACTATTTTTACTGTTAACATGTTATAACATGCCACTTGGGTCATTTTTCTACATATGATGTAAAAGAACAATTTTATATTAAGATTTTAATCGTAAGTTTAATTTGATAAGAAAGAAAATTTGCATATCACGTTGAATAGGAACGATTTCGTAATATATAAGAAAAAGTATCATTCATTTATTTGAGATATTCTTTATTTAAGATTTTGAGTTAAAAATAATCTCTTGACTTTTTTTTATATATAATGTTCATGACCAGTAGATGTTGAATTTTTTCAATATCTTTTCTTAGAAAATCGTATCATAAGATATGATGGAGTGGAACGAAAGTGAGTAATTGAATCTTATATTGTAGAGATCATGTATATTGAAAGTCTTTTTGACACAAGGTTTAAAGTAATTGTGTTTGGCAATAAAAAATGTGGCATAAGTGAAAGATTGTTAGGATTTCAAGTGTAATCTTTTTGTCAACAATAAAAAATAAACTAACAGGAACATTTGTAATGTTCTAATCCTTTATACAAAAAGACTTTCAACCCTACTTCAGTTAATGTAGGCAAAAGGTAACTAAAGCTCAATAACTTCACCTTCAACCTCCTCCACAATAAATTATGAGAATATTTCATCTTGTTTTTCAACATAAAAATGACAAATATAATAAGCATACATATTTACATACTCATCACCGGTGTAATCATGTTGCATTTCCTTTAAGTATTGGCTTTCAACATTGGTTTAGATGCTTTAGTAACCAACCCACAATAATTTTGAAACTTGCAGTATTCCATTCTCACCTACAAAACATGTCACGCAAAAGACTATCGACCAATAACATGTAATCACTGTCAAAATCGAATATGGTATATACTACAGATAAGTTCTTATTTGTGTAGCTTCCATAACCAGTACCCAAAATCTGGCTCAAATCCCAATCAACTAACAACCCATATCCCTTACATCTGGCCCTAAAGCCCTATGAAGCCAACAGTTTTAAGCATGTTAGTGAGTCAAGGCACCAATCAAACAATAAGATTCTCGATTAACTTGAGTTACAGTAAACACCTCCATCATATTACACTTCCGATTCTTAAAGATAACATCATTTTTCTGATTTCATATGTTTCGTATGATTGTCAATCAAACCATTCTCCACATAGCATTACATTTATTACCCATCCCAGCCAATTCATATCCTAGCCAATGTTTACTAGCGGTCAATGTGATAGCAGGTCAACCCATTTGTCACACATTTGTCAAAAGGTTTCATTACAAGACAAAAAATAATGATTAACCCTCTACTCGAATAAGTTACAAATGACACATTTAACATTATTAAGGATTTTTCTCTTTTGTAACTTATCGCAGGTTGGAATTCTATTAGAACTCCACAATTTTTCAAACACTTCCTTATTCTCCCTATTGCTTGCCTTAACCAAGGTATATTACACCTCTCTTACTCCATACTCATTATGATGAGCCCTTGTTCAAACCTATTGGTCCTTTATATCTATTTTCGGAACATTGCCCTGGATACATTGCATGAACTCCTCTAACATTGACTTTTCCCACTTAAACCAACTCCTTCTCCATTTCAAATTTCTCTCTCAATCTTGCCTATTCCATACCTCCATGTCTGCTACCTTCCTCCCTTATTGATCTAAATTGGAATAAAGTCTAGGGTACGAATACTTTAAAGTTGTTTTTCCAACCCACAAATCTTCCCAAAAGAATATGTCACTCTCTTTTCCAACCAGTCATTTAATATTATCATTAAAACATTTCCTGTTACCCCTTTTTCACATATACTTCTCAAAGCTTTCCACCATATAGACTCATCATGCCCTCTCATAAGAATTGATGTTTTATCTTTGTTACTTCATTAATCACCGTTTATGGCATTTTAAAAATAGACATAAGAAACAAAGGCGTTGTGTATGTATTTGAATCTAAAAAGATGTAAAAGTTTTATCGTATCATGGTAACCTACCAAATGCATTGTAGAGTGAAGGTAATTTTAGTCATATTATAGATGTTGTAGGAAAAAAAGAAAGAAATGAGATAGAGAAAAAGTACAGCACAAAAGGTCAAATATATACAACACAAATGGAAGAAATGATGCATATGGAAGAAATGATGCATATTTTGTGGGTCACAAAAATTATAAAAAGAAGACATTAAGGAAGGGTATAATAGTGTTTCACTAAAAAATCAATTTGTTGTTTTTTCTTTCAAATAAATTTAAAGGCGTTATGTTATAGTATAATGTATAAAATGAAAAGAAAAATTGATTTAAATGACAAAAAATGAACAAGATAAAGATGTAAGCAAACTTATACATGTATAAAAATTTATTAGTTAAATAATAAATTTATAAGTGTGAAGAAAATTTATATACAATATATAGGCAATATACTTATTGTTCTTCAATCATATTCGATAATTTAAATTTTATTAAATGAATTATATATTACTAGATAAAACTCTTGACATGATTGAATAACAACACCCATATCTATGGTATTGTATGTAAGTTTTATCTTAACTATATACACTTAAAATTTTCGAACTCATAAGAAATTATACAATTTAAAAATATATCTATTTAACAATTTCTGGAATACATGAACAATATTGAATAATATTAGTTGGAAGAACTATATAGTGCGGAAGACTTCTTGGTACCATGCTACATAAAGATTGGTCAAAAATCCATCTTGTCCTATTTGATTCTTGACCGTGGACTTAAATATCTCATAAAAGAACTTATGATACATCAAACTCCCTCACAAATGTAAACGGAAAAATAGAAAGGTTTCGTCATATATTAACTATATGTGATCGGGAATGGTCAATAATCGACCAATTTTGATGTGTTTTTTTTCTATTAATTCATTTGTCAATCTTAAAATTGTGTTTTCTAGAAGATAAATTCTCAACAAACCCAATCTTAAGAAAAGTCACGTAACTGAAAGTAAAATCATTACTGAATTATTTATATAAATGTAAAGAACTTTCTTTACACCAAATTTAATAATTTTGATAATAATGTTTTAATTTTTGTTTTTTACTCAAAAAATTAACACATAATTCAAAAGTTTATGTTTTGGTATCGTTAATGTCGTGTTTCATGAGGGAAATAGAGAAACGATGAAAAATGAAGAAAAGAAAAAACATAAAAGTGTGTATTATTTGGTTTGATTAAAATAGTGAGCAAATGAATAAAAATAATTAGATCTCAGACCTTTTTAAAATTAAATAAAAATAGAAATTATGATATAATTATTAATAAAGACGGCTCCTCTTTATAACTGTTTTTAATATACACAATTTATTACAAATTTTATCCTTATAAATATAACTTATTTTATTAACTTTATTATTTATAAAAACTACTTATAATGAATAATAATTATCACCAAATACTATATAATTCTAAAATTATAAGATTAACAAAGTATTTATTGTGTAAATTTTTCATATTTTTTTCATAGTTATTATAATATTAATTCTTTTAGGTATACTTATTTATATCATTACATAATGGCAATATATATTTTTTTTTACAACCACATTTAGTGTCTTCTTTTTATTTAACAATTTTATCGAGGATATAATTTTTTAGCTTCCCCGTTTAAAATAATATAAACATACATTTTTTCTTAATTTTTAAATCATTCTTTTATAATTATATTATTTTAAATTATATCATTTAAATTAAAAATATATATATACACAGTTTTGAAATTGCATGTGTTTGCGTTAGTAATTGATAATCATAATACACAGTTTAGCATAATCTATATATAATGGATTATACATTTATAATTAGTTATTAAAATATTATTATTATTATTAAAAAAATTGTTTAGTTTATTTTATTTCTCTATGAGAGATTGACTTTCCTTCTATTTACTTCTCTTGTTATGTTATTTTGCCAACGCGGTGGAAAAAACTATTGGATTCAATATCGGAACAAATTAAATAAAAAAAAATAGTTTACTTGAACTGACTATAGGCTATTTTAATTTGTTCTTTCTTTTTTCTTACTTGTATCCTTCAATAAATAACCTTTCATTACATTCTTATATAAAAAAAATGCATTGAACATGCATCATCCCTAGTAAAACAAGCAAGAACGTGTGCACTTTAGTGTCAACCTCAATACAAGGACAGATAATTGACTATAAATTAATAGTTTATCTCAAATTAGGTCAAGAACAAGTTTTCGTAAGAAAATGGAGAAATTGACGTTAACAAAAATGTGCTTATTTGCCCATAATTGTTTCACCCTTTATTTAAGGAACAAGCCAACCCACCATTCTTAGTTCTCAATCCACCTTTGTCAACGAGAAATATAAAATTAAATAGTGAAGCTCGAGAACCATGTTAAACCAATCAACCTCGTAAATAAAATAAAATAAACCCAAGTATCAATTATAATATATCTTTAATGAATTTATGCCTTAAGTTGAGCTTCTAACAAGTGATGTCTTAAAACATTAATTTCATTTTCAATTTCGCCCTTTTAAGATCAAATATTAGCATGTTAAAAATAATTTGTATGAGGAATTTAAAGGTATTTTTCTCCTTAATTTCATGCAAAATGATTGAATAAAGGATGTTCTGTTACCAAAATAAAAACTAAAGGATGTTCAATGTGATAATTATTTTGCTTAGAATGTATTAAAGTCAATGAGAGTTAAAACCTTTTCATTGAAAGGTGGTTTATGTAGTCAAAGCGAAGTTAATTCATAGGTGTCTACGGATAGGTTAAAAAATGTCGGTTCCATTCGTAAAAACTTATCTTTACTAATAATTTTTTTTTTAAAGAAAAAAAAAAAAAAGAGGAAAGCCATATTATATTAAGAAAATTCTTTGATTAACTCATAGCTAAATAAATAATCCTAATAAAATATGTAGCTAAGTAAATTCCTGATATACCATGTGTTTTTTTTTATCCTGAGAATTTTATTGAGACGTTTTTTTCTCTGAAATTTTCTTTCAATGAGAAAGTCAAATATTAAATTAAATTATTTCTTCCTTGCATAACTAACTTCTTTCCCTTTCCTTCAAATTCTAGCAAACGAAACAATAATGGAAAGTTAAGAAGATTTTACGTTTCCTTATTCACGTAGCCAAAGACTAGATTGTCCTTTTCGGATCAAACACCTAACGTTCTTTGCAATTAGAAAGAACTCTCTATTTTGTTCTGTTTTTAATAGTGAAATATCAATACCGATGCATATATATATATATAATATATATATATATATATATATATATATTTGTAGGAGAATGTCATCCCTTAAATATTGCCTTATAAACAAACAAGATGATATTTTTGAAAGTATAATATTTTTATTTGTTGTATTTTATCTCTATGAATGAAGTTATGAATCATAAGAAGAAAATGACTTCATTATGATAAAATAAAGAATTTAATCAAGTTACATATATGAATAATACTCTATTAAGTTATGAATAATAAAAAGAAAATGACTTCAGTTTGATAAATAAAAATTAAAAAGAATTTAATCAAGTTACATATATAAATAATACTCTACAATGTTTAAATTAGTAAATGAGTTAGAGAATAATAAGTAAATATTCATTTGAGAACAATTGAGTTAAAGTTTTGGTTTATGTTGTTTCAACTAAATATAAAGTGTTCAAGCAGAAGAATATTTAATGGATTATTATAAAAGTTATGAACAAAAAATTAAGTATAGTCAGATTAGTTAATATGAGTCATCTTTCAATGAATTCGTTCAAATATAATTATAATATGAATAAGACATATTTTATATATATTAACAATAGTTAAATAATAAGAATAGATAATTAAGATGGGATTGTGTGGTTGTTTGAACAAAAAATTAAAAGATACATTACAAGAAAAAAGTTATTTAGACACAAATTTTAGTTACTAAATAAAATGATAGCTAATTGTGATCAAAATAATCACCAAATTAGGTTTTGGTTGTTAAATAACTACAAAATAAAAGTAATGATTGAATTTAGTGACCACTTAACTCAAGATAATTGGTATCTAACATTAGCCACCAAGGTTTTATGTGCATGTTTGATACCTATTTTAGTTTTGCATAAATTTGTTGTTTTGATATTTTCTTTTAAGTGAGGGATGTTCACTCAAGCAAAAATGAAAGTGAAACAAATCTCTCTCGTTTGAGTGATTTTCGCTTAAGCAATATGTTTCTTGATGAGGACAAAATTAGGTTAAGGCAATTCTCTTTCCATGAAATTTTTTTTGCTCAAATGAAAATCTTGGTGTGCAAGTAAAATCATAGCTCACTAAGTGAAGACATGCATTGTATGATTACATGTATGATGGCTAAATATTGATATTATATAATAATATGATATATATGGTGTTGTATGTGGTATGTAGATACCTTTATGGTATTATGTGCGTATCCTTAGATGTATGTGACATGTGATTGAATGAAATACATAACGATGTATGTTGTATGTACACGTTCATATGATATTGTGGACTCTGTGAATACCTAGTGTAGTATTGTGGTCCTTTATAGGTTAGTGATGACAAATATATATATATATGAGATATATTGTTACTACTAAGCATGAAAATCATTATGGAAGTGTGACATTTTAACTTCACTAATGCATGAAAATCATTTCATTTCTTGCATTTGTCATGTGTTCTTGCTAAGCTTTCACCCTTATCCCTATACCACCTAAAGTTAGCTAAGAGTCATTCCTAAATTATAAGACACAAACCTCCTAAATTCAATGGAAGATCTAGCCTTCTAGGTGAGATGTCTTTGTATAGGACAATTCATAAGAAGATTTTGGAGGAATAGTTTCGTGGTAACATTTTATATGCTAAGAAGTTAAAGTCCATGCAACTTGTTTAAGGTGATTTAATAGTGCAAAATATGCTTATAGGTTTAAACACCTATCTTTTATAACAAAGCCATCATTGAAGTTTGTATATGCAAAAATTTGAGAATGGGTTGAGTCAAGAGATAAACAAAGTTTTCATTCCCTTATTTATCAAAGAGTTTTATGATTTGGTTGAAAAAGTCAAAGTGGTTGAGTAACTAAGAACAAAAGTAGTTCAAGCTTAAATTATATTAAACGAAATTGTTTGTGTTGATACAGGTGGTTCTTTTAACAGTAACAAGAAATTTGGCTAGAAGAAATCATATTTTAAATTTTAACTTTGTAAAAATAGTGAGTCAAAATATCATTAACAAATTTCTCCAAAATACTTTAAGTGTAATAGGGCACATGTAATTAGAAATGGTCTAAAGCTAATCTTTAAAACAAATTTTTTATGTTACATTGGCAATACTATTTTTTTATTGTAGTATAAGAATTTTTCTTTTGAATAAGAAAAGTGATTTATACTATTATGATCTATTAGAATGGAGAAAATACCATTTTGATACAATTTCTTTTCATATTTATCATAATGGGTAATTTTGTTTTTTTATTTATGAAGATGGATAAATTGTGTTACAAGACTACAATTTTATGTAAAGAAGTTGAATGACGAGGACATAATTTCAGTGGATGTAAGAGAAAAAGAAATTGTGCCAACATAACACCATTTTGATAAAAATAAAAATAAAGTTCAAATTGTGCCAATATGGCATTGTTTAAGTCACAAAATCCTTTAATTATTTAATTATTCCACTAACTGTGATAGTTAATACATCTAATTAATCAATAATTTTAGAAAAAAATACCAAATTAATGCACCTGCGTGATAATCAATACACCTAATTAATTAAATTAGGCCATTAGAACATCACACTAATATATACACCATCACATGTGTCATAATTAATACATCAAATTAATTAATTATATCAAATAAATACACTAAATAAATTATTTTAAGTGCATGTGTGAGACTAAACACCATTTTTATCTTATCTTTCTATTTACTATCTTAACTGTTTTTTTTTCTTAAAATTCTCATATATTAACACGATTTTAATTCTTGAAATCACATAAAGAAAGATTTACCCATTTTAATGAAAAAACACTTTTTACCCATTTTTATAATTATAGAATGAAATTGTATCAAAATGAAGCTTTAGTTAACAAATTAAGTTATTATTTTTTATATTTTAAAAATGAAAACAGTTTTATGTAAAATATTATTGCACATCGATTTAATTCATTATCTACTATAATTCCAAAAAATTACAAGGAAAAAGACTATATTAAATAGTTAATTACGGAATTTTAGTAAATAATTATATAAGGAACAAAATTACAAAAATATAATGATATAATTGGTTATATTGAATCAACTTGATTATATTAAACAAAATGAACTGATGCAAAATTCTTATAAACTTTGGCGTAATCGATTTCACGCAGATAATTGATTAATATACGTGCTTACACTTTTTCTATGCAAACTTATCTTTCTATAAATATAAATATATGTTGGTTCAATCTCATTGTAAAGAGAAAGTGTGTATTTTGAAAATAATAAGAGATTACACCATCATTCAAATACTCTTAAAATCTTCAAGATTTACGTGTAATTAAAAGGGAAAAATGTCTTTATGAAACTAAACTAAAAAATAAACTTTTAACAACAACTTTTTAAGAACAGAGTTAATACAAGTTTGTTGCTTCTTTATTTAGTCAGACTTGTGTAAAAAAATCAAATGTAAATTTTTGTGCTTCAACATTAAATATGTTTTAAAACATAAACATTTCCTCTGCATTTTTAGAATCTACTTAAGAATATTCTTTTTTTTTTCATTTATTTATTTTTATCACAAATTTTCTTTAACAACGACTAGTTCGTTAGGAATATTTAACTACGATTTTTGTTATAAGTACATTTCGCTTAACTGCTACACCAACCTATTGAATTATAAAACTTTTATTAATAAATTTTGCTATGATGTTATGTGTTAATTAATGCTCTTAAACATTTTCCAGTAAACTGAAATAATAAAATAAGATATAAATGCTAAAAGTAATATTTAATGGTTCTATAATTTTAATACTATAAATAGATTTGGTTCCTGGCAAATATTTTTTAATATTTATCTAAGGATAATTTTAATTAATAATTTCTAATAAATTAATTAAAAATTATTTTAAGAAGTATTATACATTTTGATTAGGGAGGGCAAAGTTGGTAAGACACACCAGATTAATATCCCAGTACGTGGTCTACCTTTTTCAATTAAAAATTAAAATAAAAAATATGGTAAAAGATTTACTTCATATAAATATTTAATAATATTTAATTTATATCCTTAAAACTTATAAATTAAGTTTCAATTATTAATTATAATAGAATAGTTTATTATATAACGGTAATAATTTTATAATTACTTTATTTCATTCAATTACAAATATTAGTTAATCAATTAAATATTTAATAATTAAACGTGTTTTTTAAAAAAAAAAAAAAAAAATATAAATATATATATATATATATATATATATATATATATATTAAAATAAAAAATGAAATTATTTAAAGAAAGTGACATATCGTGGAGTGGATCAAAATCGTCGCCCCTAAATTCATTATAATTCTTATATTTTTTTATACTAATTTTAATATAAAATATTATTTTAACGTTGTAATTAGAGCTTTGAAACACTCGTCAGTAAACTGAAATAATAAAACAAATATAGTTTTTTAATTAAATGAAAATAGGAGCAATAGAAAACACGTAGGAATCACCATGAATACTAATTTTTTCCCTGTTTTATTATAATTGTATGTTCAAAATTGCAATCCTTAATTAAATTAGAACTGTGTGATTAGCATATTCGATGTTAGGGTATCTGAATAAGTATCATCATTTTTATCATAATAACATTTTTAATAAAACTTTATCACTTTGATAATATCTCACGAACCACTCCATGATTGAGGATGGAATGTCAACAAAATGAAAGTTATATAAAATAATTTCATGTTAAATTATTAATTTCGATTGGGATTTGATCCGATAAAAAATTACACATGCACATAACTAAATTTATTTTTTAATAAAATTCACACTTTGAATATTTGAATAATTAACAGTATTTTACCTACAATTAAAATTTAAATTAGTATAATTAAAACATGCATGTGTATGTTTATGAAAAATAAAAAATAATTTCTTTTTCTTGCGTGGCCCTACAGCTCAGGTTTTCTAGCCACGTGTCAGATTAGAATTCTGCCACGTGTGATTTTGAAACACTTGTTTTGCGGAAAAAAATTTGACTGTTTGGAGAAGCCACAGCAACCTAATCCCCACACGAGACGTCGTCGTTGGAACCAAAGTCAGGGGTGTTTCTGTCCAAACGAAGACCCTCTGAAATTCCCAATTTACCCCTCAAAGATGAGACCGTTTCTTCTCTCTTTCTCAATGTCTTCTTTATCTTCCTACAAATTTTGTAACGAAGGAAAAAAAATTTATTTTTATTATGCCATTTTTTTGGTATCACGGTTTCGGTGTGGTGTGGGGTGTGTGTGTGTGAGAGAGAGGGTATATTCTGGGTTTCGATACTCTTTCGTAAAGAAAATCATCACCATTTATAGCTCTTTCTGCTTAACTATTGTGACGTACTTCTTCTCTTATATTATTCTTTGCTGAGTTCTGGGTTTGTTTCTCTCCACGTCATCGGGCAAGGTAAGGTAACCTTTCCATTCTTTTACCATTTTTCTTCACTTCTAATTCTGGTCTCACTTTACTTGATTTTTCGCCATCTGGGTCTCTTCAATTTTTCATTTTTTCTTTGCGGAAAATGATTTTCTGGGTATGGTGGGACGATCCAGCGAAATGTTTTGTGTGGGTTGGTGTTACATTGCTGTTGAGATGGTTTTGGGCCCTGTGATTTTTGTTGAAAAGTTGGATTTTGCTCTTGTTATGATTTTCGAGATGTGCTGCTTGATGCTGTTTCTTTTGAGGTTGTTGTCATTTCCTGATTCAGTTTTTGGGACTAATTATTGACTTTGAAAATGGTGGTTGGGTGGGAAAGTGATGAATTGGGTTCTAAGTGCACGGATCAATTGTGAAGCTTATCTTGAATGAAGATTCATGGCATTTGGTTTTTCATTCTTGCTTGTTTTTGATAGGGAATAAATAGGAACACCGAGAACAAAACGCACTAAGAAAAAGAAGATCAGAGAGAAAAAGAGTCGCGACAGAAACGAAGAAGAAGAAGGAGCCTAGGTGCATCACACTAAGACTTACAGAAAACGGGAACCCCACAAGTCAGGTTCCACAGGTATGCAATTAGAAGAGAGATTTACAGTTTTACAAGTACTTGTCTAGCGTTTTTACAAAGAAGCAATTCCTATTTATAGGGACTGGCAGTTAGGTTTAGAACGGTTTTCCTTTCAAAATTTGTGCAATTTTCCTTGCTTAGGGGTTGCATCATTGCATCATTGTCTCAGGATTTGTGTTTGAATTATGAGAATCTGGATGATGGTTTTTAATTTTGGGTGGATCTTGTATTTCTAGATATCTCACTGGTTTCAATTTTCATTTTGTTGTGAAGTTACTTTTATAGTACATTTTGCTATATGCTTTTTTTGTCCTTCACAGGATCAATTTAGTTGTTCAATTTTTCTTTTGTTTGTTCTTAGCTGCTTGTATACTGAGACTGAGACTCCGTACTAAGGGACTTTAGTTGCTTGTGTGTCTTTTTTTTCCTCAAAAATTAGTATTTTCCTTTAGCGTTTGTCTCGCTAATAGATGAATTACATTATCAGTGTTTCTATTTATGACAGATTTCTGTGTAGCATGTGAACATACTGGGATTTATCAATGGTTGCTGCTAGTTGAGAGTACGGTAAAGATGGTGGCCACAATGATGTTGATGTCAGTGATAGATTAAAAAGAGCCAATTCATCTTATAACTGGGTATCACTAGCTGATATTTTGATTACTATTTTACATTACCATGGATTAGTGAAAATAGACTGGTGGACTCAAGCTTCAGGACTATTTTTGTTGGATGTTTCAGTGTATTCTGGAGATGAAGTAGTTTTGGAGAATCCAGATCTTGACATATCAGGTGGTAGATTAGCGGAATATATGTGCTGAGCCATTGGAGTCATCTTTCTGATCTATGATATAATATTGTAAAAGATAATTAACCGCATTTGGAAATGGAAGTAGCTCTTTCCCCTCAAGTACAAAAGCAGAATTTGCATATAACAGGTCGCAAAATTTCATGTGTTGGATCCCAGAAGGATTTGTGGCTTGTTGTGAGAGAAGGATCTCTAAATGATGTAGAGTTGGCCTTGGCATCACTGAAGAAGAGTGGGGGAAATATCAATTTGAGGAACTCCTTTGGGTTGACTCCTCTTCATATTGCAAGTTGGAGAAACCATATTCCCATTGTTAGGAGCCTTCTTGCAGCTGGTGCAGATCCTGATGCCCGAGTAAGACAATTTCTCTTTTCCGCATTTTTTAGTAATCAAGTTTGGCATCTATTTGCTACCCTTTTTATAACATTGATGCTCCTACTTCCTTCATATTTTGTTCTCAAGAGCCAAGACTATACAGTGCAATTGTTTATTTGTTATACCTTGTGAAGGTAATTCTCTTTATTACTAATCATCCCAGCATATCAAAAAGTGAATGGTGGTTAGTTTATTATTAAACTACTTTGCCATGATCACTTCTTAATTGAATTCAGAAAACGTGGAAATATGTCGATATAATTTATAAACTTTCCTACGAAGGTAGTTCACAGTTAATATTTAGAGTTTTCTAATTTATTTAACTTGTATTGCATTATTGTGATGGATGTCTGATTGAAGTTTTGAGCTGCAAAACTTAGGGACTGAAAGAAACCTAACTTGTAAGGAAATGAAATGTGCTTCTGAGATTGCTTTCTTGTTATTGAGGTTCTTTATTATTTTATGGTGAATTATTTCTATCAATTTATTGAGATGTCAATTAGTATAATCCACAACGTATACTGTATAAGGATAAACCATCTCAGTTTTCCTTATCCCAATGAGTGGGAGCGGCTGCTTGGGATTGAAATGAATTGCTGATGTTCCTTCAGTTAACTATTGCTTTTATCTCTCTGAATCCATTAATTTAGAAACTTGTGTTGTTTTTAGGATGGAGAATCAGGATGGAGTAGCCTTCACAGGGCTCTGCATTTTGGTCATCTTGCTGCGGCAAGCATCCTTCTTCAGCATGGTGCCTCTATTACATTGGAGGACTCTAAATCTCGAATACCTGTAGATCTCTTATCTGGCTCTGTATTTCAGGCTCTTGGAAATGAACAGAGTTCAGGTAACAATTGTTGTTTTTCGACTGCTTTAGATTGTTATCACCATTAAAGTGGTCATATAGGATGACTGTCTGACTTTTATTGTATCTTTAGTGGCAACTGAGGTCTTTAGTTGGGGCAGTGGAGCAAATTACCAGCTTGGAACTGGAAATGCACATATCCAGAAGTTACCATGCAAAGTTGATTCCCTTGGTGGCTCATTCATAAAGCTCATTTCTGCAGGGAAGTTCCATAGTGTGGCACTCACTGCTCGTGGAGAAGTGTATACTTGGGGATTTGGAAGGGGTGGCCGTCTAGGGCATCCTGATTTTGATATACACAGGTATGTGGTTTGTTTCAGTGTGAATCTAGATGAACATGCTTTTTGTGTGTATTGGTCACTATTTATTGATTATGAACATTGAATAAAAAGAAGTTGGTTGAGTAAGTTCCTTAATAATGTTGAGTTCTTTGGGTGCCATTTGATTTGAATAAACGTTGTACCCAGTTCTCATTGATTATTACTAAGAGGCTGCCTTGCTTTTATTTTGCTTCCGATCTTTAAATATTTGTACAGTACATGGTGAAAACAAAAATGCGACCTTGTTTTGTTTTGCATCTTGTTTTCAAATATTTGTGCAGGAAGTAGTGAAGACACATTTTTTTGCCTTTTCACCATTTCGTATTCAAATCTTTTGAAAATAGAAAATGAAAATTGATAATGTTTTCCTGAACTAAACAGGCCCTTGGGTTTCTTCAGTTCCCTTTTTATAATAACTTGGATGAGAATTCAATTGTCTGTTTAACTAAATGCTTATTTGAAACTAAAAATAAGCTCAATAGAGGTTATAATTGAATTGATAGGTTCTGATGTAGAACATTTTTGTGCATGGTCACATTTTAAGTTCTTAGTCTCAAACTTTTTGTTCATGATGCTGAACTACATTTTAATGGTGTTTTACTGGGAACATAAAGGATTTACTGTGGCATTATACCTGTCATAAAGAAGGAGGTACTCAGCTTTCTTTAAAAGCACAAAGTAGAAGATGCAAAAGTCAGGTTTTTTTTTTTTTTCTTTTGAAAGAGTGATCTTTTGTTAACTTGTTATGTTAGAAATTTCAGAGCAGAT
>Ga0209489_104320_pt1 | contig 26377 bp, 15 predicted proteins | sample SiratrowhiteBW_FD_187527 | JGI IMG/M metagenome (GOLD analysis project Ga0209489, IMG submission 187527) | Root nodule microbial communities of legume samples collected from California, USA - Siratro white BW (SPAdes) (version 2) | ecosystem: Host-associated > Plants > Roots > Nodule | place... | reverse complement strand
TTGTTGGCCTTTTTTTTTTTTTTTTTCATATTTATGTTTGTGTAACTTTAGTCCTCATGTCAATTGAGCAATTAATTGTACACCTTGAATTTTACGAAAATTTACATGACAAGTGTGGAATAATGGCTTGTGCTTTGTCTGCATTAAAATGAAAGCAAGCAGTAACATGTACATGCATGGTCATTGGTGTGGTGAGAACATTTTCATTCACCAAAAATATGCATGATGTGGATAAGATGCAGAATCAATACACAACTTGTCATAATTTTGGAAGTTTTCTCAGTCGACACTTGCATTAATTATAACTCAGATATTTCCATATTGGACAAACTAAAATGTGATGATTTTGATCTTTTCATGCTTAGACAATAAATAAAGGTTGCTGAATAGACAATTGATTGATTACAAAGCCGAAATTATGGATGAAAATAGACAATTGGTTAGATTTTTCAATCAACACTATGCCATGTGTACCATAGGAATGAAATACTCTAATTGTACTGATGATGGTCATTTTCAAGAGAGAGAAATCACGATGTTTAATTTTGTATGGCTAAAAAAATCGTCACATAATTTTTTCAGCACAGAAATATTATATGTACTGATTGTCATATTAAAGAATTAACAAATATGAAAGAATTGTTAATATCTATACTAATTACTCTAAAAATCAAATAAAAATAACATGATTAATTGATAATAATGTCATTTAATAGGAACAATTACACTGATAGAATGTGGCTATTAATTTATTACTACTATTGTTCACGAATTGGATTTTTTTTTCATTTGAAATAACTGTTTGCGAGGTATTTGTTCTTTATTACGACTAATTCTTCACTTTTTTGTTTGAATTATGTAATAAGACGACATTTTTTTAAATGCAACCGCTTCATCAAGCATCTCTGCAAAGTTCCCTTATCCTTATAATTGTCATTAATTTCATTAAAGAAATGATGAATAGACCATTAAATAAAATAAAAAGTTAACTGGAATTTCTATAAACTAATGTATTAATTTTAATTTATAAAACCTCATTTTATTTTATTTTTTGTCTAGAAGTGTTTGTGAAGAAGTTTATCAAAATAATTTATCATATCATGTGAGAAACGAAAGAAAGCACTTAGTGAAGAGGAAGGAAGACTAGAAATGATATTTATTGGAATTCCATTTGTCACCTCAGTTGTATCTCTTCAATTGAAGTTTAGAAATTAAAAAAAAAAAAAAAAAGGTTCTAGGCCTAGAACAGATCCAATATGTACTAATGGAGTGGGCTGGTTCCCTTGCAAGTGTGAGTGTTGGCACTTTTTAGACGAATTCTTCCTTCACCTAAAACCCTCGTTATTTACCTCCATACCGAAAAATACAAATATACTCTTAAATGATAAATAGTAAAAGACTAAAATATCCTCCATCTTCATTCACCTTCTTAATTATTTTTATCCGCTTCATTCTTTCTTGTATTCGATTCACTGCTTCACTTTAGCATCTGATTCAATCATTGTATTTGTTTTTCACCTTCACCGTTAACAAAAATTATATGTGCGTGTGGGTGAGAGTCTACAACGTCCGCATCACAATCTGGGCGTATTTGTTTCAATCTGAATTAAAACTTAAAACAAGTGAAAAATAAGAAATTTTAGATAATTATTAGCAATTTGTGAGTGATATTGATGATTAAAGTAGTTAATTTGATTATTAGATTGCTGTCGACGGTGAATTTGCGTAAGAGAAAACAAATTTCGTATGAACCGGATGTTGCACGTTCGATTTACATTTTGGAAAAAAATTGTAAATCGGATGGAGGCCATTCGGTTTACATTTCCAAATGAAAATGTGAATCAGATGACCCCAATCCGGTTTATAATTTTTTTCCAAAATGTAAACTGAATGAAGTGTCATCCGATTCATATTTTTATTTGAAAATGTGAACAGGATGACTTTGATCCAGTTTACAATTTTTTTTTAAAATGTAGACCGGATAAGAGTCATCTTATTCAGTATTTTCTATTTCAAAAAACAAAAGATCCTTCTAATCATTTTTATAAAAATAATTTTGACATTTTCAAAAAATATGAAAGTCAGAACATATGGAGGTGCTGGACGAAGGTATTGGGGTGCATAAAGAATCCGTCCCCTTTTTATGGTCCAACACAACACATCACTGAACTTCGGACAAACAAAAAAACATCATGGGAGCCTCCGCCCTAACTGAAACTAAAAAAGTAGCATATTTAGCTTTTGCAACTCGCACTTTCCACCGTTTAGTTTAAACTTCATTGTTCTTGTCGCCAATCTTTGCTTTTAATGTTAACCTGCAATTGTAATTCCATCCACATTCAATAACTCGGTGCCTCACTCTTCAATTGCAAGCTGTGCTGTGACTCTTCACTTCACGCTTGAAACCCAATGGCAGCCTCTGTTTTCTCCAACGCATTGCTTTCGCCCGTGACTCTTCCATCCAACCCCAAATCTATTTCCTTTCAACCCAAATTCCCACTTCTCAAATTCCCCACCACCAGATCCCACCCCTCGTTGAGCAAAACGACCACGTTTTGTTCCTCGGATGCCGCCAATGCTCCTCAAAATGACACCCCAATTGAATTAAGTACGCCTTTTATTTTTGTTTTTCCCTTTTGATTCCTTCTCTGAGAAGCAATAGTGCACTCTTTGCAGGGTATCCGGCATTCCCAACCGTCATTGATATCAACCAGATTCGTGAAATTTTACCCCACAGGTACTGTCGGCGTTTTTTTTATCTTCTCTGATCTGTTTTCTGAACATTGGTGAGATTCTCATTCACCCTTTTTCTCTATTCAGGTTTCCTTTCCTTTTGGTGGATAGAGTGATTGAGTTTAATCCTGGTGTTTCTGCTGTGGCCATAAAGAATGTGACAATAAATGACAATTTTTTTCCAGGACATTTTCCAGAAAGGCCCATCATGCCGGGTGTTCTCATGGTTGAGGTACTAAGCTATACACTATGCTCATTGCTGGCCCTACCTTTTTATTGCTCTTGCCTTGTCTATAATCATGTCATTCTTATTCATGTGTATCTGCAATGATGAGAATCAATTTGTACAATGTCTAGACTGAGATTAGTTGTATAAAGTTTGTGGTATCTCATCAATCTGTATTGCTTTTTGCGTGGATACATTGTTGTAGTAGCTTGTTTAAAACTATAAAGATGAAAAACCTCTTGTAAACTTATGACATATCCATTTGTTTGAGCTAAAAAGTGTTGTGGTTGCAAACTTGCTACTATCCTAGAGTTGTGTTTTTCAAACTTGCAATTATCCGGAAGAGGAACTTTTTTAATATAAAATTTAAAAGATGCTATTCATAATTGTATCAGGCAACAAATTAGATTAACTTAGTTCTTATGAAACCTCTCTCAAATTGATACATTGGATTCACAATTTGTCATAATAAAATGTGCACCTCTGTTGAAAGTGATCTGACTGTATTAACCAGTGAGAAAACCAATGAATTTGACTAAATACAACCAATTAAAATTTAAAGATGTTCATTTAGATGCTTTACAACATTGAAAACATTATGTAGTGCTGTATGGAGCAGTAAATTTGGCTGTTATCTTCTTAAAAATGAATCGATTTATTTTTATAATATCTCTTTCCATGCATGTCTCCTTAATAGTGAACTCACGCATATGGTATTGGGTATGGTAAATGTAAACATTTTCCTATATTTATCTTTTTCTTTATTATATATGCTTTCATAAATTCAAAAGGCACCAAAAGAATGAACTAGTCAATTGTTGATGCTTTTGCATTGGGTAATAAAAAGGTTTTGAATTAGAGGGTGAATATTTTCAGTCGGATGTATAAGAATTTCGAGATCTTGGGAATTCTAGATTAAGTTTCTCCAACTCGTGGTAGTTCTTCAATTTACCCTACTCTGGCTATCAGCAAATCAATTAAACTTGTAGTTCTTGGACCATGAGTTCGGATTCGATTTTGCGAATGAAAAAATCTTAACTTAGTTTTCCGTCATTGGTTTGCTTCCCAAGTCCTGAATGTGGGCCAGAGGTTGCAAATATACAGGTGCTCTATATATGTCAATGGTATATAAATGATGTTGGGGCCATCTATAGAACATGTTCCTAGCTTGTTTTCACGGCTTTTAAATGTTTGGTTGCATCTGTATTTAAAGAAATTGTTTCGGTATCAGTGCTACAACGGTAGGCCTGTAGCATTTAAGTCCTTTGTTAAATGCATATTTCTCTGTGCTAGATTATGAGACATATCAAATGCTCTTATCTACCTTATCAAGATCATGTTTGCATTAGACCTGTGTCTTTGCATCTACTTGTTCACTACTTCCTCGGCATGTCTTCTGTAAATAGTGACACATTCTCGGATTCATGACTTTTTGTCTCGAAAGTCATCTTATGTCGTGAAATTAATTTGGCATTCCTGCAAAAGGAGAGTGGGACTGTGAAAGAGAGACATTTTCTGAATATTTTAACAAATTACGTTTTAGCTTGCTAAAACTTCAAAAATAAGTAGAGTAATTTTTCAAAAGCTACTCCATTGGGAGTGCTTTAACAAATCCAGTGTTATATTATAGCTTACTGCTAAGATATTTCTCAAAAAAAAAAAAAAAAAAAACTAGCGGGGTATATTAGCAAATCGTATTTCTGTACATTAGAAATATACAAGGTTCTTCTAGGTCATGCATCTACTTGAGTTCCCATACTTTGTTAGCAGGTCTGCATTTCATTAAATGAATGGCTTAAATGTTATTTATTAATTAATTTTAACATGAAGTATCTTGAAACCAATGTAACATTTGGACATTGAGATTGATAAGTACATTTGGCTAACTTCGTGTTCATAATTTTTCCTTGATTTTGAATATCGTGCTTACATAGGCGATGCTCTTTCTTTCTTTCTTTCTCTGTCAAGTTTATTTCATGTCTCATTTATGACATCTTTTGTTCATGCTCAGAAAATGAAATTCAACTTTCGTATGCATGCATTTTTCTGGGTTGAGTGCATTATACTCCAATGACAGATTCTCCCTTGGTGTCTACTTTATTGTTCAAAGTTGGTTACCTTTTAGCATTTTAAATGTGATGAGAACATCAACAAGAGTCCAATATATACACTGTCTTTATATCTTTATATCTTTATCTTGATTAGACCAGCATACAACAGCTTACGATTACTTGTTAGACTGTAAAGCTCATTTATATTCGATGAACTATGATTCTTAGGCTCCAACTTCTGTAGGACTTCTTTTGTTGAGATTAACAACCAGTCTCTATAAGTTTCTGAGTTAGCTGTAAGCTCTAGAGCTGCATGCAAAAAGACTATGTAATGGCTCCATTTCACTAGGAACTATCTCAGCCTCAAATGTAAGAATGTAAAGAAAAGAGGGAAGATTTTATATGATTTCTGTTAGTCTGCTTTAAAAGTGGGCATCAACATGAGGTCTTTTGCTGCAGGCAATGGCACAAGTTGGCGGTTTGGTCATGTTGCAACCTGAAGTGGGAGGTTCTCGTGAAAACTTCTTCTTTGCTGGAATAGATAAAGTGCGATTCCGTAAGCCAGTGATTGCAGGGGATACCTTAGTTATGAGAATGACGCTTACTAAGCTGCAAAAGCGATTTGGAATAGCAAAGATGGAAGGGAAAGCATATGTTGGAGGTGAAGTTGTGTGCGAGGGTGAATTTTTGATGGCGATGGGGAGCGAATAAGTAGACATTCCTTCTGGAATAGAGTTTATATTCTTCTATCTTTTAATTTAAATGCTTCTGCTTTTGAATGCAGAACATTGTGAACATTTAATTTTAATGTATGCATTTTCATTGAAATCTATCTGAAGATTCTGTTCTAGTTCTCTATATGAATTTGTGTTGTTAGTTTTGTTATTTAGTGCAAGGTTATCTTTTTGATGGATGAACTCATTGGCATTTGACCTTGTTTTTTCTCATCCAGATTTGTTTTCAGAGTATTTTTTTATGGCAATCCAATATTTTTTACATTCTTTACCTAATTGTGCATAAAAAAGATACTTAAAACTCCATACGACTAGGTTACATAGACAGGCACTAGCAATATTTTTAAATCTCCCATATGACTTCAACTACACCTGGTTAATGCAAGTATTTATACGGTGGCTACATTAGAGTACAGATATAAAGTGAATGCATCCATATTAGAGCATAGAATTTGAATTTTTCATGGGGTAACACAAACAGGACAAAGGTTCATTTGCAACTAGAGCCTCTCAATTCAATTATCTACATGAATTGTGTAGTTTACAAGCCAAGTGCGCCTAGGGGGGTCTTTCCTTGTCCAGCCTCAAAGTAGAAAATCAGCATGGCCAACATAGCAATCCTGGCATGCTTAATCTCAGCCAATTTCAATCTTTCCAGCTTCTCTGTATCCGGGATGTAAACTCCATCCTTGATAGTGCCAGCGAAGCCCAAAGGGTCAAAGAATTTGCCTCCTGGGTAGCCTTGTTCACCGGTAGCATTGGCAAAGTTCTCAGCAGTTTTTGACCATGGAGTTGCCCATTCCACTGATTGTGAGTCTGGGTTGAAGAAATCCACCCATCTCTTGCTCTCAACCCATCCCATAAGAATCAACTGGGTTCCCAAAAGAGAACCAAACGAAAAAGGAGCAATTGCATTGGGGTCAGCTCCAGCCTCAAACCATGGCACTCCACTCCAGGCCTGCCCCACAAAGATACCTAAAACTGCAGCCATTGCCCACCTCCCATGAATCAGCTCAGCTTCTCTGTACCATTTCAGGAATGCCGGGTCCTTCCCCAGGCCTAGTGGGTCAAAACCATAGTCACCTGGTAGCCTGCACTTGAAACATAATAAATCAATTTCTGAAGAGAAATTTGGAGGAAAAAGTGAACAGAGAAAATGAGAAAATATGTTTTAAGATTTCAAAACATGCAACTTCACCAAGTTCACGTCTCACCACATTCAACATCATTCCAGATAACTCACCCTTAAGCTAGGACATCATTCAACACCACAAAACAAAACATGACACCGAACAAACACCTCTTCAACCGTATCTGTCATCTTAGTTTTTGAAACACTTAATTTAGAAACACTTTTTTTTCAGAAAACGAAAAAATAATTTCTGAATAGGCATGGAATTATTTCAGAAAACACATTTTGAAATAAAAAAGTGTGAAGGAATTTGAGTGGACTCACGATCCATCAAGCCATTCTGGGTCGACGAGATTGCCACCACCACTAACACCAGGGAGCCATGACTTCTTTGGTACTGCCGCAGCTACCACAATGAGTCTTCTAGGACTAACTGCAACACCAACTTTGCCTCCAATAGCAGTGGCCAGAAGGGTTTGGCTCCTGCTTCCTCCGCTCAAGAAGGAAGATCCCAACCCATTTAACACAGCGCCAGATGTTGCAGCTGCCATCACTCTATGAAGTTCTCTGGAGACAGTGAGAAAATAGAGGCTGCGTTTGAGGTTTACTTGTCAAATGCACCACTTGGAGAGGTTTTATGTGTGAGTGGTTGTGAAGTGTGAGAGAATCTAAGAAGTTCAGAGAGAAGACCGAGTAGGACAGCGAAATCTGTAGAAGAAATCTTAAGCCAGAATGGATAGATTTCGGACCAATAGGAAGTAGATGTCCATCCTCATCCCACGTTGCTTCCAGCCACGTGGACAACTCAACCACCTATTCTCCCGCCACTTAGGTTGTTCTGTCTATCTTTTCCTGTTGTCCCTATTTAGGAAGATAATAATTTGCAATACAATAACGTCCAAACAAAGCCATTTTAATGAAACAAGCAAGATGTGGATGACCACAAACGTGCTTCTTCACCTCACAAAAATCTATGGCATATTCGTTATTTCAAAGCTACTCATCAAACTTCACGGTCAATATCTAACGACAAGCAAACAAGTAATAAAATTTATAGTTTTTTTTTTTTTTTAAATTCAGATTATATAAGGACTAAGGATAAGAAGATATATATATTATATAAAAAACAGAAGAACGTGTCATTCATGGTGATTTTTAATGAAATAGTGGTGTAAAACTGATTTGCAGTCAGTGAGTGCATGGCTTATTTTCTTATATTATTAAATTAGAATTATTATATTAAACAGTAATATAAATGAGTTTATAACAAATAATAGATTTCTGTACATACATATAGATCATAAGTTTCTCATCCTCATCTAATTTAAAATGCAATCGGCTGTCTTGTCTTCAATGTAAGTTTTCGCAGCGTTTCATAACTAATGCTACTTCTTTTATTAATCTTTTTGGATAATTTTAGTTTTCAAATACTATTTTTCGTTTTACTATTCTATCGTAAAATAGTTACACTAAAAGAAAAATATATTTTATTTAAAATGTAACCAATATGAGTATAAGTATATTAAAAAGATAAAAATTTCATTTTAAATATGCTTCTTTCCATATTGTAAGTTAGAAAATGATAGCAAAAAAGAAATGTGTACGTTATATAAGAGATTTAACTTCATTCAATTCAAAATTTTAAAGCATTTGTATATCTTAACTCTTTTATATTTCTGAAAAGAATTTACAGAAGATAAAATAATTTAATGTAAGTATAAAATATTTAAGTAAAATGAAATAAAAAATATTATTGATTCATATTTTTAAAATTTAAAAAGAATAAAGAATACAGCATACAAAATGAAAGTGGTAAAAAAATTATTAAAAATAAATTTTTAAAATACATAACAGATTATTTCATTCTATCTGCATAGTCAAGGCAAACAATGCTACTTGATAATTGGTCTAATATAAGTCCAACACAACTGTTTCATACAAAAGTAAACATCAAATAAATTTATCAATTAAACTAATCATTAATGCATAAGTTAATTCACATGCCGTTAATTTAAGCAGTAGTATGTCTGTTTTGTTATAGAAGAATAAAATTTAGATGCACAAGCATAAGTATTATTACTACTGTTTAGAATTAAATTTTTACTTTAATAATTTATGTAATTAAAAATAGATTATCACATATTACTGAAATAAAGCTTTAAATTTAGTTAAAACCAGTACTGGTAATTTTTATAGTATGTATCTAAGCTTTGTTTATTGTACACTTACGTTTTTTATAGGAAAGGATTGGTTTTCTTATCATACAAATGTTTCGATTGAAATAACATATAGTGATAAAAAATGGTATTGATATCTTATTCTTTTAACGAATTTATATATTTAATATTTATTAAAATTAAAATAATTTAAAAAATAAACAACATATTAAAGTAATAATAACAATAATAGTAAACAAAAAACAAATACATATTTAAAAAAGTCTCATATCACTCTTATTTAAAATGGTAGAGCTTATATAAACCCATCAATAATTTATAAAAAAATGAATTCTAGTAGTCCTTATTCTTTATTTTTTTTACCAAAAAAATTTAAAAAACAAAGTTTTTTGATGGAATTTAAGATGATTTGTACCAATCTGTTTCTTATATTTTTAAAATGTATTTTTAAAATTTTGACTAAATACATCCCTGGACAATCTAATGTGGATAATCATGGTTTGAAATCATTTTAATTAACTCAATTATATGGGTTGACAAAGTTCAAATGGGATGATATCAATTCCACATATAACACTATATCTATCTATTTCACTCATTTATGTTCTTTTTTATTTTTAGCTCCAATCTTTCCCAATTTAGTGAATATTACTTAACAATAAAAGTTATAGTCGAAATGTTTTTAATTTATTTTTATATATTATTGGCATAAAAACTTTTGATATGATTAACTAATAAAAATCAAGTAAACATGAAAAGTAGTTACTATTAATAATAGAAAAATAGTAAAAATGCATTACTTAAAAATGCCTTTTTTTATCATCAAATGGATGGATGTAAGGTGCAGAAGTTTCAGGAATGGCTCTTCCTCTGTTTCTGTCTGTAATCTGTTGTTGACCACATGTCCTTCCATTGCTCCACTCTCTTCCTCACTCTCTTAAACCAACCCACATGCAAATCATGCCTTAATACAAAATTCAAAAACAATTAATCAAGTTTGAGAACAAAAAATAGAACTTCATGAAATGGCTCATCTCTTCTCCAGAAGCTTCCACTGTCTCTGGTTACCACCCTGCAATATTCCGCCAAAATCTTCTGAAAGACTTCGAATTTATGCTCCAGTTCCACTTCCCAAACCTTGGGTGAACTTCACGCGCCATACTCACATGCTTCCTAATGCCACTTCTTCCCCAAACTCAGATCCCGAGGAGTTTGATATTCTGTCTTCCACTGGTATGCTGCCTTAGCTCTCAAAGACTGTTACTTTTTTCGTTTTTATCTTTTGGGCTCATGTTAATTTCCCGTTTTGGTTTGTGGGCTTTGTTTTATTTTTCTGAATTGATCAATGTGGACTTGCGCTTCTGGTTATTTTGCAGAACATTCTAATGGTACTTTTGTTTTCCAATTTGCTACTGCTAGCGAGATTAGACAGAAATTAGATGAATTGAACAAAAAGAAAAAAGCAGATGAATTGAACAAAAAGAAAAAAGCAGATGCATTAAACAAAAAGAAAAAACTAGATGCATTGAACAAAAAAAAGCTTGCTCGTGAGGGTGTTGTGGAAGAAGGCAAAGCTGGTGTTGGAGCTTTGGTGAGTGATGGTGTTGAAAAATTGAACACTGATGTTTATCGTACATCAGGGGATGACATTGAGTCTTCTTCGACTGTAGTAGTTAGTGTTGCTGATCAACACTCTCTTCTTCCCGTGAATGAAGAGGAGAGTGTTAATAGTTATTCTGGGAGTCCAGTGATCAGTGATAGGGATTTGAAGTTGGACTCGCTGGAGGATGGTGATGGTCATCAAGAAGTTTTGAGTGAAGATATTGGTGCTGAGTGTAATGGTTCTCTGAGCGTGTCTGAGGAGGATTCCGAACTTGATTGTCATCAAGAAGCTGTAGTTTCAACTGTTGCCCTAAAGTCTGACGCGGTCTCTTATCTGAAGAGTGGCGCTTCTGCAGAAGTTGAAGAGGAGGAAGGTGATGCTGTGTCTTATTTAGTGTCTTCTTAGTCAACATTATCCATTGATGTTTTTAATAGTGATTGTTCTGTTTGTCAGGTAGAAGGCTAACATTGAAGTTGCTCATCTCTCTACAGCTGGCAAGGGTTATGGTGTAGATGGAGTGACGAATAACTTGGCTACAGCAGTGGATGCTGACTTAAGTGAACTGGTGCAAGAATCCACTTCTTTAGAGTCTGAACAAGTTGGTTATACAGCAACAGACAACCCAACTTCCTTAGAGTCTGAGCAAGTTGATTATAGTGCATCAAACAACCTGATTGGTAATGAAGATACTGATGCAAGTGAAGTGGTGCAAGAATCCATTTGTTTAGAGTCTGAACAAGTTGGTCATACTGCAACAAACAACCTGACTGCTGCTGTTGGTACTGACTTAAGTGAATCAGTGCAAGAATCCACTTCTTTAGAGTCTGAACAAGTTGGTTATAGTGAAACAGAAAACCTGAATGCCGTCGTTGATGCTGATATAAGTGAATTGTTGCCACAAGCCACTGTTTTAGGGTCAGAACAAGCTGGTTATAGTGAAACAAACAACCTGACTGGTGGTGTTGATACTGAATTAAGTCAATTGGTGCCAGTATCCACTTCTTTACAGTCTGAACTAGTTGTTAAGGATGAAGAAACGACTCACCTCGTTGTTGATGACTTAATTGATGCAAGTAAACCAGAAAAGTCAGAATTGGTTAGTCTTGTTCCCTTTCCTTACAAAGGTTAAAATTTACTTTTTCTGTGCACGTTTTTTGTTGAGTGCATTTAGCTATTCAACTATATTGACCCCAACAGATGAAAACATTCTCTTCAAGAACTACTTTTTACTGGATTCATATGTTACAGTTCCTAATATGATTTGTGTTAATTTTGTGTTTAGTTACATGATGAGGTAGCATCCTCAGATTTGGAAAACATCACAGATGTTGACAATACCGAAAGAGGTGATTATGAAAACACATCACAGCCTACTATGCCACAGATACATTCAGTTGAGGTGGCTAGTCATGGGTATGCCAACAATCTTCTTTCTATTCTGCATTCTAAATTATGTTCTCTCTTCATGGCCTAAAATAGTGATATATGAAATTATTTTAACCCGTCGAAACTTTCTCTAATTTTCTTCAATATGAATGTTTTTGAACATGATCTATTTACCGAATTTGGTGATAAAAGCAATGATAGAGTGCTATAGAAGTTCTATATGGTGCAAGTAATACATTGTTGTTAGTGAGGAATGAAGTACAATAGTTCCCAATGATCATCTTATTCTTCTAAAAACCAAATCATTAAAGATGCAAGTATCTAGGTTTGATGCATGGCAACTTCTTGGAATTTGGAAATGACATCTGTTTCGTGGTTACTTGCATGTACACAGGACAAATACTTCAAAAACGGAGCTTCACCTAGTGTCTAGTGGTGCTTGCTTGCCTCATCCCTCAAAGGTACATTCCATACTTCAATATCGAGACTCGTTCTTCCAGGTCTATAGGGATGAGAATGAAGCATGTTAATCTTACAATCCGTGATGGGATTTCATTATCCTAGTTAAATCAAATTCCAAAAAAGAGAATGATTTCAAGTTGTGTTTTCTATATTTTTCTACGGAATAGAATCAGGTTTGCTCCTCCATTTTTAATTAATCACTACTCTGAATTCGCGATTGTTTCCCCTTTCCTTTTTTGATAAAATTCTTCAATTAAAAAAATAATTCTTGTGATAGTTCTTCTTTTGTTTTGGTATGATTGATATGTTTGATGTTTTTAAGTAAAATAGTTTTACCCAAACTTATGGGAAGTATGATAATAAATAAATCTGGGAGTGCTCGTGTCAAATGTATACATGCAGTACATACAAGAAAATGAAAATTGTTAAATTCTACTGGAAGGTAATGCCACTTGAAGGGCAATGACAAACTTATTTTTGGTCAGCAGGAGATGTCATCTTGTTAGAGGCCGGTGCTACCAAATTCTTTATTTAGTTTAATCAAATCTAGAAGCAATGTAATCAATAATGTGCAAATACTTCGAGCCTAGGAATTGACTTGTTTATTGTATGTATAATCATGAACCTGTGCATGACATTTTGAGTGATGGTTGGCTTGAATCCTGAAGGACACAAGTTTCAGGCATTGACAGGTAGGGAGGATGCTTATTTCATTTCTCAGCAAAACTGGCTAGCTGTAGCTGATGGAGTTGGTCAGTGGTCTCTTGAAGGTATCCTGTCTACAATATTTGGATATCCATTAAAACTACAGCACTAATATGCCCTTGTTTTTGTCCCTTCTTTGTGTCTGCTTAAGGAAGTGCAGTCTGGTACAGAATTTCCGTATAGAATGTTAGCATGTTACTTACTACAATGGTCCCATTTAATAACCTAGTGCCATTTCTTGAAATTACGTTTGTTCTCCCTTTTGATAATTCTAAACCTGCATTTACTATCTTCATCTTCATCTGTTATTGGATTGGATAAATAATATGTCTAGCATCACACTGCTCATATCTTGCCAGTTGCCACTATTAGAGCTCTGATCTGTAGTCTTTCTTAATTTTGTTCTATGCTTATAACTTACACACCTTAGATAATTATGCAGAAAATGCTGGACTGTATATCAGGGAACTCATTGAAAATTGTGGAAGTATTGTGTCAAATTATGAAAACATTTCAACAATAAAACCTGCAGAAGTTATCACCAGAGGTGCTGCTGAAACACAAACTCCAGGATCATCTGCTGTTTTGGTTGCTCATTTTGATGGACAGGTATATGGCTAACTGTTTTACTTAAGTGGTTTGAATTAGAGTAGAGTAAGTGGGTAGCTCAAATAAATGATGGAAGTACATGATCGAGAGAAGTTATTCATTCAAACGATACTACAGTTTTCACTTGCTAGTAAAAATATTACTCCATGTTATCAAATTTGTACATATTATACTGAGTTTACTACGAAAATATTTCTAGTTGAACATGGTGCAATATCACATTACCTTAAATACGTAAATCATCTTTAGCAATTTATTTCCAGGTGCTTCATGCAGCCAATGTTGGGAACACCGGATTTATCATCATAAGAAATGGTTTCATCTTTAAAAAATCAACTCCAATGTTTCATGAATTTAACTTTCCATTACAGATAGTTAAAGGACATGATCCCTCAGCACTCATTGAGGTACACAATCTAACTTTTAGCATCCATTCATTCACCTTGCATTATTAATATTTGGAATATTTTCATATATGCACCGTTTGAACATTGAGGCTCCAAAGTTTAGAAGTAACATAAAAGGACTTTAGATTACCCACTAATCAACATTAACCATCGTTTCAGGGTTACACAATCGACCTACACGATGGTGATGTCATAGTTACTGCCACGAATGGCCTCTTCGACAATCTTTATCACCAAGAAATTGTCTCTATTGTATCAAAATCACTACAATCCAGCTTGACGTCTCAGGTTGATTCACTTTATGCCCTTCTTCTAATTTTTGGTCTGTGTATCTTTTCCCTTTTAAGGATTTTCTTCTCAACATTATATAAAATGTAGATATATTTATCAGTATAATTTAAATTCATCATTTCAACTCTCTGGGTGAGGGAAAAATTGAGAAACACAAAATTATTCTTACTTGTAGACTATACTTGCAGGAAATAGCAGAATTATTGGCTGTGAGGGCACAAGATGTTGGAAGATCAACATCCATAAGAAGTCCTTTTTCTGATGCAGCCCAGGCTCTGGGTTATGTGGGATATGTCGGTGGCAAACTTGATGATGTAACTGTTATAGTGTCATTAGTACAACCTAGATAACTATGTCCCATATTTTTGTCATGTTATATGTTGCATGTGTATATACAACCCAAGAGATATGTGAATTTATCACGATACTGAAGGGTAGTAACTTTTTTCTCATCGTTTCTTCTCTTATCTGGGATCAGTTCGATCCTCCAGTGCAGGACAAGAACACTTTTATGTTTTCCATCAATTCTGTAAGATACTTTCAGTTATCTTTTTTCTTATGGACTCTGGTAAAATGAACATAAAACAATTAATGAAATTTGTTTCTCTCGTAGCACGATTCTGTACAATTATGTTCAGAACTTTTACATGTCATATAACAAACAACGTATCTGACCACACATTTTGTTTAAAAAGAGTAAAATCATCAAAAGTAAAAAATGAAACATATTTAGTCACTAAATTAAACATTTTAATAATCGGAAACACTGAAGTGAGCTAGTAACTAAATAAATGGTCAAGATTAGTAAATATAGAAGCATAGATCTGTTGTTAGTGCGGATTGCGGATTTGAATTTTGATTATGAAATAAGTAAAAAATTAGTTATCGTAACTTTTAAATTAATTTAAATTATTATAAAATAAAAAGATGACAAAAATGAATAAAATATATGAAAATAAAAATATCTCTGTTTTCTAATGAAAATAAAGAACTAAATAGTGAACTCTAGCAAAAGAAAGAAAAAACAGATAAAAATATTATACTCTTACTTTGTCATAAAAAAATTAATAATAATTTGATTATCATAATTGATATTAATTTTTTTATAGAGGGTTTTTAGTAACGGTTATTAATTTCTATCTATATCTTTATATTTATATTCATTTTAATATTATTTTTTTCTATAAATATTTTATCCATATCTATGAAAAAAAGGAAAATTTATTTTGATTTGACTTAAAAATATATTAATTTAATGTTAAATGAAATGTTTAAGTTAGTTTAGGCAATAAAAAAAAGAAGACATCTAGAGCATAAAGGACCACTTCCCAGTTCCAGCTGACACAGTCACGGACTGAGTGAGAAGTGAGAGTTGAAGAAACCCAGAATCTCCACTCCCCACACCTTCCTCATGGCACCCAAATGCTTTCTCATTGCCTGCGTCCTCGCACTCATCTCGGCTGCCGACGTGGCTCCCACCGTCTCCGCCTCACACCACGGTCACGCCCATGCTCCAGCACCCTCCGCCGACTGCTCAGCCCTCGTCATTACCTTAGTGGATTGTCTTTCCTTCGTTTCCAACGGCAGCGGCAGCGCCCAAACCAAACCTCAGGGGACATGCTGCTCTTCCCTCAAAACCGTGCTCTCCACCGCTCCCAACTGCCTCTGCGAATCTTTCAAGAATAGCGCCCAGTTCGGCGTCGCCATAGACATAAAAAAGGCTCTCACTCTCCCTGCTGCCTGCAAACTCTCTACCCCTCCTCTCTCCAACTGTGGATGTTAGTTTTTTCTCTACCCGTTTCCTTTTTTTCTGGCTTTCTCACCCCTGCCAGACTGTGTTCATACAAAGTTTTCATTTTTATGTCTGTTGAAGAACATTTTCGACCCTTCCTAGATTTATGTCGGTAATGAGTTTTTTTTTTTTTTTTTTTTTTTTTTTTTTTTTTCTTTTTTTTGCAGTGTCTCTTGTGCCTGCTCCTGCTCCTGGTATGTTTACACGTTAATGCCATCTACCATCTTTGCTTTTGAGGTTCCATGTTCAACTTTATACCAGATTGCCTTTGGGGGAGGGGGTTAAATTGTACATTTGTTTGATCCCAAAGTTGTAAGGGCCATTTTTTTATCTGTTTTCTTTTCTGTCATTTAATTGTCTGGATATGGCTTTTGTAGACAGTTTTTAAATTTGCTTGACATCATCAATTATTAACTTAATTGTAGGCATGATTAATTGTTGTCAAGATTTAATCTTCACTTGTTATTTTGGATTTGGTATACTTTTATGACAAAGAGTCGCTTGATTTTCTTTGTCATGATGTTGAGTTTGGTTGGGAGATTACTGAATTTATTCATGTTCTTTGTCAATAGTGAAATGTAGAATCAAGGTGGAAGGAAAATAAAAAGCTGTTCTCCGTCCTATATCTTCTGTGTGTCAATTGTGCATATTTGCTCGTTTTTATCCCTCGTATGCATTCATGATTTGTGTGTTGTGTGAAAGATTTTGAAGGCTTTTGATCTTTGTTGTTAGGTTCTCAAATTCTCACCTGACTGGTTTTTCTGATTTGAAACACTACAATTTTTCTTGCAGGTTTAACTCCTCCATCTGCTGCTGCAAGTGGGTCTCCGGGTGGAGCTCCATCATCAACTCCTGGGAACGCAGCATCATCCATCGTCCCTGTTTCTGCTGGATCCTTTATTATTTGCCTCTTTGTTGTTGTATCTCTCATTCCATTTTAAGGTGAGGGACATCACATTGAGAGACTATTTTCCTGTCTTTTGACTTTTCCATCTCATGTGAGACTTAATGAAGTAGATAACATTGAGTGTGTTGAACCTACTCTATGCTTGTATATTTATGTTCTATGATGTATACGAGTGAGTCTATCATTATTATTATATGAAGTGATATTAATGTGGGTGTGATCGGTGTCTTGTTGACTAGTAAGTGAGTGTGCCACGAGACACAAGGGAGAACTTGTTTGCGGTTGGATTGTAATTATTAAACGAAAGCCAATTCCAACTAGGGTACATGAGTCATGTCATGACCCACTAGGCACCAAATGAGAAGCTTCTTCTCATATGGTTTTTATTGTCACCACCATAAGTACTCAACCAACTTCCTGTGCAAAATTATTGCCAACATGGATCCTGCTGGTTGTGTTTTGAAGATTTAACTCTAGCAGTTAAGTGTTTCAAAATGGATCTACTTTGGCAATTATTTTTCATGGAAGTTTGTTTTTTCTTGGTGAAACTGTTACTTTTTCTCATCTCATAGACAACCTATATTGTTTATGGCTCAAAATTGTGACAACTGACGCAAACAAATTCTCCGTAAGTGACCCTACGTTGTGGTCCTTTATCTAAAGTTGAAAGGCATCTTTGTCCTTTATCTAAAGTTGAAAGGCATCTTTGTCCATTTTTAGGCACGTACGTGAGAAATGAGAAAAGAGGATGGGTTGATTGTCACGAAGGAAATGCCAAAATCTGTGGTGATGTATAGCAGATAATGTTTGTGTCCATATCCAGGATTGTCAGATTTGAAGATCAACTCCATAGGGCTAGAGTTAGGTGTTACCTATTCTTTTATCTCGTCTCATGAATGTACGAGCTCAAAAGCGAAAATTAACAAAAATGACAAGTTTTTCGGAAGCTTTTTGAGTTTCATCAATGAAGAAAAGTGCTTCGTAGTGGAGTGGATTTCTTCAAATTGAGATCCAACATCAATGAACAACAGAAACAAGAGGGGAACAAAAGAAAGGGAAAGAAGAAATAAGTAGGAGTACTTGTACAAACACATAGTACCTCATCAGTCAGAAGTTCTTAATAAGAAATTACACGAATGTATTATTCACTTATTCTAAAGCAATTGGTGTTTATTAAACACAAGCAATCTCAAATGGAGATGCTAATTTCATCTAACGTGGGGTGTAGCAGAGGAACCCAAGGTCCCTAGTTGTACTATCATTCATTATATGACTTTGTTAAAATTGTTTATTCCCACAACCATTTTTAATATTTGTCCAAAAAATAGAACCACTTTCTAGAAAAATGCCGATCCCATGATACAAACAATGAAACCACCATAAAAGGGACCTCCTTTGAAACGTTGCAACAGACACATACTAAAGTAGAACCTGAATTATGGTATCATCAACTGTATTGTTCTTGGATGTATCATCAACTGAATTACTGGTAACTGTGCCACTGAAGTCAGCATACCATACTCTTCTCTTGCTACACACTCTTCTTTTTGCTTTCCTTTTTCCAATTTTGGGCTGACCATTGCTCTACAGCCCATAAAAATTCCATGAACATTTATTGGTTGAGTGATTGTTCCTGCACTTTCATAATTTTTCAAAATTTCATTTTGGACACGAAAAGATCAAAATATCCTTCGTTTATAATTTTAGTATAAAATTTTTGAAACACATTAACTCGCGATGTAAAAAAATTTTAAGACTAAGGTAATAACCAGTATACCATAGCAAATTGTTAATTGTACAACTCATAAAACAAAATAATGTGTTAATTGTACAACTCATAAAACAAAACAATTTATAAATACATTGTCGGTTACAAAATTTTTTTTAAATATATTGCGGGTTGTACAACCAGTAATGTAAAGATTTTAAAAAACGCATTGTAGGTTTTACAACCTGTAATGTGTTTCAAAAATTTTACACCATGGATTATAAACGAAGAATATTTTGATCTTTTCATTAGGTCTAAAATGAGAATTTTGATAAATTATGAAGGTGCAGGAAGTCGTGGTGGAGGTACAGGAAGAATCACTCTTATTGGTTATTGGTTTTGGCGTTGAAAAGTTGGTTGTAGTTTGAAAGGAATGAATTGTGTCATTGTAAAGATAAGGTCAATATCATAAGGAAAACTTCCTTCCTAGTAAGCTTAAACAATGTTCTGGTTGAGTCCAATTTATGTTTGGTTTGATAAACTGCTTCATTCTAATTCTAACCTTTTAAAATTTTATATCCGGTCATTTCATTCATTCATTAGATGTAGATTATTTACATCACAGGCAGGTTAATACGGATGCATTTTTTAAATTTGTTTTATATTGAACCAATTTTCTTTTCTAAATTTAGTTTTATTTTTACAGTTTTAAATAAATGAAAAAAATATATAATAAACTCTTTTAGTGTGTGATTCAAATAGTTACTTTTATAATAGATTATAATTTTTCTAAGTTATTACTAAATTTTAAAAAAGTAATTATATTGTTCCGGTAGGTTGTAGGTAAGAAGTGGAGAGCAAACACTATTTAAATATACTTTTCTTTCTTAACGAAAAAGTTCTGAATTAAATTTTAAATGTGACAATGATGAAAAATATGAGTAAAAAAAGTTGTTTTTATATTTTTATTTATCATTCTTATACTTTATGCGTTATTTCACTCTTTTCATATAAGGAAAATGTAGGCATGATTAAAAAATTAATATTATCTTTTAAAATTAAAATCATAGATAAAAAAATTATTTAAAATTAGAAAAAAAAGCGTATATATGTAAATCAAACAACTGACATCTAAATTAATATGTTTGACCTTCCAGTGGTGAAACTTTTTTGGTGTAGCAGCGGTCCAGACTCTATAGTAGGAGCAGAGGTCTTGACTAGGCCAATTATATAAGGTGTTTTGCTAGAGACAAAAATTGAGGTGTATTAAAATGACTTGTGCCTCATAGTTTGGCAGCAGACCAAACCTCCCATTGTTCCATCAAAGGATGTTTACCTTAATCTAATGGGAGTTTGGAACTTATAGCAAAAGGAACTACATTTTCTCATCACTCTTCTTCTGAATCCATCTCATCATATATGTGAAAGAGTCAGAGAGGAAAAACAAATCAATCTGTGTGCAAGATGATGAAAAACTATTGATGTAAAGCTTTTGTTTCTGTTTTCTTATGATTTACAATTTTTTTAATATTCAAATAATTCATGTATGCATTAATTATAATGAATAGAGGAAAAGAAGTAAAATAGAAAATTGTACAATTACTTTATTAAAACATTAAAAAAAATTATTTCATGTTATTTTTAAAATAACCTAAAAATATAAAAAAGAAAGAGGAAGTAATTGGTTAGTTTTATAAAAACTGCACCAAAGACTGGTAATTTAGTAAGTAAATTACATGTATTTATGATCCTTATGTTATTATACTTTTAATCTCTTCTATCAAATCACTCCTGAGGTACATAATTTTTCATCAGGCTCTTTATTTTCACCTCCATCATTCCAAGCAAGCTAATTTTTCACCACTTTGTATGCATTCATACCTTAACCCATAATTACAAATGTAATAATTCAACGTTTTTTTATTATATTACAACATCTCCAATGCAAAGTAAACTCTTCTAGGAGATCATTCCTGAAGCACAGGATCTAGATATCTTGTTTCAATGTTTTCTTTATACGTATCTGATAAATATTTTAACCAATAAATTATTATTGTATTTTATAATATGGTATAATTAGTCCTTTAAAAGTAATAAATCTATTTATCTTTCAAATTTTAATTTATATTTTCCTCCCATGTTAAATTAGATCTTAATTTGAATAATTTCTAAAATCTCTCTCGTAAGCTCGTTCTCATCATCCAACGAATGCAACTGAACCTGAAACAACACTTCATGGGTCCAAACGGGTCGGAAAGAGACAAGGAGTTTAAGAACCAAAACGAGGTTGCAGTGATGCTCTCTTTGAGTTCACAAAGGAAAATTCAATGGGTGCCAAAAAAAATCCCCACACTATTAGTCCGAAATGGAAACGAATCCTACACCAAAACAAGCTTTTCATTATTTGGATAAAATTTGGTATTAATCAACCACATAAATATGTTATTTTGTTTTCCAATAATCACTTAAATAAAATAAATCAACCATATTTAACTGCAAATTGTTAGTTATGCTTATGTGAGACACTGAAAATAAAAGCGAAACATGATTTTAATTATGAACTACATTGTTGAACACAGATCCAATGGGCTATTAAACAATCTTGGGATGGATGAATTTAGATAAATTAAATAAATTAAGGGTATTTGGTATATTCGTAAAAATAATCACATTTGAGACAGATTAATTGCATAGAAATGTGTTTGGAATAATATATGAAAAAGTTTTATTGGTCTAGAACGTGGTTACCTACAGTACAAGGTGTTAAAAATGATATTGTTTTCTTATAATATTTGAAAGGGGCATTTGCCTCTAGAAACTTAAAGCAAAAGTTGCACAAGTAGTTGTCGAGGAAGGCTTACGTGAGAACAGATAAGCATGGTATATACTACTACACTTTTTTTATGCATTGCGTAAAGCAACTATCAAATGAAGAAGAAACAATGACAAAATGAAGCTACCAAGTTCAATTTCTCTTCTCATTCTTTCTTCCTATCCAACCCCACCTTCACACATTCTCTCAGATCTTTCAATATAACATAATAATAACTTCATACTAGTTACAGTGGTGGACCTGGGTTAGTACTAGGTAGGCTCCACAATTGCACACCACACTTTTCCAAATTTCTTATTAAATATATTAACAAATCTCACTGTTTACATTTTTTAAATTTATATATATTCATCTTCTTAATTATTAGATGGCAGACTCGTACTTATTTATTGTTTTTTAAATAAATTGCCATGAATTGGGTCCACTACTGCCTAATTATATATAATTATTAACTAAAAATTAGTGGCTTGGTCAAGTAAAGAGATGGACTAATGTGTATATAAAAAATTTAGATTCGATCTTTCCTTTATCATTACACACAACAAAACAAGTTATGATTACTAATTAATGTACTTCCGATTCTAGAAGTCTAAGGCAACTTGGCAGGTGAGATTCTGGAATGGATGAATGGAATAATATATTCATCCAAGTTATGATGGATGGAGTACAAATAATTTATTAATCTAATTAAGAATTAAGTTCAATCTGTTGTGTTCTATTTGAAAAAATCATCTAATTTATTTATAAGCAATTTGTATGGGTGGTCCCATCCATCCATGTTCTTAGAATAAGATAAAATCTGTTATTATGACAAAAATACTCCCTTGTTTATCGAGAATAAAACTTTCAAAAAGTAAATATTTTTATAACTTTTTTGAGTTTTACTGTTGCTCTTTTAAGATAATTTTTAAAAAGTCGTTATTCTCTTAAAAATTAATAAAACTATTTTAAATAAACATAAAATTCAAGATTCAAGATGCCATGTGAGAACTTAAATATAAAAATAAAAATTATGTTACAAATATTAATGATCAAATAAAATATTACTAAAAATAATATAAAATATAAATAATAATAATAATAATAATAATAAATAATAATAATGATTTCGTGTATAGTTAAATGATTTTTTTTAATTTGAGGATGATATTTTAAAACCGTTCTCTAACAAATAAGAAGGGTTTTTTTTTACAAAATAAGTATAAATCCTCACATATAAAAAGATTGTTATTATATTTTTAATATTATTATTATGAATATTGTTGAATTTTAATATTAAATGTTGTTATTTCATAATCAAATATAGAATGTTTCTGTTTCGCATTGAAGAATATTTTAAACATATATTGGTTTTTGTTTTTAGTGTTTTTAATATTTTTATTTCTAATCTTTTCAATTTATAATCTATGCGCAGTTCTACTTCTAGAAGTAATAACACTGTCAAGAAAACACCTTAAATAAGTTATTCTGAAATATTTACAAAATATTTATCTGGGATCAAAGTAACTTATAAATTACTCAAACTAATTGCAAATAAATTATTAATTTTACTATATAGAATACATTAAGTCTTTTGAATGTCTCCTACAAGACTCAACTTATTAATATATTTTACATTTTTTTGATAATTTTTCTTATGAGTTTTCTTTTATGTTTTATAGTAAATGAAATACATTATTTGAAAATCATGAAAACTTTATTTCGATTATTGACTTGCCTCCTAGTCAATAATAACATGTTAACGAAATCAAAGAATGTATAATTAATATTAAAATTGATTTTGAGAAAAAAAAAACAGATAATTTTGGATAAATTAATATGACTAAGAACTGAAACAATTTCATCCATCCAGATTATTTTAATTCTGAAACTGTAGAGGATTCATATCCTATACAGAACCTTCTTTCATTTCAATTTTTCAAGCTTCATCTTTTAAATCTCACTTTTTCTTCACGCGTTCCTTCCAGGATTATATTCTCTACAACTGCCACACCATGGGGTGTTAAAATAATATATTATTTAAGGGATCAGATTTAAAAGCATAAAGTTTGTAATGGACTAGATTTTCTCACTTCTGGTACTAAATGCAGAGGATCCAAATCTCTATAAAAACTTATGCAATAAACTTTGATGTCAGTTAAGCATTTTTTGACTAATGACTGCTGCACGCAGACGGAGAAGAAAGATAAATATAACTGAACAAATTATATATTTTTTATTTTTTATTTTTATCGCAGTTAAATCTTAATTTTAATTTTATTAAAAAACTTATAATTTTGATCCAATGTTTATTTGTCAATTTTAATTAGTTAAATTGATTTTTAACATATCAAATAAATATGTTAAATCTAGAATTGGATTGAATCGGAATAAAGTGTGTTAAAGTTGTACTGTTTAAAGTATAAATATTAAAATGAAAAAATAGAAGAGTTAAAATAGTGATTCTAGAATCAGAGAGAGAGTAATATTATTTTATATAAGTGAGTAATTGCTTGTTGAAAATTGACGGAAGTTAAAGACGAAGATGATGCATGATGAATCAGTAACTTGCTTTCTCGTACGTAACTTGCTTTCTCGTACGTGTTCTTGTTTTTCATTCTTTGTGATGTAACTAAAAACAGAAGATTCGATTTAGACCGAAGACCATTCCTCAACGCGTGTTTGGAAATTCACCCATTATGTATTTTTATACTATTTCTCTACGTTAATGTTAATCTTGAAAATAAGACATATAAATTACATATATAATATTTTTTAATTCATAAAATGGAACATTAACATAAGAGATTATATAATAAATCATGTTATTCAATCAATTAAAATAAGACATACAAATAACACATATTATATTTTCTCTTTGGCATTTGGCGTTCGATGTGGATTTTATTTTCATCAGATAACTAATAAAGTTGGTAATTTTTTTTTAAAAAAATTATATTCATATTTAAGAAATATGTTAATTTAATTTTAACTGTTATATCATCATCATTATTATTATTAAATCGTCTGTATTAACATGCTAATTTTATAGACCAAATATATTTGTAAATATTTTACTAAAATGATTATATATCAACATTATTAATTTAAGAATAATAAAAATATGATTAAACTAAACTAAGGAAAATGCAAGAAGTGAGGTTAGAGGAAGGGGTTTATCAACATTAGTATCATGTGGTGGTAGATTGAAAAAGTAATGCGGGAAGAGCCGTATTCTGTTTTTTATTTATCTCTTTTAAATATATTTACAAAAATATTACCAATTTTCATACAGTTTCAAATTCTCCATTATTTTTTCCAATACTTCTCAATAAAATCATTGTTGTACAGATATAACCTATAAGGAAGTGAACAAAACATCATTCTTCTCTTAAAGTTTCTCTCATTATTTGAACTTCTTCTTTTCTTCTTCTAGAAGTTTTACTATTTTTAAAATAAAAATACACCAAATTGAGTTAGCGGGAGGTTATAAATATCATTATTAATATATATCCCTTTAGTTTTGGCAAAAAAAAAAATTGGCCGAGGGAAACAAAAACGAAAACGTGTACGAGTAATTAAATAATACATTTCTTCGTTGAAAATTTGAGCTTCTTTTCCTTAAATTAATATTAATGAGTGTAAGATTTTCAATAGGGATTCTAGAAATGTCCAACCTCTTTCTCGGCACCGTTGTAAATATATACCCCGCACACTGGAAAGTAGAGTCCCAAACCGAACACTGCAATCAATTAGATTCAGAGCAATGGATGTTCTCAGCTTCACCTCAAACCTTAGCAGCACTCACATGCTTCCACTCTCAAAAAAACACCAAACACAACCTCCTCGTACCAAGTTTCGTGTTTCATGCAGAGCCACAAAACAGAAGGCATGTGTGGAGGAGAACTTGTACAAGGTGCTGAGTTTGAGTCCCATGAATGCAACCACAGATGACATAAAGAAAGCCTATAGATCGATGGCTCTGCAGTACCACCCTGACGTGTGCCATGATGGTTCGAAGAAAGAAGAGTTAACGAGGATGTTTGTGCAACTGAACGCAGCCTACACCACCTTGTCGAACCCAGAGCTTCGAGCAGATTATGATTATGAGTTGGGTTTGAGAAGCAAGAAAAGTGTGGGAGATGAGAGTTGGAGATGTAGGTGGCAGGAGCAGGTCGTTGAATTGAGGAGAAAGTCTCACACACGTATGGCACAGAGGGATGGATCGTGGGGCTGTAGAGTCAGAGCACAAAACATGAATTGAAATCAAACATCACAACCACTTCACAGACTATGAGATTTGTACTTGGATGAATATCTCTGTATTCTCAGTAATATGTAGTTCAGTTTTTCAATACTACAAATTACGCGAGATTAGCTAAACCACAGTGGTTGATACATATCCTGTAATAATATCTATAATAATTATATTTTTCTTGGTACTTCCATCTACTATTTTTCGTAAAGAAAAGGTTGGGTAAAGTTGGTACGAAGACGCATCAGGATGAAAATATATCTCATTATTTAAGAAACATTTTAAAATTTGCATATATATATATATATATATATATATATATATATATATATATATATATATATATATATATATATATATATAAAAAAAAATATAAAAAAAAAAAAA
>Ga0209489_104319_pt1 | contig 26381 bp, 23 predicted proteins | sample SiratrowhiteBW_FD_187527 | JGI IMG/M metagenome (GOLD analysis project Ga0209489, IMG submission 187527) | Root nodule microbial communities of legume samples collected from California, USA - Siratro white BW (SPAdes) (version 2) | ecosystem: Host-associated > Plants > Roots > Nodule | place... | reverse complement strand
TACTCTTGGATTTGTTTTACAATTCTATTTTAATGCAGTTATGCATTTGCATGTTTTTCATCAAATAAAATCTTCCGCTGTTTAATCTCTTGATATTATTGAAATTATTTGTTCTTAAGGCTTGTAGCTTTGTCATCATAAAAAAGGGGGAGATTGTTGAACATTAGACGGTCCAAAGTCCCTTTAGAGGATCAAATCATTTGATAAAGTTTTGATGATAACAAAACTGAAGTATACATTTATATTTGATGACTTATATACATTGCACAGTTAACATTATTATTATTATTAAAGCAGGAGACACATGGTCCATAAAGAGATAAGTTTTCTTACTATTTACTTTTATGTGTTATTGATTTGATTTAAAATTTATTTTATATCATATTGTGCTCTAACGTTCAAATCTGTTCATAATGAAAATTATTCAAATTATTATGGACTATTTAGATATGATTAATTGATTTTATATCATGATGTGCATTAACGTTCAAATCTGTTCATAATAGAAATTATTCAAATTATTGATGAGTATCTCAAATATAATTTCTCTATGTTATAAATAAATTATTTCCGATACAGACTTAATCAAGTTTAATGCAGTATGAAAATTAGAGAAGTATTTCCAGTTTGAGCTTCATACATCAGAAAGTCAAGATTGCTCTGTTCAAGCATCCTAACGGCTAGTTTCTAAAAAGCTACATATAGAGGAGCAAGTTCAAGTTGAAGAATAACAACAAGAAGCAAGAAGAGAAATACATCATATAATACATTGAAGAAAATATACTGAGTGTTTATTGTCAATCTTCTATAGAGAGCATTTAGAGTTTTGGGTTGTGTGAAACCATTATGTAATTCTTCACCATTGTGAAGTAAACCCTTGTGAGCTTTCATTATTCTCTCTTTTGAGAGTGTTTATTTCAATCTTGAGTGCTCTTGATCTCAGGGGGAGATTGAGACTGGTATAACCCGGAGAGGTTTGTGTACTCGTGATAACCTGGAGAGGTTTGTGTATTCGTTGTAACCTGGAGAGGTTTGTGTACTCGTTGTAACTATTTGCTAAATAGTGGAACCTCTTGAACGGTTTGTTCAAGGGAGAACTGGACGTAGCCCAATAGATTAGGGTGAACCAGTATAAGACTGCTTTATCTGTGCTTATATATTTTTGTCTTTGTTGGTGGTTTATATTTATAGCAAATTGGGTTCAGGCTCCATTCAACCCCCCTTCTGGAGCCAGCTGTTCCTACAAGTAGATTTTGCTGGACACCTCAAATCGATTAGAGATGAGACCTTTCAATAGTTTATAAGTGGGTCCAAATTTTATCTTAAGTCAGTTTTGTAAGATTGAGCTAAACTTAAAGTTCATTCTTAATATGATATTGGAGATCTTATATGTGAGATCTTTCAAATACTTTATAAGTGTGTCTAAATCTCACCTTAATTGTTTTAATTGACATATATTTTATATATATTTGAAAGGTTTCTAAAAGTAGAGGTTGATGTAAAACCATTTAAATTAATCAGATCAGAGTTCTTCTTTTCAAGTGTCAACTACAATGAAGACGAAAATTTGTATTTAAGATGTTATAACAAAGCTTAAGATTAACCATCATCTTTTCAAAATTACATAAAAGAGGATGAAGAATATATTGAAGACACAGAGGCTATGTACAAAAACTATTACAAAGAATCATTCTTTCTATTTGCTAAGAAGATCATCTAGTCTTTTGGGTTGTCCGTAAAATTTGATAATTTTTAACTGTGTGAAACATTAACCTTGTGAGTTTTAGTTGTGCTTTCTTTAAGTGTTTATTTTCTATTTTGAGTTATTTTGGTCCTAAAGAAAGATTAAGACAAGTTAAAAGAGGAATGAATTATATATTCTATGTAATCTCAAGAAATTTGTGTATTCATAATAATAACTTGGAAAGGTTAATATACTCTTTATAATTAAGATCATTTGACTAGTGGAACCTCTTAAGTAATTTATTGCTAAAAAGAGTCTATAAATAAAAGTTTGAAATTTAAGAGCAGGATAATTAACCCGTTTCACTTCATATTACTGAAGGTAATTTATCATAGTGCGTGAGTTATTTAGGGAATTAAAGGTTTGGATTCGAACTATCTAGAAACGACAAAAACAAGAAATGAGGTTGCGTACACGCGCCAAAACAAAAATCTTAGGCAAAAAATTAGTCAATTTATGTGGACTGGTTCCTGTTTTCTATAAAAATAATGCAGTGATGTTTTCATGTGTTTGTATTTATGTGACCGTTTCATCCAAAGTTGATGTTCTAGTTTTCTTCGAAAGACGTAGAATTAACACTTTCTTATGTTCTACAACAACATTTCAACACACATCAAACCAACAGAAAATATGGAAGCAAAAAGAATCCCAGAAGTGATACTAAACTCAGGGAAAAAGATGCCTGTGATAGGCTTTGGAACCGCAGCAATTCCTCTTCCACCGCATGAAACTCTCATCTCCATACTTATTGATGCCTTTGAGATTGGATACAGACACTTTGATACTGCTGCTCTTTATGGAAGTGAGGAGCCTCTAGGGAAAGCTGTGGAAAAGGCTTTGGAGCTAGGCCTTGTAAAGAGCAGAGATGAAGTATTCATCACTTCAAAACTGTGGACAGCTGATGCTCACCCTGACCTTGTTATTCCAGCTCTCAAGACCTCACTGCAGTAAGTACATACACAGGAGCTTTAACTCCTCATTTGGTTCCAATATTTATAAAAAATTCACTTTTTTAATTGTTCCAAATATACCTTTATGATCATCCTCTTATAGAGTTTGTTTCTTGCTTGTTATGTAAATTTCCCTGAAACTGCTTAGGAAGTTGGGGTTGGAGTATGTAGATCTCTATTTGATTCATTGGCCAGTGAGGATGAAACCTGAAGCCAGAGGGGCAGCTGATATATTGAAGGAAAATGTGATGCCCTCCTTTGACATGAAAGGAATATGGGAAGCTATGGAACAATGTTGCAGATTAGGCTTAGCAAAGTCTATCGGTGTCAGCAACTTTGGCATCAAAAAGCTCAACCAGTTCTTGGAAAATGCCACCATTCCTCCTGCTGTGAATCAGGTATGAGAGTTTAACAACTACATCATCTTTGTATTTAATTGTGAGTATAATCTTACATTAAGTAAAAATATAAAGTTGAACAAAATATAAAAGATTCCCAAATTTAATATTTTAAAATTTAGATTGAAAATAATATTATTTTTTTATATATGTTTAGCTTAGTTCTTATTGTGTAAAATCTTTTTGGTATTTTCCTTCTCATATTTTCTTAACATGATATTCAAAAAGTTCTTTCCATTGATTTTAGGTGGAAATGAGTCCCTCATGGCAGCAGGGTAAACTCAGAGAATTTTGCAAACAGAAAGGAATTCATGTGAGTGCCTGGTCACCACTGGGAGCTTACAAAACTATTTATGGTACAAATGCAGTTATGGACAGCCCAATCCTTAAGGAAATCGCTTGTGCAAGACAGAAGACCGTGCCTCAGGTTCTCTTACTATCTCAGACTTGAACTGTCACCACATTACAACTCTTCTTTTGTGACCATGAAGCTCTAAATTTAGATAAGAAAATAACAAGAGATTCTTTCTTTTCTTTTCACCAGTGAGTGTTTGCTTATTTGTTCATCAAAAATCTCTTTTTGTGGCCAATCTTATTCCAATAAAAAAAATTGTTTTACCCTTTATCCTCTCGTCTCCTACTAGAAAAATCCATGAAAGAAATATTAGAAGAAAGTAATATTAGAAATATAAAATAAGAATGAGGCAAGAGTCTCGTCCATATAATATCAATTTCAATTTAAAATTTTTAGATATTAAATTTTTTAATAATATTTAAGAAAACGACATTCAAATAAGGAGAGAAAATTGATCAAATATATATTTTAATGTATAACATTCTTCTTTTCTTTTTTGAAAATCAAAAAAAGTAAACTGAAGGTTTGTGTGCTTTCAATCTTCACCATTTATGACAAGTTTGAGCTGCAACTATGAGTGATAAGATATAAATATATGTATGATGGTTGAAAATAAAGGAAATGAAAAGTGTATTGACAAGGGGCAATGGCAGATTGCACTGAGATGGATATATGAGGAAGGGGCAACTGCAATTGTGAGAAGCTTCAACAAGGAGAGAATGAAAGAGAACATTGAGCTATTTGAGTGGGAACTGAGGGAGGAGGAAAAAGAGAAATTCAGGCAGATTCCTCAGCTTAGGATGTATTCAGGAATAAACTTTGTATCAGAAAATGGACCTTACAAGAGCTTGGAAGAGCTTTGGGATGGAGACCCTTGAAATTAATCCTAGTAATACCACAATCTCATCATCTAAATCTCTCTCTACATGTTTATGTTTATGTTTCATGCCATGGATTCATCAATGAGAATATAAGGCTTTATAAATGTTCTTTTCTGGGTTCTTCATCATTAACTTCCCCAATTGTAAATGTCCACCAAAACATTTCAGTGAAAGAATTCTCAGTTTAACCTTAACTGAAAATCACAAATCTAATCACTTTTCATAATCACTCTGAAATTTCCGTCAAGTTAATGTATTTACATTTGGATTAAAAAAGTATTATGTTGATCTAACTATTTAAGTTGATATTTGAATCATCCTTATGCATTCTTGAAAACAAAATTAGATGGTTCAATACTAAAGATTAGGAATGACAATTTATTCGGATTGGTTCATCACAAATTGAAAATTTAACTTGATCCATTATGGTTAAGGGAGTAAACTTACTTCATCACGTTTTGGTTTCCTTAATTATTTTATATATTTATTACGATACAACTAGATTAAATTTCTTTTAACTGTAAGTAAAAAATTAAAATATCAATTTATATAACTAGACAAATAAATAGATCAAACGTCTAAATCATTCAAATATTATTGAATAATATTTTAATATTTAAAAAGTATCAAATTGTCAACTTTCATTATTAAAATTAATAAAAAATAATAAATGGTTGTTGTTACTTGCATCTTCAACTGAATCTATTTAATCCACATATTAAATAAGAATTCACATTTTAAAAAAATTATGTCTTTTCAAATCTAACTCAATGGACACCATTTAAATAATAATGATGCTTGAACTTTTGACTAAAACATTATTCTCTATTATATATTGGTATAAAAGTTGTTGTAATTTTCGGCATCTCTAAATAAATATTTTTTTTAATTGAATGTGACCACCAAGGAGATCCCTCGAGACATTAAGATGCGAACTAATCAGATGTGTATATTGTTTCTTTAGGTCTAAAAGTGTATATTGTTCGTATAATTATGATTCATGATAATTTAGAAAATATTTTTTTTTATTCTATGAAGTCAAGAAGAATAAAGAAATGTAATTAACATTAGTATTTTTAATTAGTGTGAAATTAGGTTTAAATTTAAAAAGTTATAAATTACCTTTTTAAAAAAATACTTTTTGTATAAATGACATAAAATTTCAAAAATAACATAAAATAGTAAGTATTAATTTATAAAAATATTTTATATGAAATATGTAAATAATTCCTATAATGTATATATTTCAGAATTTTGATTTTTATAAAAAAATCGGTAATTTTATCCTATAATATATAATTTTATTTGTTTTATCTTCTTAATCAAGATCATGTCAGTACTTAGTGACAAAACTAGATGGTAGGGACCAACAGGAAAATTTTATATTATAGAGACTAGTAAAATTTTATATTACAAAAAATTAAAGTAAAAAAAAAAGTAGGAATTAAAACGATAAATTAGATATGCTAGAGGCAGGACTAAGATATTCAAACCTTAATTTAATTATCTGAATTTTAGTATATATTGAAACAAGAGACGACAATATTTAATTACTTCATTTACTTTCCCCCAAAATTATACATAAATTTATTCATTAATAATATAACCAATATTCTATAGAAAAAACATATCTAAGAAACTAGAATGAATACTTAAGTGATAATATGAAAGGGAAAAAAAATATGATAAACTTTACTAGGAAAGCATTGACACCGCTTACTCACTTTCATAAATAGAAAAATAAAATACCCATTTTAGTAATTACCTAAATATATTATACCAAAAATAATGTAAAAACCTATATAAAAGAATCAAATATATTTATAATTTATTTTTTAATTTCTGAAATACTTTTTAAAAAATAATTTTCAATATTTTATACGACTAAAATTTGTAATAAATAGAGATTTTTTAACGTATAATTTGTATTTTGAATTTATCATAAAATAACTTATTTGGAATACAATGCTATTTTTAATTATTGATGCTTTTAAGTATAAAAAATCAATTTATAAATAAAGATGAAAATAACATATTATAAAAGATAATACATCAAGAAAAAAACTCCTATTAATGTTTATTGAAAAAAATATATAAATTTTTGTTGAAGAATGATTCTTAAAAACACTCTAATTCAACCTAATTAGTTTAGTTTATGTGTACACAGAGGATAAGATTTGTTCTTAAAGTTGATATGAAAATAAGTGCTTTTGGGAAGACTAGATTTGGATGATATTTTTCAGTTACACGAACCACACAACACACGAAGAAATGAAAGCAAAATGAAGAAGTGCTTCCAGCAGCAGCGGTTACAACCGCTACCCGCATGTCAGATTCTTGCTTTCTCAAGAGGCCTTCAGTTCCAAATTAGCTTTTCCTCGTTAAAAGCCAAGAAGCGCGTTTTGGTCCCCGAGGCAAAGCTTAATTACAAGCCTCAGCTTCGGGTTTCCAAGCGAGCGCCGAAGCAAAGTCGAGACCACCCGAAACTCTTCTCGCCCGATGCTGACGTGGAATTCTCCTCCGAACTGAGCACGGCGCAGTGCAACGCGATTCTGAAACGGTTGGAAGAGCGAGCGGAGGACGACGCCAAAACGCTGTCGTTTTTCGAGAAGATGCGGGAAAACGGGAAGCTGGAACGCAACGCCGCCGCCTACAATGTGATACTCCGCGTGGTGAGCAGAAGAGGAGATTGGGAAGGCGCGGAGAAGCTGATTTCCGAAATGAAGGTGAGTTTCGGTTCCGAATTGAGCTTCAACGTGTTCAATACGCTTATATACGCTTGTTGCAAACGGAATCTAGTGAAATTGGGGACGAAGTGGTTCCGGATGATGTTGGATTGTGGCGTGGCGCCCAATGTGGCGAGCATTGGGATGGTCATGGGGCTTTATCGGAAGGGGTGGAACCTGGAGGAGGCGGAATTTGCGTTTTCGCAAATGAGAGGGTTTGGAATTGTGTGTGAATCTGCGTATTCTTCGATGATAACAATTTACACGCGTTTCAGGTTGTATGAGAAAGCCCTAGGAGTGATCGAGTTGATGAGAGAGGACGAGGTGGTGCCGAATTTGGAGAATTGGTTGGTGATGTTGAATGCTTATAGCCAGCAAGGGAAATTGGAGGATGCTGAGAGAGTGTTGGAGGCAATGCAAGAGGCAGGGTTTTGTGCTAATATCATTGCTTACAATACTATGATAACTGGTTATGGGAAGGCTGGTAAAATGGATTCTGCACAGAGGTTGTTCATGAGGATGAGGCAGAGTTTGCAGATGGATCCGGATGAAACTACCTACCGATCCATGATTGAGGGTTGGGGTAGAGCTGATAACTATATGTATGCTACGAGATATTATAAGGAGCTCAAACAATTGGGGTTCAAACCTAATTCCTCTAACTTGTTTACATTGATTAGGCTGGAAGCTAAATATGGAGATGATGAGGCTGTGTTTGAGATTCTTGATGATATGGTGGAGTGTGGATGCCAGTGTTCTTCTATAATTGGTACTCTGCTGCAGGTGTATGAGAGTGCTGGGAAGGTTCATAAGGTGCCATGTCTGCTCAAAGGGGTGTTTTATCAGCATGTGCTGGTCAACCAGAGTTCTTGTTCCACTCTGGTCATGGCTTATGTGAAGCATGGGCTGGTGGATGATGCCTTGAAAGTGTTGAGTGACAAAGAGTGGCGAGATCCTAGATATGAGGATAACCTCTATCATCTTTTGATTTGCTCGGGCAAAGAGGCTGGTTTGCTGGAGGATGCTGTGAAGATATACACTCGGATGCCCAAATGTGATGACAGCCCAAACTTGCACATCGCCTGCACCATGATTGACATTTACACTGTAATGGGCCTCTTTGAGGATGCAGAAGTGTTGTATCTGAAGTTGAAGTCTTCGGGAGTTGCCTTGGATATGATTGCTTTCAGTATCGTTGTAAGGATGTATGTCAAAGCTGGATCTTTGAATGATGCTTGCGCAGTTTTGGATGATCTTCACAAGCGATCAGATATTGTTCCTGACAAGTTTTTGTTATGTGACATGCTGCGGATTTATCAGAGATGTAACATGGTGGATAAATTGACTGATTTATACTACAAAATCTCGAAAAATCGAGAGGGTTTCGACCAGGAACTATATAATTGTGTCATAAACTGCTGTGCTCAGGCTCTGCCAGTGGATGAGCTTTCTAGGCTTTTTGATGAGATGATACAGCGTGAATTTGTGCCTAGCACAATTACCTTTAATGTCTTGCTTGATGTCTTTGGGAAAGCCAAGCTTTTCAAGAAGGTTCGGAGGCTGTACTTCATGGCTAAGAAAGAAGGCCTGGTTGATGTTATCACTTACAATACGATCATAGCTGCATATGGCAAAAGTAAAGACTTCGACAACATGTCATTGACAGTCCAGAAAATGGAATTTGATGGATTTTCAGTTTCCCTTGAAGCATACAATTCAATGCTTGATGCTTATGGGAAAGATGGTCAAATGGAGACATTTAGATCTGTACTGCAAAGGATGAAGGACTCAAATTGTGCCTCTGACCACTACACATACAACACTATGATCAATATATATGGAGAACAAGGATGGATTAATGAAGTAGCTAACGTGCTTACAGAATTGAAAGAATGTGGACTCAGACCTGATTTGTGCAGCTATAACACATTGATCAAGGCATATGGGATTGCAGGAATGGTTGAAGAGGCTGTAGGTTTGATCAAGGAAATGAGAAAAAATGGAATAGAACCCAACAAGAAAACCTACATCAATCTTATCACTGCACTGCGACGAAATGATAATTTTTTAGAAGCAGTTAAATGGTCATTATGGATGAAGCAGATGAAAATATGAATTTCATAAACTATGGCGTTCCTATAAGTGGTTCTGGACCTTCTAACCCTCCTTCTTTGAAGAACAGTTTTACCTTAAAAGTCATACATGAGTACAGCCTCGGACCCATGGCTTCCCTCGGTAAGATTTTTCTGTATATCTTGTAGCAAAAATAAAACAAACAAACAGAATATGTAAGTTGTTGTATGAAGTTTTGCCAATTTGTGTATCAGTAATCTGTAATAAAATGATCAACAATATTTTGAGTAGACTTGTAAATTATTAAAAATAGATAGAAATGTATTTAAAATATCTCTCATAAACATCACATTTAGTTCTAATAAATGATTATATTCAACAATTCAAGATTGGAGTTCTTGACCACGATCTCTATAATTTTTTATTTTTTATTTTTTGTAATTGCAGTAAGTTGTTGAATGAAAAAAATAACGATTTCAAATTAAATTTATATTATATGACTAACATAAAATATATTGTATCATTTAATTGTTTGTTTTAATGTATTGCTAATGTAAAAAAGTTATACTATCCACTAATTATAAATTACGATAACTATGACTACGAAAGTTTATGATAGGATGATGGTGTAAAAACTTTTACATTATTAGTATATAAACTATTACAAGCTACATACATATTGCGTTAAGACTTTTAATTTTTAAACTCGTGAATCCAACTCATTGACCCATTCATGATTTAATTTTAATCAAATGCATATATGTAAATTAAATTATAAATGAACACTCTGGACTTGCTCCTTTTCGGTAGACTTTAAAATTCCTTTTTAGTTATTAAGTTTCTAGAAAAGTCATCTGATACAATGGACTTTCTCTTCATCTCAATTTCTACAAAAACAAAGCAAAGGAAATTCATTTTAGTTTAAATGATAAGAAAATCGAAGTCCATATGTTCAATGTCAAAGTAATCAGTTTCAGGAGAATTTTCTATGATCTGTTTTTATGTCCTTAATTCAAGATGTAGCAGTAGTACCAAATGAAGCAGTTGCAATAAATTTAGTTGCATTTATCAGGAAATCAAACTTGAGAGATGTGTTGCATTTAAAAATCAAACTTGCAGTGTCTTTACACAGAAGACCAGGGAAACCAGGAATTTATGGTATTGTTCTGCAAATCAATGCAATTCAGAAAAAAAGACTTAACTCATCAAGTAATTAGAAAGTCATATGTTTAATCACTTCATAACATAAGAAACGAACACACTTCTGGATAACATTAAAAAAAGCACATAGGTGTTCCTAAATTTTACTACAAAACAGAGAATAAATGCTATGGATGTAATTCAAGGCAAAAGAGATATTAGAAAGGGAATATTTTGAGAATGAAAAAAGATTAAACAAAATTTCCCTTTCATACAAATTTAATGAAGAGCAGTTGTTAGGCGCATAATCAACCATGAAAGGTGGTAGAGTGTGGGATAGAGGAGAGTATGCTGATGAAAACACCGTTGATAAGCAGAAGGATAATTATTCTGTCACTACTTGTAATTCTGCAATTAAAAGATGTAAAACTGTTTCTTCATTCATAACGACAAAAGGATACAATATATTCATAACACACAAAGTACAATCAACAAATTTCTAATAAACACCGATTTAGAACTTGTCTAAAATAGATATTAATACCAACAATGCATGGGAATGGGTCTAAAAGTGCACAGCACTATTAACTAGTAACAGCAGAGTTTGCATAGCTGCTATGAAGGCTATGTTTAGATTGTTAATAATCTTCTCACTTCCACCTCCCAAAGGTTCATCTCCTGAAGCAAACTGAAGTAGTGGTGGTCGTAATGATGATGATGATGGAAGAATTTTATTTGGAGAATCACTTAGAGGTTGACACTTCATTCCCGAGAGGCAATTATTTGTTGTACTGAAATTAGGAAACGGAAGTCAGAAAAATGTACACTGCACTACTATATATGAAAAGGAAGATAAGTTGTTTGAAAAAATGGGTTTGAAAAAACCTAAAGAAGTTACATTCTAATGTAGCTTCTCACTATCAAAAAAGCATAAAAAAAAAAAAAAAATTAACTTACACAAGTTCAATGTTTTTGTTCTTTAGAGATGAGGGTATGGAACCATTGAACCTGTTGTTAGACAAATTCCTGCACGAAGAATTGGAAAAATTTAGTTTTCAATGTATAGATTTCAAAGCACGTGATGCATTTGTTGGAACATAGTGTGTATAAGAATGAAACTTACAATGTTTTGAGATTAGGCAGAAGACCAAGGAAGTCAGGAATAGGGCCTTCTATGGTATTGTTTTGCAAATAACTGCAATTAAGAGAAGTTTAATTGATAAATAGAAAGCAAAGGTTTGATCGTAACAGATGCAACAAATTTGTGGATTTTATGTGTCTCACATGATTTCAAGTGCATTCATGGAACTGAAATCCGGAAGTGTGCCTCGCAGATTATAACCAGTAAGATACCTGTGTTTTTCCATCATATATATAAAAAAAAGTTAGCAGTTATGTTGTGTATAATTTCTAAACATTGTTCTGATAAAAAAAAATTCTAAACATTATATGAAAGAAGGGATATCAACTTACAATGCAGTTACTCTAGGCTTGACATCAGTGTTGCATTGTATCCAATCCCAGTTATATGGATATGGTAGACAAGGGTCACCACTCCACTCCACAAGCACTTCAAATGCCAACTGCAGTTGTAACAAACCTTCCACTAAATTGACAAAAGAAAACACAGACAAAAAAATACTGAGTTAAAATAACTCATGGTAACTTTTAGAACTTCTATGTCTATCTATATTGGCATATAAAGTGACACCCTTTTATTATGAGGACACTAAGAATGAGAATAGTAAATTTGGATCAAACAACCCTGTATATAGATTGTCAAATAAAAGTTAGTAGTCACAATCATTTTAAAAAGTCATGTGCATTTTTTAATCTTAACCATCTCATAATAAAGAGTTATCAAATTATGTGCTCCCTATAGGAGACATATACATATTTTGATAACAACATAACAAACTTACCATCTCTGCTATCAGTTCCTGCAGTTAATGCATCACTTAAGGTATAAACTTCAAGAGCATTGAGTACAGGAGGAAGGGTGGAAGTGTCTGAAGCCTGCAGAAGAAATGAAGTGTTTGCTGAAGCTGTTATGTTGGTGATGTACACTTCTTTCACACTTCCAAAAGGAGGAACTATTGGACTTAAAAATGGCTTGTTGTCTATGTACATTTGAATGGATCTTTGGCCAACTGCACTTTCATTCACTTCTGAGAAGTAAGCAGTGATATATATAGGAAGCTCCTTTGTGGGAAGCCTATTGATGAACTGCATTGACTGTGTAGTGCTGGAGGAAGTAATAGCATTTTCAAGTGCACCTTCTGGTGGATGATCTTCTGCTGTACTAGTGTTAATACCTGATGCCTCACTTTTCACTTCAGAAAGGCCTATACCATATGATGGCGTCCATATTCGATCAAAAATGTCATCTGGGTACCTACCATATTCAGTTGATGCAACAATAACAAGGTCAAACACCAAATTTAATGGCAAACATTTTTCTTTTGGAGAGTATATTATACAATAAAATAAAATTAAGTGATGCTTCCAAATGCCTTTTAATCTAATTCATGAAAGTTGTTTAAGGGAAGAGTGTTTCAAAACTTATAGTTGGAATAAGGGAATCCTTCTATATACTATATAGAGTGAGTAAATTCAAACTTTGAGTTTAAATGCCATAACATATACTTCTACTTATCATAGTTCATAAATCTACTACTGAGTGAGGGTGTGTATATCAGTATTGTAATTCCTAATACCTTATAGTTTGATTTCCACCAAAAGCATATCTCCATTGCAAAATCAATGCATGATTGGGATCAACGTGGCTGTACATTGTAGGGTCCAAGCTACGTACTTCAAGGGTTGATATGAAGGGAATTTGGTTAGGCTTTGTTTGAGCAACACAAATGCTGGTGAAGTTTCCTTTTGTTACATATATTGCTTCATAATCTACATAATAGTAACTTGAGCTGTTTACTGTGGCCCAGTAGTTGCCATCAAACTGAAGATCAAACACTGGTGGAGAGAATTTGCTGTCATAATTGCCATAGTAAAAGCTTGCACGAGTCAGAATTTTTTCTCCTTTCCCAACTCTGATGGAATAGCAGTTCTTTTTTCTATTAGGGAATGCCCTCAGAGTGCTCAATGGATTAGAACTAAGATAGACTTGATGAGACTCTCCATGTTGAATTTAGTCATCATCTCCAATCCATCTTATGTTGTTTTCATCAGTGGAAGATTGTGAGGATCCACAATCAATGCTCACAAACACTGTGAGACAAGGTTTTGAGAACAATAGCACCCAAAGTGCTACTCCTAAAACAAAACTTGTTGGAGGGATTGTCATGGATGGTTGAGAAGAGGTTCATGAAAAGGATAAGATTGTGTTTAGCTCAAGCACATTGTGATTATATATAATGATGCCATCATAGCTTTCTTAGTGATATGCATGCATGTAGTGATCAGCCAGCAAAGTTTGAGAAGATAATTATTGGATATTCAACTGTTTTGAAAGGTATTTTGTTGATTTGTTGTGTCTTCTTATTTGACTTAGGATTTATTACTTAGTTCAAATCCTCTTTGGCATTATCAACATCAGAAAGAGGAAGAAACAAAAGAACTATTAGATTATCAGAGAATAGATAATAGTTTCATCTCATTGTTCATGTCTTTCACATAGCTTCAGAGATATCCAAATGTCAGAGTTGCTTTGTTGTCAAACCTTAAACATGAATGAATAAACTAAGCACTCATTGTTCATGTTTAGCATCATAGAGTTGACTTCAAGCGGAATTTATGGCTTGACACATTTCATTACAAACATTTACTTGCAATAATCAAAGACTAATAGTTTTTTTATGTTATTTAATCTTATCATACAATGAGCCAGTTAACTACATAATAACTATGGCTTGTTTGAACAAAAAAAATTATTCTCAACAGAAAATATTTGTCATAAGGTGTAGTATGTGATGCCCCCTCTTAAAACCACAAAACTTAGACTAGAAAAATGATGGGTCGACTAAGTCAGAAATACAGAAAAAAAAAAAAAAAAAAAAAAAAAAAAAAAAAAACAATGAGAATGATATGTTTTGGGAAGTCAACATAGGAATACAGTAAATTATTTGCTTTCAAACATTCTCGTACAATGAAACTTTTTAATTTCTTATTCAAGTTTTACTAATAAAAAACGTCATTTATTTCAACTTATTTATTTCCAACATTCTCATACCCCTACATTCTTATTTATAATACTTTTTTTTTTTCAACTTATTTTATATCCTTTAAGAAAAACTAGTTAAATTAGTTGAAAATAATGAATTGATGAATGCCTTGTATTGTTATTCCAAAAATATTTTTACATATTTAAGTTAAAGTATTTGATTTGAATTTTGATATTTATGAGTACTTCTATAATTAAATCAGATTAGGAGATAAAAAAATTGGATAATTTTTTTTTAATTTTTTAGTAGTAACATTTTAATTAATTGTGTTTCAGGAAAAAAATAACTAATTATAAAAAGAGATAATAAATTTTAATAGGACGGAGAGATTAAATATTAATTATGTTGATCATGTTATATTGGAAACACGGTGGCCTTGTTCTTCCTGTGAGAAAATATTAATATTAGATATATTTTAAGAAAATTAAAATTGTAATTATTAAAATATTCCTTCTAAGAACAAGTATATTAGTAAAGTCTGGAAAATTGTTAACACGTTATCTTTTTTATCTCTGCAAATGTTTTAATTTTTGTTAGTGTGGGGCCTATTTTAAAAATATAGTTATAATTTGGTATGATATTTTCCTATAAAATAAGAAGATATGCATTGATAAATATACTCTGGAAAAGAGACATATTTCTAACATAATTCATAATGTTATACATGTTTAATGTTGAATGAACTTAGAAAATCTGTCCTAAGACTTTTCTCCTCGATTTTCTTAAAATGTTATCGTTAATTTTTAAAATTTTAATTTTTCAGCACGACTAAGAGTCTTACACGTGTTGTCTTTAGTTGTATGATTAGGATACACCCACCACCTTATATTGGTGTTAAATTCTTTAGATGATACTTTAATACATAAAAATAGATGATACTGTGAGCACTGAAAATAAATCAATTTATTTTTAATTTTAATTTTATTCAATGCTTCTTTTTTAATTCCTTGTCATTGACCATTCAATCACTTTGTCATTGTGTTGAAGAATTATTAACTTACTAAAGAAATTGTAGCGTGTAATCCTAGTAATCCTAATAATAAGTGACCTGCATTATGCAGGTACAAAAATTGATTTATTATTTATTAATTATAATAATATATAACTTTCGAAATGTAAATTATGTTACGCTGACATGGTAATGAGTTATTAGCATTAATTATTTATTGTGAGACCAACATATCTCCTTCCATATTTCAATCATCATTTTTTTTCTCTTTCTATTTGACAATCTCATCCTAATTAGGGATACAAAAAGTTATATCACAACAAATCAGGCAAATTTGCTTTCGATAATAAGACTTTTATAAAAATCTAACTAGTTAAGAAGACCTTCCAAAAGAATTGGAAAGCTAATCGAAAATTTATGCTAAGTGTAAATAATATTTTTATTAACTTTATAATATATTAAAATTATATATTTATTTAACTTTTTAAATATTAAACTTATATAACATCTCAATTTCACTCTAATTATTTAAAGTTTAAAATTTAAAAATTGTTATATTTAAAAAATAAGAATAAAAAGTCAGTGAAGCACATAATGTTTTCCAGTGGACCAATCAAACATTTTATCAGCAAACTGCTATCAACTGTTTTTTTTTTTTTTTTTTTTTTTAATTTAGGCAATCAATTGAACAAACATTAGCTAGCAACCTGAGGTTCCTGCTATTTAGTTTTTCTTTCATTTCCAATGTTTATTTACAAGTGCATTGCAAGTTCAGATATAACCCTAAATTTACACTTAGGTTACAATAGTATCAATTCCACAAGCTATAACCATGATATCAAGACTCTTGCAGAAGGATCTCATAGATGTCGGTTCTCAGATTCAGTTCCTTATCACGCATAACTTCCTGTAGATCAGATAGCTCTTTTGCAGTAAGGACAGAATTAAGCTTGAGAAAGCCATCCAACCATAGCCTTTTTGACCTGGTACGCATATTAACATTAATAATGATGTAATAATAATAGTAATATAATAAAAATTGGAACAAATGTGCATAGAAAAAGTAAGACACTAGTAGGCCAAGGAGATGGACCTAGGATATGGAGGATTTACACTAGAAGAAAAAAAAAAACTAAAATAAATCAACTAAACCAAGACACAACTATACTTGCATGAAAATTAACTATACTGCCATTGGATGTATTGTTAAATTTAATCTAGGATTAATTGTTTATTTTATGTTGCGTAAAGCACCAATTTGAAATGTCATCACTATTTGGTGACCACAAATTAAAAACCAACAAAGTATGACTACTTGACGTTGCTAAACGATTTACCAACTTCCTTATGAAGTCGCCAACTAAAAAACCAATCCTTTCTATGTTGTGTCACATTTCAGTAGGCTATAAAGTCATGTTGGCAGCTTGGACGGAGACAAGATTACAACCCTATATGTTGCCATGTACATTGGCGTAACCAAAAAATTCTCAAGCAAATCACCTACTTCGGTAAATTGTTTCTCAACAGCAATTTTTCGGTAAATGCATTTTTTTTCTTTCACCCAGCTTTGTACTTCTGGGCTATATCACTGAGGTACACGACACTCCAACTCTAAACACCCAAGTGGATTGTTTTCAGCTTCGACTGTGGCAAACTCAATTTACTAAGGAAGTATCATTCAATCATTTAAAATATAGTTCTCACCAGGGGCAGGAATGGATAGCACGGAAGAAAGCGCGACGAGCTGCAGAAGGATCATTTGCAATTTCCATCTCAAACATAATGTAGCAACGCCACAGTACAACTGAGCTGCTAAGACCGTCATTACTCAATGCCTTTTCGAACAATCGACGGATTCGGTGTTGTGAACCACCTCTAAACATTTCGAATGACAACGCAAAAAGCCAGAGAACTACAGATGGTTTCCTGAGAATGCACCACAAAAGAATAAATTATTGCTTAGTTAATAACCGAGAAAATTTGCACAAACCAACTAGAACATTTGAAATTACCATACATATCCTTGTGCAGAAACAGAAAAAACGTGTAAAACTGTAACAGTAATAAAAAGGAAATATGAATGTAAAATAAGAGGATATAAAATATTTATTTCATAAAAAAAGTGATTTTGTATGTCGGATGTACAAAGCAAATATTACTGCCATTTAAAGAGAAGGAGAAACAGGTTACTTAGAACCTTAAAAAAGGGGAGGGGGACTTTTAATTTACGACACCGTTCGACGTACAAAACCTTCTAAGATATTTTAAGCACTCTTTACAACATCATAGTGTAATGCTTGGAAGTAAAAAACTAAATTTAACTAACAAACCAATTTCTTGTTTGCAACAGGCAGAGAGAGAAAGTATATTGCCTTAGAAGGGGTTCCTTCCTTCGGGATCAAAACAAGATATGACAGGGAAAAAGGGGGCAGCACTTTATATTTCACATCAAGTTCCTGGAATAGCTTTCGAATGTCATTTTTCTTTAAAAATTTTAGACATGCATATCAGTAGTAACATAAGTCTAATTTTAAGCTTACATTGTGGGATAAAAGTTACAATTTTCATTAATGGTCTACATCTTCCCTAAGAAATGCAATTAACTTGTGCTTGTTGACCCGGGTGAGAAACCATTTTAAAATCTTTCAAGTAGCACTCTTCCAATATTATTGTCTTGAAATTTCTGTCTAATCAGAGGATGACATCCTTTGAAAAAAATCGTAAAGCTACATGGAAAAGGAACATACTTGTAACAACAGTCATCTAGAATCCGCCGCAATTTATTAGATGTGGTGTAATAATTGCCGACCTCCACTATATCCTTTAGAAGTTCAGGACTGAAGGGATATATCTGGAGGCCATGCAAGATGGATTCCCAAACTTTCATGAGACTTGATTCTCTTTGATGTCTTTGAAGCATCTTTACATGATAGTGAAACAAAAATTCAAGCTGATAACCTTGACTTCTCCTTTCTGCAGGTTGCAAGCATTAGATTCACATCATAAGTACCAAATATGAAACAGTAAAGACAGGCGACAGTACAAACTGCTTCTACAGGATACTATATAGCATTTTAGTATATGGCATTGCATGTCCTGTGCGTTTCTTGGCCAATAGAAATATTATTTATTATATACCATTTCAATAGCAATCATGTTAAATTTCTATCGAAGATTCAAAAAACGTATTTTAAATCCATCCATGTATCTACAGTTCAAACTGAAATAACAACATTTAGGAGGAATAGGCATGCAACAGAGCATCAAGATACAGCAAATATCAATTCCATGCAATCCTACCACCAAAAGAGAGCAACCTAAATTTTTTTACTTAATCTTTACAAATAACATTATGTTCAAGATATAGACTTAGAACTTTTGGATGTCTGAATAGTACAATTATAGTTTCCACCAGTTGCCAACAAAAATGACAAAGACCGTCATGGGGAAGATTGAGAAAGATTAAGAACGTCTATTTGAAATTTAAAATAGATCACATTTGTCTTAAATGTCTCATGTTTTCCAAAGAGAAGATCCATTACTGAAGAGGCATAACCTGGAAGCACCATTGAAAAAGCTTGATTCAAAACTTCAATACCCGCATCCCATCCGGTGGTCAGCTCCTCAAACAGTGCAGCAGAACATATTAGAGCTACAGACTGGTCATTTATTACACCACGAACCCAAGATGACCATACTGTTCTTAGTTTTTCTTTAAATCCTTGATGTGCTCTAAGCAGTTGCACCCCTGATGCTTGACTTTTAAATGGGCTGTATTTTGTACCACTTCCTAAGCACGATAATATATGTATTGCACGATATGAAGATTCACAACCATCACCAGAGTTATTTGCAACCTCCACCTCAGCATACCAGAAATATAGAAGAGGAGCACTGGACTGTAGTTCCTACTCCATTAAAGTGAAATGCAATCATCAAAAAGAACAAAAACTCAGGCAGAATTTGTGACATAAAAAGCCGGTATTAGAGCTATTAAATTAAAAAACAAAGGGCCTGCTAGTTTGTACTTTTTTTTAAGTTTAATTATAAGATTTGTTTTAAAGAATGTATAATAACTATGTTATGTAAGCTTTACGAAGAGCACAAACTTGTTTTAGTGCTTTTCTCAAAAGCTAAAAATAGTTTATTCTTCAAAAACTACAAAAACCTGTATCATATGATCCATTTTATTATTTAAGAATAAACATACAGACAAAATCTTAGGGACAACTACGCACACATGCAAGCACGTATCAGAAATGCTATTGCTACAACTTTGTATGCACACATGGATGTGATTATGCATATATGCATAGCATGCTAACTATTTCACCTTTATGTGAAGGTTAGCAATCCTCCATATCTTTAATTGGAGAATGTACCCACTCTTTTTTATTTTTAGTTCAAACTTCGAAGGTGGGGGAAAAAATTAGTAAATTACTATTACGCTGTTATAGTCTACGAATAAAACCATTAAGCATTTAAAGTTCACACTAAAGACAATTTAGTCAGTATAATCCAGAAGCTTCAAGTATTTTCCCTCCCCTCCAAATCCCTCCAATATTGGAGAGGAGAAAAAACCGGGGAGGGGTATTGAATCCCTTGTTTACCTTCCCTCCAATTTTTTGAACCAAACAAATTATTTTGAAAAAAATCCTTGCCCTACCTTATTGCCTTTTCCCCTCCAACCAAACAAAATTTAAAAGCAAACATCCACACTTCAAGTATCTTTTTTTCCTTAAAAAAAAGATACTAAAATTTGATAGAGAAAACCTAAAAGGGTCACGGAATCCTAAACGAACAGAAAACAATCGACAGAAAGAGAAACTTGATAGAGAAATCCTATTTAAAGGGTCATGAAACCAAAGGGGAGCAGATGTTTCAAATTGCCACACAAAAAGAGTTAGCAAAGAAACTCTCTCCGGAAATAAAAAGTGACATTTAAGCAATAAAACTATGCATACCACAGGAAGCGCTTCTACAGATAACAATGCCATGTCAAACACTTTCCTTGCGTGATCAATGTTGCCATAAGTAGCCTCTCTTCGTGCATATACACCACATAGCAATACATCCTACAATAACCAAATAAAAAGAATAAAATAATCTGAGAAGCAAACATATCATGACAAAGAATAAGATTAATAGCATGAAAAGTAAATCTTAATCCTACAAAAAAGAGTTCTTCGGTCATTTCCTAATAAATGATAGAACAGCAGCAAGGTACCACTTAGTTCCAGTCACTAGGTACCTCAGTTTTATTTTGTACTCATGCATAAAAGTTGTCCCTATTGGCACCTTTTTCTCTTCTAAACATTAAAACCTGTACAACATCATTATATTTTTTCTCCATAAATACTTATCAGGGGTCTCCAACAAGAATATAGTTATCTTTTGGCTTAATTAAGTTTCAAGTCCCTCAAAATATTTGAGTATTTTCAATAAATCCCTATAAATGTTTTTAGTCTATTGAGCATTCAAAATTTTATATTTTTCAATTGAGTCCCTGCCATTTAATTTTTCGTTAACTGGATGACATGGTTGTTATCTTGTCCCGTAATTTTGCTTACTTGTCTCCACGTATTAAAAAGTAAAGGTTTTGTAGTTATTACTCGTTATCAAATACTTTTTCAATGAAAGCAATAAAAATCACTTATCCTTTTACATTAATGGCAATATCATTTCATATCAACCACAACACCTCACATTTCTCAACACATGGAAACAAACAAGTACGGAAGACGACAGGTCAAGATATCAGTCACGTCACCCAATTAATGGAAAAATTAAATGATAGGGACTCAATTGGAAAATATAAAAATCTTGAGTACTCAATAGAACAAAAAAAAAATCGATAGGAACTCAATTAAAAATACCCAAATTCATGAGGGACTTTAAACTTAATTAAGCCTTATCTTCTTATCCTACAAGGATTTATATCCTGAAACTACTATAAAATCTTATCTAAAGTAAAATCATCACAACAAACTAGAATTATTCCCATAACACATTCACAGCAATTTAAATAATCAGAACAGAAATAAATCATATATTGTTTTCAATTAAAATTTCAGAAATGTCACTTAAGATACTAAGGATTTGCTAGAAACACATTTGCTTATCTTACAAAAAAGGAGCAAGAGAGAAAGCAAAGAAAATCAATACCTGACGATCACTTTTTAGAAGAGATTTTGCTAAAGATCGACATGGTGTAACCATACTGTTAGAAGAATTCATTTTTGTAACATATAGCTCTTCAGAAATAAGAAGAGCTTCTTCCAACATGTAATTACGTGGGAAAACGGTTAAGCAAAGTAAAACAGCATTCCGTATAAATTTCATAATATCAGCATTCCTTGAGAAACTGTCTGATAGGAAATCAAAACTGAAACCAGTAGGACTATTCTGTGTTTTAGTCAAAACTTCATGGATGCGCTTCAACTTCTCTAACAATGAATCTGGCAGATTCTCCAAACTACGGATATTGTATGCCATTGTTGGGCTATTGGAGCAAAACCTACCAAAGAAAGAACAAACAAAAGCAATGGCATCAATTCAAATAACACGAATAAGTATAAGCCATAAATCACCACGGAACGATTCAGCCATTAAAAGCATTTGTAACTCTAGCAACACAAATTTGTGTTAACCAACTATTTTGAAACTTTATCCGCATGGCACATTGGAGTCCTAGCCAATTAGTATACTAGAGCACATACTAACCCATCCTAGCTTTTAAAAACTGATTCCCACCATCAACTAGGGTGCACAAAGGGTATCTACGTTAGAAAACTCACAATTGAGACATCTTCCCACCATAGAAGTCAATGAATTGGGACAGCAACGATAGTCTAGCCTCTGTTGTTCTTAGGGAAAACAGGTATTCATTCACATCTTCATACAATACAACTCTCAAGAGTTGCTCATCCTCATCTGTCTTCTGCGCCTCACTAGCAGGAGAGGTTCTATCTGTTCATGGTTAAGTAGCACACTTGTATAAACAGCTTGATTGTAATCAAATTAAATTGTCTTTCAAAGCAATAAAGCAAAATCAAGAAAAGCCATGCACACACAAAAAGTACATTTAGAGAGAAGGATGGCCATTAATGCAACGAGAGATGATCTTACTTGATTTCCTATGAATAGGCATCCACTGATCACAATCTCTAGAAGACTCTTCTTTTGACCATTTGATCCAAGTTGAAGCATCATTAACTTCACCACCATCCTCACCATTGATATCAATACCCAGCATCTTCAGAAAATTCTCAGTATCAACTTCTGTCTCAACTTCATTATATTCCTCTTCATCTTGATTATCCGTTGTAACCACATCATTGTTGTCTTCATTTTCAACCATGGTAATATCCTCATTATCTTTGGACCTAGGTTCTGACCAACCAGTCCAACCACCACCATCGTTTTCATGTGACAGCTCCTCATTTATAACTTTTTGCCTAGTTTCCTCCTCTTTCTCCAACCATGTGGACCAACCGAGAGCCCCTTCTTCCCCAACTCTAGCACCACCACTGTTCCAAAAATGCTCAAACAGTCTGTGTTTACCCTGCTCAGTGAGCAACAAAGGAGGACAAAACAAGCTAAACTCTATTTCAGCCTGAAATAAAGCAGTGGACACTTCTCTATAACCAGCCTGCCACTCAAATCTGCAAAGACTAAGAAATATATCCACAAGACCAAGTTCTAACTGAACAAATGCAGGATCTTGTGACGAAGAATCAGCACCTTGAAGAACCTGTTAAAAACAAATTAAGCTTCCTTTTAGAACAATTTCAGGATCTCACAAAATATTCACTAGATATTAAATTAATAAGTGAAAACGGTCACACAAATGATGTCAAGTCGTTTGGTTCTACATTTTATCTCCATGACCTATGATGTATAAAGCAACTCATTTATACAGCTTCAAAATGAAAGCAAATACCGAATGATGTTTTGACTTTGTTCATACAGTCATAAAATGATTGTACAGAACTTTTATTATCAGACCATTAATTCCCTTGCCTTCAAATTCCAACCACTTTAAGAGGGAAGTAAAAAGTCAAGGAAAAGTAGTTGCTTGGTGACAGGATCCCTCCTTCAGTTTTCTCTCTCCCAGGGAAACCACATATGGGATCAGATCATTCACTAAATAGAAAATAACATCACATGTGCAAACAAGAAAATACATTAAAAATAAATGGAAAAGATTCACTTTTGTGGACAAACCAAAAAAGAGGATAAAAGCATAAATGCTGAGAACCTGCCTAGAGTGCTTGCTGCATGACGCAGATAGAGCTTCAATTGCATGTACGTACATCTTCCTGACCTCTGAAACCTTGAATCTGGAGAAATTTCTCTGAACTGTTAGCAAGAATTCTCTCCATAACTTACAACTACCATAGTGTTGCACAAGTATCTTCTCCCATCTTGCAATTAGCACATCCGAGCTGTCTCTCATCTGATAAGCTTTCAAAAGGCAAAGCAATATCTCTTCATTCTCTGGATTAAGCTCAACTGCCTTTTCCAGAATGCTAATCTTCTTCTCAAGAGTTTGCAATCGAGCACCTTTCTGCCGTTGCATCCCTGCAACCTTATCTTGGAACTCTGCAAAAGCTAACCAAACTTTTTCATCATGGGGGTGTTCCCTTGTTAGTTTGTTGAACTCTCTAGTTTTGTTTAACATTTCATCTTCCCAAGATTCTTCAAGCGGTGCTGAAGTTTTGGAGACAGAATCACTGTCAACAGCTCCATGAGATGCCCCAGCATCTGTTTCAGATAAAGGTATAAACTCATCTTGCATAGTGACAGCAGACAATTTTGGAGCAACAAGATGAATACGCTTAAAGCTCTTATGTCTCTCCAAAGCCATATACTTTCCAGACCAGTAACGACCAGCAGACTTCATTTTAGCATCTAGTGCATCAACATCACCATCTCTATCCCAGAGTGAACCGCTCCTATTCCACCAATACAAACCTCGAGTATGTAGCCCAGACAGTTTCAAGGGATTGTAAGATTTGTAACGGGCAACATCCATTCTGCATAGTATTTACAAAGAATTGTCATTCATCACTAATGAAACAAAAAAATAATAACCATGAACCCATAATCAGTTTGTAAAGGAAGTGAAGCGAACAAGATGTCAAAGTTTAACAGGAACTAAACTACCTTTTTGTGCCACATCACTTAAATCCCTAAATTTCTGAAGTCTAAGAACAACAACGACATTAATTGCCAACCCCGTTTCTTTCTCCACTCCAGTAAGTGATTTTCTTTCATTTTTACGCTACATTAACTCAACCTCTTGAGACACAGCAAAAACTCACTAAATATAACGAAAACATCAATTCTTCTTCACAAATGCATACAAATGAATACATGCCAAGCAATAACTGAGAAGCAATTGGTGTCCAATAACAACTAAATCATTAAATTCAATCACATTTCAAAACATTCCATCTAAAATACCTGTAGATGCATCCAAACGCCAGATTATCGCGATCTCCATGAGAATCAAAGTAATAATCCTTGGTGATGTTGCTCTCTGAATCTGCCCAAACTCGAACACGGGACTTCCGCGAACCGAAGCCGTCGAATCCGCCTCTCTCCGCAGACGAATCACGCCTCCGCTTCTTTTTCTTCTTCCTTTTCTTCCTCTCTCTATCCCTTCCGCCTCCGTCGGATTCAGAAGATTCCAGAATCTCGTACCGAGAAGGGAGGGGATGCTCCTCAGCACGATTTTCATCGTCCTCGTCGTTTTGTGACGGCGATAGCGTGGCTTCGCGGTTGAGCTGTGATGCGACGGCATCGTTTATGACGGAGATGTCGGTAGTGAAGCTCGAGTTGGTGAGCCATTGAGGAGTCGAAGAAGTGGTGGTGATTTGGAGAGAGGAGGAGGCTGGGAACAGAGGGAATAAGGAAGGCTTTTGCTCGTCGGAGGACGGCGCCGCCTCCGCCGGCGACGGCGGGTTTTGCTCCATTTCAAAATTTTGAGCGACGGAGATATGTGAAGAAATGACGGTGTCCGAAAAACGTGATAGAAAGTAAAGCAGTGTAGCAGGAGTGTTACACTGGAAATGAGCTAATGGGCCGGGTCTATTTTGAAATGAATGTCAGAAAAATTCTTACTGCACCTCTATATTTCTTAGTACACCTACAGTATAGTGACCTTCGTTATGAAATATGTTTTTCAAAATATACCATTTAGAAGTCTTTTAATACATTTTTGAAAGTATTTTCTATAAATTATAAAAACTTAAAAGGTGATTTTCATTATTAAAATTTCACGAGGAGGTATATAAAAATTGAGGGAAAATATTTTGTTGAATATGAACACGAAACTTTAGTCCATTGCCCTTGAAAAAAATTGATTAAATTGTTCTCTGTTTCCTTTTTATTTATATATTATTTAAATTAATCTCCCTGTTTTTAAAATATTGAATTTGATTCTCAAATTAAAAAAAAAAAAAACACATTTTGTCTGATTTTTTTAACCTTTTGATGTCAGTTGGTGGCAAGACAATTAAAAATTGGATTACTAGATTAAATATTTTAGAAACAGACAGAATTAATAGAATAATGTGAAATAAAATAGAGACTAAAACGGTAATTTAATCAAACAATTATATTCCTAATTTTTAAGTTAAGCTGCGATGGATGATGAATGGAAGAGTAAAGAAGTAAGAGAACACAAATAATAATATATTTTGAGAATTTATCTTATTTAATTTAACAGAAAATGAAATTAAAATATAAAAAAAACTATAAACAAATTTTAATTTTTCTCTTTTACTTTTTGTTTCATCCAAGTTAAAAAAATTCTTTCTTCCCCCTCCACAAACATGTAAAAGAAAATTAATATAAAATGGGAAAAAAGGTAAAATTTAAATGAAAATACACTATCCTTGTTTAGTGTTTGAAAAAAGAGCTAAAAGATGAAAAACATTAGGTGTTGATTGAGGAATATATATATATATATATA
>Ga0209489_104317_pt1 | contig 26385 bp, 5 predicted proteins | sample SiratrowhiteBW_FD_187527 | JGI IMG/M metagenome (GOLD analysis project Ga0209489, IMG submission 187527) | Root nodule microbial communities of legume samples collected from California, USA - Siratro white BW (SPAdes) (version 2) | ecosystem: Host-associated > Plants > Roots > Nodule | place: USA... | reverse complement strand
TAAATAACTAATATATATATATATATATATATATATATATATATAATTTATTATAATAAGTAACAACAATAATAATAAAATAACACTTATATAAGAATTCTACAGCATGATAATAATAAAAAGGGTTACACTCAACGAATTATAAGAATTTTACATTCAAAAAAAAAAAGCAATATAAAATAATCAAATGTTACAACAAAATAAATTTTGATTAGTACATATTTTTTAATTTTAAAATATAAATTTAACTCAAAATTTCAAATATTAAAATTTCAAATTTTGAAAGATAACAATGATAATAATAAAAAAAATAAAGTTGACTTACTTAAATAATGATTATATATTAATGTTTAAATCAGTACTATTTAATACATATACGTTAGTAGTTTATTACTGAAATATAGTAATTAATAATTACTTAAATATATGGACAATAATTATTCGGATAGATTTAAAAATTAGCTTATAATTTAAAAGGCAGAAAAAAAGTTAAATATATTAAAAGTGTCACTAAATTCAAGTATTAAGTGAGAATATGTATTCAAGATAGAATTAAATAGTGTCCTATTCAGTTCAAGAATTGGTCCACCCTGATAGCACATATAAATATGTAATTGGTGCTTTAAATAAATACATTAAAGTGTATCAAGATATCATAAGTTGAATTCTGTCTTTATTTCTTTAAATTTAAATTTCACTTTTATTATTTTTTAATGAAGATAAGCACGTGTTCAGAAAATTCTTCCAAAATATTGCATTAACTTTATTGTTTGCCTTCTGTTGAGCAGAATTCTAGTGTGCACTTTTTTTATTATCTTATTTTAATACACACTCTAATGTGTTTTTTCTTTGTATTTCTATTTATTAATGATATAAGGGGTACCATATATAATTTAAGTTTAAATAAATAACGACAAAACTTGGAATAAGGATATTTATGTACCGCACCTTCTTCCAGAGAAGGATATAGAGACACCTTAGACCTAAAGTTTAAGGTTCCTGTTGTCCCAAACAGCAGCATCAGTAATTTGATCCTTCCGTATCCAACATAATGACTTGTTTCTCTACTTGATTGGCACTACTTCATGTATAGCACGTGCAACATGGAATCTCTAGGCTATTTTTATTGGAGAATAAGAGAAAAAAAAAAATTAAGGAAGAAAGATGAAAAAGTTAAATTGTCTGGACTGAAAAAAAAAAGTTAAAAACAATTATAGTTGATTTAATATAAAAAATAATTTTTAAAAAATTAAAATAAAGTGAAAATAAATTTTAAATTAAAATAAATATTTTATAAAATTTTAATAAATAATAAGGTTATATTTTAAAATAAAAATATATTTAAATAAAATTATTTAAAATAAACAAAATTCATATTAACTAATTTAATTTTTTATTTTAGTTATATGTTTTATTATAATAAAAAGCATATTATTACTATTAAATTAATTAATTAATTTTATTTATTCTCTTAAATATTTTATTTTATTATATTATAAAAATGTATAATAAAATAATGATAATATTCATAATTAATATATCTAATTTCATAATCCATTATATTTTTTAATAACAAATTATAATGTAAACATTTCATTGTATTTACATGCATAATGTGCATTTTTTCCGCAAAAGAAAAAATTTTTGTATTATATTTTGTACCTTTATCTTATTCTTTTAATTTTTCCCTAATATTATAAATCTTTGTTATTGAAAATATTATAGAATAAAATAATATAAACTCTTAACTTTCCTTGTAATGTGCACCTATTTTTTTTAAGAAACGCAATGCTGGAAAAATTTAGAAGAACAATATCGGGAAATTTAAATAAGAATGAGACAAAAGGCAGACCCACACAAAGGAATGATATCAGCTTCAGCCCAAAACTTTAAGGCTATTGAGTTTGTGAATTTTTCTTTTTTACAACACACGCTGACCAGAAACAAAATTTACAATTATGTGTTTTTTTAATGTTGGTTTCCTCCTTTTTCTTCTAAAGACATGAATGCATGAACAACATTTAATATCATGTTAGTACTAACTTGTCTAAAAACTAGGTCATATCTGACTTAGTATATCTGACATTATGTTGTTCACTTATTTGTTGAATGTCCATGTTTAGGATGTGTATGAGGTGTAGAAACACAACCTCTAATTTGCGTCAAAGTATTATATATCCTAACACTTGCAAGTAGCATGGATCAGATAAGATGTATATGCAATTACTAGTTCTCTTAAGGTTAAATTGTCATTCAATTAAGACAAAACTATTTCTTCTATCTAGTACGTAATGCTCCTTTTTAACATAGATTTGAATTGATATCCGATTGGGTGAAAGGTGTTCAACTACAAGGAGCACTATGTTGATCTACATTCAAACTTAACAAGCTATACAATTATTGCTTTATTAAAGGTTTTGTTATTGAACACTATTTGGTTCATCTTCTTCCAAATACTCCATACAATCACAAACTAAAGTCCTATTCAATATACTTGAACCAAACTAATGTTGATAGAGGTGTGTATTGGCTTGTAAGGAAGAGTTGTAGTTAAATTTACCCATCTATAACAAGAGGTTCTCAAAACAAACATAGGACGTGACAAAAGAAAACAAAATATGACCTTGCAAATTTCCTTAGATTACCCTTTGTTAATAGTCTATTCACTAATGCCTTCATGCAAAAACATTTAGGCTTTGTTTAGATCCAAAGATGGATTTGTGTTGAAAGTGTGTAAAATTTAGATTGTTTGGATTAACAATATGTTTGGATATGGGTGAGTGCGATTCGCCTAGATAGATTTGAAAGTGAAAATATTGTTTGGATTTGTTCATATGCAAGAAAAAGGAAGCGTGTAAAGGTGAAAATTTTGGTTAAAGGATTCTTGCTTAAGTGTGATGAAAAGTTAAGAAAGTCAGTTGGATTAGAATAATTTTACTTTCTCACCCTTCACTTATTCATTGAATCCCGCAAATAGTAGTCATGCAACCAAATCTTTTGATAATCCCTTGTAGGTAAAACTTTGATGGAGTTATTAAATAGTCATGAATAGAGTTAGATGATGTTCACAGGTCTTCTTCTTAAACATGAGATATTTGTGAGTTGAGTTGGTTAGTTATTTCTTGTGTCTGTGTGTTTCCTTGGTCATCTGAGTTTGTAAGCTAGAAGTGGTGTGTGAAATGCATTTGATTTCTTGAAGATTATTCATAAAGTGATGTTATTGAAGCAATAGGTAGTTGTGAAGTGGCGTATTGTTTGCATGTTTTATTGGTGTTGATGCATTGTATTATATTCTTTATTATTTACTGGTTTGTGCATTATTTATTTATTATAAATATTGAAAAATTAATATATTATGTATTAATGTATGATATTTATGAAATATGTTAATAATATTTAAATTAAATCAACCATTTAATAATATATGTAATTAAAAATTGTTTTTTTATTAATGACCCAAATTTATTAAGTTTATATTCATTAATATATTTTACTTGAAATTGAGCTAGGTATTGTTATAATATATATTTGTAACTTTGTAGTAGTAAATATTTGTTAATATTTTTTTTGTATTAATTATTATGAATATTAGAATTAGACTAAGCATTTTATTTATAACTTTCTAGTTGTTAATATGTGTTATAAATATTAAAACATAAATATTATTATATGAAATTTATGAGATACGTTAATATTATTTGGATTAACTCAACCATTTAATAGCATATATTTTAAAAATTAATTTTCTTATTAATATATTTTAAAAATTAATTTATTATATTATTATTATTATTATTATTATTATAATAATAAATACAATAATAAAGGTAATATAAGAGAAAAGTTGTTTTAATTTAATGGTTATGGATTCTACTGAACTATTGAGAGGTTCTGGATGTATGAGATTTATGAGATGTGTTAATATTATTTGGATTAAATCAATCTTTTAATAGCATATGTCTTTATATTTTATTTTTTCTATTAATGACTGGAATTTATTAAGTTTATATTTATTATTATATCTTACTTGAAATTATGTTATGCATTTTATTTATAATTTTGTGGCAGTAAATATTTGTTAATATTTTTGGTAGTAGGTATTTTACTATGGATATTGAAATTAGGCTAAGCATTTTTTATAATATTTATTTATAATTTTATAAATAATTTATAATTTGAATTCGAGTGAGTATTGTCTATCAGGATGGATTTGAAGGTGTAAATAGTGTTTGGATATGTTCACATACAAAGAAAATGAAATATGGAAGGGTGTAAATTTTTGCTAAAGGATTCCTTGCTTAAGTATGATAAAAAGCAAAGAAAGTCCGCTGGATTTGAGTGATTTTACTTTCTCACCCTTCATTTTATTCAATGAAGTTTTAATAAAGTTATTAAATGATCATTAATGGAATTAGATATATTCACATGTCTTCTTAACACATGAAAAGATATTTGTGAGTTAAGATTTGAGTTATTTAGGATGTTATATTCACAGGTCTTCTTAACACATGAGATATTTGTGAGTTAAGATTAGAGTTATCTGGAATGTGTGTATTCTTTTGATCATCTGAGTTTATAAAGTAGAAATGATAAGTTAAATGTATTTGATTTCTTGAAAATTATTCATGGAGTGGTACTACTGGAACAAGAGGTGGTTATGAAGTGGTATACTTGCAGCATGTTTTGCTTGTATTGAGGAGTTTTATTTATTATAACTATTTAAAAATAAATATTTATGTATTAACCTATGATACTTATGAAATTTCTTAATATAATTCGAATTAAATCAACCATTTATTTATGAAATTAAAAAATATATTTCTTATTCATGATTGAAATTTATCAAGTTTACATTCATTATTATATTTTACTTAAAATTAGGTTAAACATTTCCTTTATAATATTTATTTACAATTTTACGGTAGTAAATATTTCTTAATATTTTTCGTATTAAGTATTTTACTATGAATATTGAAATTAGACTAAGCATTTTATTTATAATTTTCTGGTAGAAAATATTTGTTATAAACATTAAAAAAATAATTATTTATGTATTGTTATATGAGATTTATGAGAATAGTTAATATTATTTGGATTAAATCAATCTTTTAATAGTATATGTATTCAAATTTTTATTTTTCTATTATTGACTGAAATTTATTAATTTATATTTATTATTATATCTTACTTGAAATTAGGTTATGCATTTTGTTTAGAATCTATATTTATAATTTTGTGGTAGTAAATATTTGTTAATATTTTTTATAGTAAATAATTTAGTATGAATATTGAAATTATGTAAGCATTCTGATTATAATATTTGTTATAAGTGTTGAAAAAATAAATATTTATGTATTTATGTACATATTGATGAGACCAGATAATGTTATTTGGATTAAATCAACCTTTTAATTATATATGTCTTTATAAGTTAATTTTTATTATTGACTGAAATTTATTAAGTTTACATTTATTATAATATCTTACATGAAATTAGATCATGCATTTTGTGTATAGTTTATATTTATAATTTTGTGGTAGTAAATATTTGTTAATATTTTTGGTAGTAGATATTTTACTATATTGAAATTAGGCTAAGCATTTTGTTTATAATATTTATTTATAATTTTATAAATAATTTATAATTTGAATCTGAGTGAGTATTGTTTATGAGGATGGATTTGAAGGTATAAATCCTATTTGGATTTGTTCATATACAAACAAAAGAGAAGTGTTAAAATGTGTGAATTTTGGCTAAAGGGTTTACTGCTCAAGTATGATGAAAAGTTAAGAAAGTCAATTGAATTGGGATGGTTTTACTTTATGCTCATCACTTTATCACTTTATTGAATGAATCTTACAAATAATAGTCATGCTACCAATCCCAACATAAAGATTCTATAGTTTGAAAGAGATAATCTTTTAATCATCCTTTCTTGATCAAGCTTTAATATAGTTATTAAATTGTCATAAATGGAGTTAGACCATGAAATATGTGATATTCGTGAGTTGAGGTTGTTAGCTATTTCTTGTGTATGTTTCATTGGTTACCTGAGTTCGTAATCTAGAAGTGTGTCATCTGTATTTGATTTCTTGAAGGTTGTTTCTGAAGTGGTGTTACTAGAGTAATAGGTGATTGTGAAATGGTGTGTTGATTGTATGTTTTGTTAGTGTTGTTACGTTGTATTATATTTTTATTATTTGTTGGTTTGTGCTTTATTTATTTATTATAAATATTGAAAATAAATATTTATGTATTAATGTATGATATTTATAAAACATGTTAATAATATTTAAATTAAATCAACCATTTAATAATATATGTAGTTAAAACTTATTTTTTCATTAATGACGAAAAGTATTAAGTTTATATTGATTAACATATTTTAGTTGAAGTTAGGATAAACATTTTGTTTATAATATCTATTTATAATTTTGTTGTAGTAAATATTTGTTGATATTTTTGATAGTAAATAATTTATTATGAATATTGAAATGTTTTATTTATAATATTTATTTATAATTTTCTGATAGTAAATATGTGTTATAAATATTAAAATATAAATATTTATGTATTATTGTGAGATATATCAATATTATTTGGATTAAATCAACCATTTAATAACATATGTTTTTAAAAATTAAATTTTTCATTAATGACTGAAATTTATTAAGTTTATATTCATTTTTATATTTTACTTGAAACTAGGCTAAATATTTTGTTTATCATTTTTATTTATAATTTTGTTTAAATATTTGTCAATATTTGTTATAGTAAATATTTTACTATCATTAGAATAACTATTATTACTTATGGATAAAATTGTGTTGATAAAATGCCAATATCAACGAATTTTAAGGATACAATTTTTTTTGATAAATTTACCAACAAATAAAATTATCATAAAATTACTTATTGATAAATCTATCAATAAATTATCCGTCAATTAATTGATGAATTAATCTGTCAGTAATGACAATAAATATTAATAATAATAATTACAATAATAATAATTATTATTATAAAAATATAATAAAATTTATAATAATAATCATAATTTTCACATATATTAGAATAATACAAATATTTTTCTACTACTTTTTCTACATATACTAAAATAATTTCAATTCAACCTTGAAAGAAAACTTGCACAACACCAAAATACCAAATAGTTTTTCTCTAATAAACAAAGATAATTATCATGAGATGATCAAGCTGAATGTATTTTGCAATAAGCACTTCTCCAAGATAATCCCAAAAATTGATAAGTAAATAAAGAAATCCCAGAACCACCATCGGTTATGTCTAACAACACTCCTATTACTCCAACACTAAAATTTGAATTTAACAAAATTAAACAAGGAAGCATATGTATTAAAAGTCACCATTTCAGGGTAACTAATTTCTCAACACTAGTTGAACGTTCAAGAGTTACACTTCCTCAAGAATAATTCCACCAGGTATTCAATCCTAGCACTTGATACAACATGTGTTGAAAAAATGATTTTTGCACCCGCAAACTAAATGCACCAAAACAGTTAACAAGTTTAACTAGACCTCCTTCCAAACATTGCGACATCTTATCCTCATCAATTTCAAGTTTATACCACCTTAAGCTAAAAACACTACCTTATAGACTTAGTCATCGAAAAGGTTATTCTCTTAATGTGATTCTAAGATACACTAGCAAACATAACACTCACTTCTCCACTTCTTCCTCCTTGAAATTAGTTTGTCTTAACCCCTTTAAATCCACCTTTAACTCCTTTGTTATTTAACTCAACTAATAATTTAGGTAAAAAAAAACTCGAAATGTTTTGAATTGTTTTTATTCAAATTTCTCTTATCCTTTAAATGTTTTAGTTGCATAAATAATCTTAATTTTTGTAATTTCGAAATTTCAGATCATTTGTTGTGCGGCAGACTAATAATAACAATTTTCTTAGTTTAAAAACTAAAATCACAGAAATTGAGACATAAAAACATAATTAAGAATATATAATTGTACTTAATCTGAAAATAGGGGTGTGATTTTTTACCCCTTCAATTATTTGCGTCATTTGACGGTAGCGTGAGGGTTTAAATCCGAAGGGGTTTTAGGAGTGGGAAGAAGGAAGGTAGGAGGTGGAGTCTGTCGAAATCGAAACACAAAGGCATGGGGAAGAACGAAGGAGATCTATGGGACGATTCAGCTCTCATCACTGCCTTCGACCACGCTATTTCCACTTACAAGGTTCTTCTCTTCTCTCTTCCTAACCGTCTTTTCACTCTTCGCCATTCAAATTATGTGTTTATCTCACAAATTCTAATTTATATATTTACAGAAAATGCATATCAGCGGCAAGAACAAAGACGCCACCGCTCAAGAGGCGGAGACGGTGATCGGAGAAAAAGCCTCCTATGTTGACTTCGCAAGTTCCGACCCTACAAGGTTCAATTCAACTCGCATTAGTGAGCGTATAATTGTTGAACCAAAACACTCGATTGGAACATGCTTCAATCTTCTTCGTGTTTATTAAATAATATATATTATATTTTTTTTTTATCAAGCTATCGTGCATTGCGTGGTACTTCTCAAACGTGTAACAAGTTGTATTGTTTCTGCATTATTATTAGTATGCCCTACACTGGACAATTTTAGTCTTTGTTTGACCTTCCACCAAGAAAAAAATGTCTCAAATGATTTTTTACTGTTAATGCTGTCAAAGAGAAATTAGGTCACGATATAGGGCTTATAGTACACCGCATTGGTTTTTATTGTTATTAATTTTTCTCTATTTTGCTTTATTGAACTCAGGGATGCTCACACGAATGACCAATTTCCAGCTACTGATGTGCTTGATTCAGGGGATACTAGTAATGAGTCAAAACTGGAAGAGGATCATCACATAGAGTCACTGGTTGACCAGCCTTGCCTAGATTCAACAAGTGGTCAAGGCATCCAGAGTGAGCAGAGCGGTTATGCATATGCGGAAGGTGTAGATGATTATAATAAGTTAGTTGCGCAGTATTATGAACTTGAGGAGAAAAGGGTGAAGATTTTGGAGCAACTCAATCAATACGGCTCTTTGAATTACCAAAATGGGGCTGCTGTTTCTAGTTCTAGTGTACCATATTGTAATTCTCAAGAGTATTCAATGGCTGCGTACCAAGTTTCTGATCCAAATACTGTCTGTACATGTTGCCCGTGTTATAGTCAATGTCTTCCAGAACCATGGACATCAGGTCATGGTTGCTCTTTGGGTGGATTATCTGTTGGCAAGCCTTGTAACAATGCTTCTGCGGAAACGGATCATAAAATGTCATTTCCTTGTGAAGATGATAAAATTCGAAAGATGGCAATGGGAGCTGCAGAGAAGGCACTGTCTACTATTAGAACAACCATGTCTGGCGATTTTAATGTAAATGAAGGTAAACCCAATACTTAAAGTAAACAGATGCATGAATATAGTAGTTGTTAAATGAATTGAAATTAGTTAGTTATATTGCCATCATGAGTGTGTATGTTCTCTCATTTTTGTGCATCTGTAGGACTGCTGGTTGATAACTTGTATACATATTTTGTTACGTTAAGCTGGCACCATCTGAATTTTTTTCTCTCAATGTTTGTGTAGTTTATTGTTTCCTGTTAACCATTGTAATTTGATTTGATGAATTAAGAATTGAATTATATTCTAGTTGGCAATAATAACTTGCCATCGTTTCTTGTTTATAAAGTTTGGCATCAACTGTTTTAATGTATGTTGGTTTTTAAATGATTCACATATTGTAACATAATTATTTCCTCTTTCCTTCTTGGGTTTTGTTCAGTTTGTTGATGAAACTGTCACAGTTATCAAATGCTTAATATCCTTCCACCTTTTTTATGTTTCTATGGCTTTACTTTGTTATCTAGATATGGGGCTTTATTTCATTACTATCTCATTTTTTTAGTTTATTTGATAAGCCATCATAATTTTGTTTGCTACATGCAATTCAGGAAAAGAGAGAAACAATTCTGAACCTGAAGAAAATAATGGTGCTGAAACGGATCTTGCTGCTGTTTTGAATGCCTGGTATTCTGCTGGGTTCTATACTGGAAAGTAAGTGTTAAGCAAGTTTTATTTGTGATAAATGTTGGTTCATTTGTCATTCAAGCATATTTCTAACTTGCTATAGGTAATTGATAAGATTTTTTATTATTTTAACAAAATATAGTTTTTTGGATTATCTTAGCATTATTGAACTTTGGCTGGTCTTGTCCTTTGACTGTCATTTTACTCAAATCAAATTTAATCTCTACTGAACCTTTTTTAGTTAATGCAAAAGTTTGCAAGATAAACCTCTTGATATATTGCACCGTCAAATCAAATTTACTTGTATACCTCTCTCCATTATATCTGTGATTTCAGCAGTGAATATGGCCAAACACTACGCATAGTGACATATATTGAGGCTTAAAAGACTTTAGTTTTTATCTTTGAGCTATATATAATTGTTCATTCAATTGAAACACATGATTGAAGGAAATTATTTTTGACCCTTAGAATAATATTACATAATTAGTGATTTTGAGCTGTTTGTATAATTTTTTTACATAAAGAACTGTTTGGTTTACATGATTAGTGAGCTGTTTGGGTTATCGCAAACAAACCTCTACCTATATGTTCTCCTTTCTTTTTGTATAATGATTAGTGTTATGATGATAACAGGTATCTTGTTGAACAATCCATTCAAAACAGAAGATAGATATAAACTCCTACATCTTCAAGTGGAGTCAAATGGGTTCTCATTCAACTGCGCAAGTCCTTGTGATTATTTCTCAATAGTTGGATAATTGATCTTCATCTTAGCTTCTTTGGGAAATCAGAGCTGCGGTATTATGATCTGGTTGGACAGGCTGGCTCATAAATTTTGAAGCCCCGGCGCTAGTTTTCTTAGCAATATTTTACTGGACGTATTCAGGAAATGTTTTTGCTCTCTGCTGCAGACATGAATTTCTTGCTCGATTTGGTTTGGATTGTAGAACTTAAAAATGCATATTTTTTTTGTTGTTGTTTAATGTCTGTATTAGCGAGTGGAATGATCCCATCACTTATTACCTTTTTCCTGAACTTCGCAAGGAGAGTTGAAATGTTGTTACTGGTCATTATGATGGCTTATAGAAGACCAACCATGCTTGCGTACTTGCGTCGATGCCATAGTTGAATATCATCGTACTTTTAGATTTGTCTGTGGTATGATTTAAGTTATTTCTATTCGATACATTTGGGTAAATAGTTTAATCTTGTGTTTATTCAATAACTTTTTATCGTCTATGTGTCTGTATACAAGTTATTTCTACAATTAAGAAATATTGTTAAATTGTTTTCGCATATTATCCAAGAAATTGCTTAAAATAAGCTTAAAACAACTTAAGGACAAATCATTGGTATTTTCATAAATACTCTGAAATACTAATACTAGCGTATATGTATAGTGTAAATAGAAGGTGGAATACAGAATTTCATAAATACGCGACCTATTTCTTCGTTGAAAATATTACGGGATAAATGCGTATTATTCTTGTCAATTTTACACATAAACCACGTAGGGCCCAAAAGCACGGTTACTAGAATGGCTAATGGTTACTGTGTCTATTATTCTAGGGAAGATTTTGTTTACACTTCCTAACGAAATCCACTTTTCAACAAACCGTATTGTTAAAGCACCTATTAAGATGAGTTTCAGATGTCAAACTCAATATTTTAATTATTTTTGCGTTCTCTTGTTTTCTACATCACTTTTTAGACATGAACACTTGATATAGAAGTGAGAAACTCGTTTATTGCATTATATGTTTTTAACACCATTATCCCCACCAAAGATTTTGCTCCAAAAGCTGCTGCTATTAACGCAACGAGGAAAATGACCTCAATGTAGTTACTCCCTGTACAAATTTTGTAATTGCAGCTTTATCTCTGTTGACTTCCCACATGTAGGTGGATCATACCCGCACTTTATTGGCAGCTTCCTTGATCTGATCAATTGTAAAAATGCCAAAGAAGTCATCATCTCTGACACCATTGATAACTGCCAATGCAACATCATCAACACTAACAGGTGGAGCCAAGAGTAGATCAGATGCAGGAAGAGAGCTTAAAGGTTTGGTAAAGTTCTCTACTGCTCGTAGAATTTTCTCTGCTGGCTCCCCTACCAAATCCAAAGGAAGCTCAAAACCATCTACTCTCCTTTTCCCATATATGAAAGCAGGTCTTAAGACAATACCTGAAGATGTTAACAAGACAGTGAAATTCAATGCAATCAATAAAAACAGTAAGACCTATCCATTAGTTCTATATCCTTCAAAAATATGATATTCATCTTCCATAAAATCTATTGCAGGATCCTCAATGAGCTTTCGCTATGTTAATTTTAAAATAGTCTTTTCAATTCAAAAAATTGAATCGTATACACATCTGGTGATGCTATCAGCAAATAAGTAACCATTGGATCCTTCTTAACAAATCTGGAATACCAATTTAGTTTAAGACTGACAGACTAGAATAATTACCTGCATTGGGGTATTTAGATAGAACCTCGGATTCTGCTTTCCTCTTTCCCGTGAAGTACCCAGAGGAAAGTAAAAATGACGGTAAGTTATAATCGTGAACTGAGATCAATATGAATTTGGGAATTCCTGCAATGCAGAAGTGAGGTGAGAACAGAATAGCACATTAATTTATGGTTCCATTAATAAATTCAAAGCATCTAATAAAGAAGAAATATCCCGAATAGAATGCAAGTATGTAATCGTCTAAAGCCACATATCTCAATAGAATTAACGTGAATGTAAGAAACGGCTTACAACAATTTCTCATCCAAACCAACAAGCTGAAATGTGAAGAAACTTTTGTGCAAAATGAACTTGCTGAATTGGGAAAGTGCCAATGGATTTTTTGACACAACTGGTAAGTCAGAGTTAGCTGCTTGTCACTGCAGGTCATAACTATTTCCTTAAATTTCACTACAAATCACATCACATGGCATTGCAGATGACATGCAATTAGTAACTAAACCTTACCTAGAATTGATCCTATAGTTTGATCAAATTTTAAGTGACAACTGAAAATGATGTAATTTTGCAGTTATAAAAATAGTTGCATTGGTTAATTTCACTAATCCTTCCCTAGATCCATAAATATTCTCAAAAAATTAAATAAAGCAGAGCAAATTGGAGACTTCAACAAAGTGACAGATAGAGAATAGCATCTCTTCAGAGAAAAGAACTCTAGAAATCACATATGGATTCATTTCCTACTGCATATTTGTAAATAGTTGTGATCTTGATGTAATGATACAATTAGACAATTCATTACATTTGTTAGAATAAAGCTACCTACCTGTGGTAACATATGGCAATTAAGTAATTTGAATACATATGGATTCATTTCCTACTAGCATATTTGTAAATAGTTGTGATCTTCTTGATGTAATACTATTAGACAATTCATCACATTTGTTCAAATAAAGCTGCCTACCTGTGGTAACATATGGCAATTAAGTAATTTAAATGAGCTTGACGCTCGCTTCATAAAGATCAGAGAACATTGCTATCAAAAGGTTACGTCTTGCATTATGGAAGGGTATGCATGAAACTCTATGTCTAAAATATAGTCTGACATGAATAATGAAGGTCGAACACAGGTGAAATGAGATGATTCACCATATTCCTTTGCAGCATTCACAGCAACAACATTAGCCTCGCCATTAATTCTTTTCATCTGTTCATCACTACCAAAACCTCCAAGTGTTGAAACAACTGCAGTAGCTCCAGGAAGTACTTCATCCCAGTTTACATAAAAAACATCCCCTGCACATCAGGCAATATACTGATTAGCCTTAAGAGGAAAAAAATGGATATCACTTGAAAAATTGTTTATATGCCACAACACATTACATTTTGCATATGTCATAATATACATTCAATGATATGATTATTATGTTAAAATGCTACCAAATCAACCGGAATAATTCATCAGAGGAAACAATAGGATCTTCTTTATCAGATCATACTAGGTGTGTATACCTTCCGGCTAATATGATATACACCAACAATCGTGTAGAAGATAATATTAAAGATAACATTGACATTATACTTTAATTGGTCAAATCACAGTGTATTAAAATCTGCAGAGTTATTCAAAGCAAACCCTGTTTATCATAGTTAATTCTGAGTTATCACGAATTCATAATACACTAATTTGACATCTATCAATCAAATGCTTAATTTCAACTTCAAAACTGTAAAGTCCTGTGCTAAGATTGTGCCGTGATTTTTGGGTACATCTGCATTTCTTTTATCAATAAAAGGTTATAAACATAAGCACAATTGGAAAGGCAACAGATAAATACTGTAACACAGACATATTGATTAACGATACAAAGTGAGTAAATTTTAGGCATCATTATTGATCTCAATAGTTTCCTGTTCTTCTCAACAATCCAAATGGTGTTTACTCTCACCCACCCTCTTCCTGTGTATCAGATTCCCTTAATCAATATCAAGAAAACAATGATGTATCTGTTTATTATTAGGTTAAGTTAACATGCCTGAAATCCAAGTAACCTGGTCTACCCAAGCACCTGTGTCAGTGGGTCGCCCTGACCTGTAAAACAAAAAGTTTGTTAAATAAGCAAAAACAAAATACAGAGACGAGGAGACGAATAGACAGACAGATGCAGGCAATTGGTTGGACATTTTTCAAACCTGCTTACGCTTATGACCTCTATGCCCCTAGATATTGCTGCCTTGCATATGGCAGAACCAACAAAGCCATTTCCTCCTAAGACTACAATCTACAAAGAGAGACATAAATGCAAGAACTTTTATGTAAAAAGATCCAAAAATACATAATTTATGCCTCATATCATTAAAAGAATGAGATATATACATACCCGTTCACTTTTAACATCAGCCACAACATCTATGGTGTTAGATATAGAATCAACATTAACACCTGCTTCTGCATAACTAAAGTTAACTGCAAACCTGCAGAAAAGTATACATAAACCATTAGACAGCATTCCATAGATATTTAAATCCTGTCTAGGATCAGTCAACAATCAGAACCCATTAAGGAAAGGGGAAGCCAAACATGGTCAATATAAATCACCATTGCTACGTAACTCCCACAATAACCCTCTGTACGGTGTACCAAAATCACCATACCATATTCCCATTAAGCAAAGGGAAGTCAAACTTGGTCAATACTAGTTACATAGCTCCCTAAATAACCCTGTGTACCACACATATACTGAAATCCCCATACCATGCACAGCATGCTGAATTCACCTAAAGGTGGTCCTGTAATGATAATGTAAAAAGTGATGAACTGCGCACCTGTGCCACGGTAACGATCCATGACCATCACCAAATAGCTAAGCAGAGATCATCTAAACTTAATGCAAAGTGTTTGTCACAAGCAACACAGAAATTTGAGAATTATATTGAAAAAGTATGTACACTGAAGCACAAAAGCACTACATAAGTGCTTCCCTTGATCAATGCCAAAATCTTTTATTTACAATCCAATGTAAACCATTGAACCTTGTTAAATAAGTTCACCTACAACATGCTGAAACCCCACTTTACAGTTCTCCCTTCACTCCCAATGTAAGCTAAAAAGACTTGATTTTTTTTACCGTCCCAAACCAAATATCTAAAATCCTTAGATCAGAAACTAATCAGGCAACAACGAAAACCACTAGCCTAAACTCCTTCACTGAACAACCCTGAAATTGAACTTACCACCCACTACGTCCACTTCCACCCAAAAACTCAAATTGACGAGTGTGAAATCAAACCACCCATCACCGAACAAACAAAGAACCCAGTAAACTAATTTCCCGGACACGTGTTCCAAACACTGACAAATAGCAGAAAAAACAAGAACTCCAGATTTATTTAACAAAAAAATTAAACCCGGAAAAAGAAAATGAAGGAGAAGAAATTGTGAAGTCGGGGGAGGGGATTGGAGTACTGACCGGTGATTTTTGAAATGCAAGGTGGGTTGGGCTTGAAAAGGAGGTCTTCTGATGGAGAAGGCACTGGGAATGGGACGAACCGAAACGGCAGGGATAATAGACAAAAACGACGCCATTTCAGCTCAGGCACTTGGCTGAAGAGAAGAACTGATAGGGAAGAAGAATAAAGAAATGAAAAGAGACAAAAAGAGAAGAGCAGGCTAAATCTATGGGGCATAAATTTGTAAATTTTGAAACCACTAAAATTGGTAAATGCCTCCTTCCGCAAAATTAAAACAGATCTTAAGTTCAAAATAATATTTATGAAAGTATTTAATGTGTAAAAGTATGTAATGGGCTTTTTTGAAGTGGGTTTGGGCCTAAGCCCAAGAGACAAAAAAAAACATGGAAATTTCTGAGAGGTGATTTGGCAAAGACGACGACTTTGGAGTTGTGTGCGTTGAAGTTGGAGTTTAGAGAAGAGAAGAGAAGAGGGTTTTTGTGGTGCATTGCCAAATCGCGAAGATCTGAGAGAATGGCGAGGTCTAGCAGCAAGGATGCACAAGACCTTTTCCGAGCTCTTTGGTCTGCTTATGCCGCAACACCCACAAATCTCAAGGTTCCTCTCTTTCCTTCTCCATTCATTCAAATAATCTCTATACACTCTTTTTTCCCTTTTTTCCAACCCCAATTTTGCTCTTTTTTTCAGATCATTGACCTCTACGTCATGTTCGCTGTTTTCACCGCTGTTATCCAGGTACTTTCCACTACTTTCACTGCATTTGTCTTTTATTCCCTTTTCTAATAACTTTTGCTTACACAATTTCGCTCATTTCAATATCAAATTTAGCGCCAGATCAGTCTGCTTTTTATTTGACTTGATGGATTTTAGTTTTACGCTGTTATTGGCCATTTCGCCTTCGTATTTGAAAAACAAGTGCTTGAATTCAGAAGATCTAGGCCTTGTTCGTTTACTGCTTTCTGAAATTTTATTGTTCCTGAGCACATTTGAAATGTCTGTTCCTTTATCACATTTCGGTTTCTGGTTTGTCCTCTGAACACTTGAACCAAAGCACTGAAGAAATTAGAAGAAGAGGATGAGAAAGCATCTCCCAGCTGTTTCTGTTCTGTGTTTTTTAGAACACTGGTTTTGAAAACAACTTTTTAATTTAGATTTTGGATGAGAAATTGCTTGCTGAGAAGTATTGAATTCTTTAGAAAAACAGCTTTGAAAATAATAAAAATTGAAGGGAATCAAACGTGCCCGATTCTGGGAAGCAAATATTTTTGGGTTATTGCTATTTGAGGTCGTTGGCACAATTTTATATATGTATGTATATGTATATATAGCCATTTCTGCATCTGCTTAATGGCGGATTTCTTCTTTTCTTAATAATCAAAGTTCAGGGAATGATGTTGGTATTCGATTAGTCATTGATCTGTATTTACTGGAAATATCAGCAGCATTTGTTTGTTTGTATCCGATTAACAGAATTTGTTTAATGGAAGATACATTCTTCTATGAATAACCAAAGCTCAAGGAATGATATTGCTATTTCTATTAGCCTCTGATCTGTGTTTACTGGAAATAGAAGCAGAATTTGGTTGCCTTGAATAAGGGTCTCTAATGCTCAATCACAAATCCCTCCTATTATGACCTTAGAGAGGAGGGTTACAATCTATGAAGCTCGGACACTCCTTTTTAAGTGACGTGTTCCGTGTCCGACACGAAGTGGATATGCGACACGTAACGGTGAAGTGTCCAATTCAAAAGACATTTTTTTAGGTATCTAACAATTCCAACATGGTTCCAACACAATTTTAAAAGGAACTAATACAATTTCTAACAACTTGCAAACTTATTACAGAGATAAGAAACAAATCTTATATATAATAAAAAATATTTAGATTATATATGTTTCTCTTCACCTTTTGGATTTTAGATGAATGAATTAGATTCATTTTTTATTATATTTGACTAATCTTGTTCATAAATAATTTTTTAATACATAAATCTTGATTGTCAATTTATATAATTCATAGTAATGTAATATATAGATTTGTGTCTCCGTGTCTTATATTTTGGAGATTACACTTGTGTGCGTGTCCGTGTGATATCTGTGTTTGTGTCAGTATCCGTGTTTCATAGGTTACATTAAACTAGCTTGTGCATTGGATGTTATGGTGAAACTGCATAGGCATCGAGTGTGGATCCAGGAAGTGTCTCCAGAATTTTGTAATCCCGCTTCTAGTTTTTGAAGAAAAATGTACTGATGAAATTTATTTATTTTTTTACGAGGGTTCAAGCTGTTTTGTGGGTTTATGTTAAGTTGCATGTGTTGAAAATCGAGTTCTTTTTGTTTTCGAACAGGTAGTTTACATGGCTTTGGTGGGATCATTTCCTTTTAACTCCTTCCTATCAGGAGTACTTTCTTGTGTCGGAACTGCTGTACTTGCTGGTAAGTGTTCTCGGTCTATAACAATTTGCAGGCTAGCTTGTTATGAATATTTACATACACCAACACATTTTGGTACACTGTGAGCTCTCTGAATCTACTAGATACATGTGCACGGCATGGGCCGTATAAACCTGCTACGAACATATTGTTCTCGTCTTTCTGATCATTGTATTCCTTCTTTCATTGTGGACCAGTTTGTCTCAGGATCCAAGTGAATAAAGAGAATAAGGAATTCAAGGTAAAAATTCTTGGCTAATCTATTTTGATCTTTGAATTGATATATTAAAATTGAGAACCTGCAATTACCCTTGCAAGTTGCAACCTATAAGATTTTTAGGTTTGCTTTCTTTTAACCGTCATGTTATGTGTCAACAATCTGGCTAACGGATTTAGTTTCAAACTTAGACCCCTACATCTTTAATACGACAAATCAAAGCAAGAATGAAATAAATTCATATTTTGTGTTTGTTTGTTCACTTGATATATTCTTACACATATTTGACTTTTCATCGTACTGCAGGATCTTGCACCCGAGCGAGCTTTTGCAGATTTTGTTCTCTGTAATCTGGTGCTTCATTTGGTGATCATGAACTTCCTTGGTTAATTTGGGTTCATGTGGCTGTTGTTGGTTTTGATCGGACCCTTGGACAATAAAAAGTAATAGTAGTATACCTAGACTTTTGTAATAGTATTTATAGACAGCAACTTCCAATTAACTGTTTTAGTATTTTGTTGATTCCCCCGTCCTGGGGTCTCTGTTTTGATTGTAGAGAAGGGTGAGTTACAGAAGTTATTTTTATTCACGTGGATATCTAAATCTGAGTACTACCCTACCCAAAAATTTTTTCTGAGGGCAAATTTTCAGGCATGATGGGACACAAAGGAATAAAGGATTTAAAGGGGGGATGAGTGGGTATGTTAATTGATATATTGCAGCTGACCATGGCGAGGCCAAGAAAAAGAGCAAACGAAAAGCTGTTTTGTGTTGTTAGCCCATGACATGATACACTGATATGAATGTGAAAACAATAAGTTGCATGGGTAGCCATGAACCAGGGTCTGACACGTTACTCTATTGAGCAATTCATCATTTCGTCTTTCCTTCACCTAACTTTTTATTTGCTCCGTGGTTTCTTTAATGTATCAATTCCACTATTGGCTTCTTCGCCAACTTTATCTTTCCCTATTGATTCTCGCTGATGAGATGGAGATCGCAGAAGGGATTTTGTAGGTGTCAGTCTAGACTGAGTATCATCAGGTTGTTATCAATGAATTTCGTGAATTGCTTCATCTAAACAGAAGAGTTATTGATTGTCAACTTCACGGGGGACAAGAAAGGCAAAGCAATCTTGAACAGGGTGAGCCAGCCCCATTATAGTTTTGGCGTCTTCCTCCTTAAATAGGCTACCATTTTTGGGCAAATACTACTGTGTTTGACATATAGTATAATCAGTTAAGTTTTCTCTTGACTGAATAAATTGGCTAAAGGAGCTCTTGTTGGAACAAAATAAAGTGAAGGTTTTATGGCCTCCTCTAGATAACATCTTAGAACGAGTTTAGACGGACATGGCTTAAGCTAAAAAAATGTCTTTACAAAATCAGTAGGGGACTGGTTATTTCTTTTATGTTGTGTTTGGTTGGGGGTTAATTGTATGTGATGATAAAATGGTAGGATCATTCTTGTTTGGTTGAGATTATTTGTGTTGATTTAGAAGTGTGGAAAGGTGGGAGTCGACGAGGGCTTCATCTACACTCTAGTACGAAGAAGAGAAGGGAAAGTCATAGTGACATATGTGCAAATACATTTCTAACTTTACATGTGCTTCTATAGTATCTTTTACTGTGTAACGTTACACTACATGCATGACAACACCTTTAGCAGAGATTCTTATGAGACTTGGCAGAGTAATCTTGATTGCGTTTGATGGTGGTTGAGGGATTTGAATTCACCATTAAAAAGGGACGTTGGAGATAGTATGGTTACTGGTTGAGTCTTCTTCTTCCTCTTACTTTGGCTCTTTGTTTTGTCTTTTATGAGCTAATGAGTTAAAGGTCCGTGGTGGGTGAGAAAGTTGGTGGCTTGGTGTGTTGTGGTAGAATTTCGTGGTCGCAGGAGAAGGTGGCGGCGAAGGTTGGCAGTGAATGAGATTTGTCATAGCAGTGAGATTCAAACCTGGTGATGATCGATTATGACAAAGAGTATAATCGAGTATACATATATTTTGCCAAGCATAATTAATTATCCTGATACCATAATCGACTATGTGTCAAATTTTATACATATAATAGATTATATTCTTCCAATGATCAATTATCTGTGTCGTTGTTCATATTTGGCGCTTGAGTGATGTTTGTTCCCTTGCTTTGAGGTTGCTGATGGTGATCTTCATTATGACATGCAGGAGTTTGTTCCTGAGTTTCATGTGGTTTGGTTGGTGGTGGAAAGCGTTGGTTTCCTGGAGATATTGCAGTGCTTTTGGATCGCTATGTGGATTCGTGTGTGTGGGTTGGGTTGAGCATTTATTGTTTTGGTTTGTGTGATGGATTGAAGTTGTGTTTATTTGGTTTCCATAGGTACATGGTTTTGGTGTTGCTGGTGTTGTTTATCAGTGTTGTCTTTATTGTTGTGTTGTTAATATGATTTAGCAAAGTTTGAATACCTATTGCTATTGAGGTTAATGGTGAATATTTATACAATATGATTTATTTTGGATTTGTTGTGCATAGTTAATTGGTATATCTCTCTTTGTATATGGTATATTTAGGAATTAGGTTAATATTATTTAAAAATTATATTAAATTATTGAATACATTAAAAATTATATTTAGTAATTTATGATTTTTATTAATTCATTTATTTAAATTATATAGGATATTCATTATGAATTTCAATAAATAGTAACAATTATTTTGGTAAAAAAAAAACATTGCACAAATTGTTTCAATAAATAGTCATAAATCTTACATGTCTTCAACGTGGAGTTATCCATGGAGTCATATGTGAACCTAGGTTGGTCAAATTTTCTTGGTAAAAAAACATTGCACAATTAAGATGATGAAGAGTCACCGTAAACCCATGACGATGTCCAACAACCCACACCCGAGGCACTAGTATCCCCAATTCCTCGTGATGGTAAGATGCTTCCACAGAGGATTCAATAATTTGAGGATTCATATGTACACCGTATTAGATGATTGCGGATAGATATGCAGACTAGATTTGACCGAGTGCATAACATAATTAACCAGGTCGAGCGCAAAATAGATGACTTCCATTATAATTACTTTGAGTGCATAATATAATTAACCAGGTCGAGCGCAAAATAGATGACTTCCATTATAATTACTTTAATCGTATTGTTTTTTTTTTCAGTAATTTAATGAATTTTATAATTCCGTTTCAATAAATTTTTTAGAACTTCCAAATTTCAGCAAAATTTCAATATATCAACAATACCTAAAATTAAATTTAACCACAATGAGAAAACTTCTTATATTACTATTTCATAATTACAATAATAATCCTTCGCCTAACAAATTAATCATATTTTGTTAAATAATAATTTCAACTACAAGGATAAATTTTAATTATACATTTTTCACAAGATTACCTAAAATGTTCATCAATTACTCCTACTAAATTAATCATATTTCATTTTCAACATTTTTTAATCACAAAGGCAAATTTGTAACCTTACATTTTTTATCAATTAAAAAATACCAATATAAATTATAACCATCACATCACTCACAAACTTTCCTCCCAAATATCTTCTTTTCTCACCATCCATTCATCCAGACAACCTAACTTTTCACACACTTTTCTCTTAAATCTACCCAAATCTGCTGTCTCAACCAAACAAAGTCTTAATAAATCTTACATGATGTATGTGGAAATCTCCAAACTCTTGAACACCAGTAACGCACATGGTTTTTTTAATATAAGGAGTTCAGAATTTATTCTACCTAAGTATTGTTTTATTAACAATACAAATGTTTGGTTAATAGTAAGTGTTTTGAATTTGGCTTAACATTGAATTTGTATAATGGTTCCAATCTTATGTTACCTTCCATTTTATTGTAAATCTCAAATGAACCTATATTTGTATATTTATCGAAGAACCTTAGTAAAATTGTAATTCTCACTTTGTTTACAGATTGAAATTGGAGAAGAGGTTCCCAGCGTAATATTATTTATTTTGATCATTGGGACCACAATTGTTCTTTTTAGATTCATTCTCTTTATTTTTCAATTTTAAAAGGTTTATTAATTTAAAATATTGTCTAATTGTAAACACTTGTTTATATATTTAATGTAACTCTCTTGTATACTTATTTAATCTTAGTAAACCTTAATTGACTAACCCATAATGAGTTTTTATTTCTCACAAGTTCTCTCAAGTTAAAATATTTGTGTCTCTTATTGTAATTGTTATTTGTCATCTTTTATCATTGTTATTCTTAAAAAAATCTTACAAGTTGGAGGAATGATTTTCTCATAGTTTGATACCTTTAATTGTTATATTGTTGTTACAATCTTTTGTTTACCGTGTTTCAGTCTTTCTTGTTGTTATTTAAAAATTCATAAACTACTGACTAACATGAAAGTTTATTCATTTCATGTTTAAGAGTTTGAAATGTGAAATATTATAAATGTAAGAAAATATGTTAGTAAGCTATATTTAAAGTCTTTCACAACTAAAATTATATATTTTCATAATTTTTTTATAGAAATATACAATACTATAACATGATAAGAAGTACGAGAACAAAATTTTATTAAGATACTATCCTTAACAAAGAAGTACATCATACAAAACAGTATATACTCTTAAAAGTAAATAACAGTGACATAATAGTTGAAATATTATACAGTTTGGTAATATAAACTATTTTTATAATTCTTGAATCTTTGAAAGACTAAGTAGTTAAATTATTTTCACAAGTTATTAATCTTTTTAATTTAAGTGTTTTTACTTTACATAAAAATGGACTAAGTAATATATTACCTTTACAGATAATGAAAAAAAAAAGACAAAGAGGAAGATTAATAAAGTAAATCGAATGGTAACTTTAAATAATGACTCAACATATTTGTCTTTTTATTTTCTACAAATATAATAGTAAAATGTGTGTTATTTATTAAAATTGCTCCCACTGTTCCAAAATTGCAGATAGTTTTAATTGTTTGAGTATTTTTTAGAAAAATTAAGTGATACTGTCATGTTCCAAGTAAATATGATTATTTTATCTAATTTATTATCAAACTATTTACTCTCCACATCAGTTAAAATAAAATATATTTATTTTTGTTCTTTATATATCTTAAATATTTTTAAATTTTGGGAGGGACAATACAATTACAAGAAAATATAAAATACTTTTTATAATAAAATTACAAGAAAAAAAAACGTTTTAAAGCTAATTTGATTTTTGATTTCTTATATATATATATATATATATAACCTCTGAAAGAATGCAAATTTAATCTCTTGAATTTCACACTTTTTATTAATTAGATCATGTATACAAAAATTTCACACAATAAGTTCACCACATCACTTGATTTTAATGGATAATATAACATTTAAAATGTGTAATTTTGCATTATTAAATATCATATTTATAAAAATATAAATTATGTCAAATTTGATAAACGATATAACAAACTTTAAACGTTGAATATTGATTAAATTTATATTTTATAAAAATGATTAAAGACGCAATTTGATTAAGCTTCACACCTATTACAAAATGAATCTAATTATCATAAATGTATATATATATATATAGAAGAGTGAAGGGGGCCACTTGCCACCTTGATACATCCGTAGCTGGTGGCTGACTTGAGCTAATACCTTTTATTCTCATCGATGATCCTTTGATTATAGAATAACTACTTCTTTTAAACATTAAAAAAAAAAATAGATCTTTGTCATGCTCTTTTTAAAGGTGTATCCAAAACTGTTATCATGGTGTAAAGTGACATTTTCTGACGTTTACTGTGCGTATAATTCCTCGTTAATTAATTAGTTCATGCTTTATTAAAATATTCACTTTCTCATCTAAAACAAAATTTCACTACACACATCCCTTTTTAAGGTTTTGTCCCTTCCTATCACAATAACATATGTGTCGCTTCTTTGCGAATTAACGTAATGCATCTTTCAGATCAAGATCATGTTTGTATTAATTAAGGAGGATCTTTTAATTATATAAAGAAAAAAGTTTGCTATAAGGTGCATGAGTTTTTTTTTTTTTTTTGTGATGTACTAATAAAAAAGTGAAAAAATACTGCAGTTACTTCTTTTCTTTTTTGTTTCCTTTTTCTGATTTCAAACACTCATATCAATTTTGGTATCAAATATGACAAAAGATAGCATAGAACACATCAAGACAGGGAAAGCACCAACTTGCTGGAAAACCATTTTTTATTAACTTCCAAAGGAATTATCTTTTCCAAACAAAAAACTAAGGGACAATAATTCATCTAAAGAGTTAGCCATATGTTATTACTATAATGGCATCTCAGTCCCAAGGTAATAATTCTCGAAAAGATGTATTTTAAGAATTATTTCATTCTAAATTATAATTAGTTGGATTATCTCTATTTTAATTTACATTAATCGTTGGTATTCGTTCCCCAAAATTCTTTGAGCCAGCAAAGAAATAGACCTTATATGATATAATAATTGAAGTTTTCATGAATGGAGAGATCGTTTTGTTTGTTTAATTTGCTCATAAACAAGTTTATTATGGCCTTAATTCAGTCTTCTATATCTCACAGAACATGTAATATAGGAAAATTAATTATAACACCACTTCATTAAGAAAACATTTAAAGGAACTGTTGTTAGCATTTCACAATTTAATATAATAATAAATCTACATAGAGTTATGGTAATTACTTTAAAAATCTCAGAGAAGTGATTTTTGATTATGTCAATATACAAATTTATTAAACTAAAAAATGTGGAGAAAAAATCAAAGTTGGAATTCAATGGAAGAATGATACACTCAAGAGAGCGAAAGCGACATGTACGGCACATGGCTTAAAGCGCAGACAAAGAATATTCAACAGAAGCATGAAAAATTTTACACACAACTTCTATTAACACATTTTTTATCATAATTATTATTTACCTAAAAAATTAAAAAATATACCTATTAATGATTAAAAGATTTGTTGTAAGAAAATAATGTTACTTGGAGTTTTATCCGTTCAAGTATCGGGTCCGTTGGAGGGTGTCCACGTGTCCCACAGTCACACAGTTGCAGGTGGGTCCCAGGGAGACGAAAAGCACGTGTGCCCGCCAATCCCTCGCACTCACCACATACGAACGGATCCTATCTCTCTCTCTTTCACACACCCTCTCTTTCGGGTTTGATCTTTGAAGAATGACCATGACCGGTTCTTCAGCTTACTGTGTGGCACACGCTATCCCTCCCTTCCTCCGCCTCAACAAAACTAGCTTCCTCTTCTCCACGCCGCCAACCACATTCTTCCCTGCGCCTACAACTCCTAGGGTTCCGCTTCTCTCTTCAACCTCTTCCTCTTCCTCCTCCTCCTCCTCCTCTTCTTCCTCTTCCGCTTCCTCCATCTCTCTGCGATCTTCTACCGCGCCCTCGCCTTCCTTCTCCTCCCTCACTCCTAAAGATAACTGCCTCGTCTCCGCCAAACATTCTTCCCCTAACATGTCCGCCTCAGTCTCTTCCCGCACCTTCCTCAACGCTAAGACCGAACAAGGTTCACTTCACTTCTCCTCTTTCCTTTCCTTTTTCCTATATTCATACTCCGCTTCTTCTCTATATGTTTATCGCCAGCTTCTTCGTTTTTTTTTTTTTTTTTTTTTTTTTTTTTTTTTTTTTTTTTTTTTTTTTTTTTTTTTTTTTTTTTTTTTTTTTTTTTTTTTTTTTTTTTTTTTTTTTTTTTTTTTTTTT